>ERZ808242.597-NODE-597-length-25454-cov-3.538722_pt1 | contig 25454 bp, 22 predicted proteins | sample MGYA00521244_ERZ808242 | MGnify/ENA primary metagenome ERZ808242 (study PRJEB31516, sample SAMN03275573) | gut metagenome | biome: mammalia-associated habitat; material: feces | host: Papio cynocephalus | place: Kenya | collected 2012-07-27 ... | reverse complement strand
AATAATAAAATCAATAGCGAAAGATACCGCTACGCTTTTGTGGTGCACCCGAGTGAGGGTATTGAGACGGTTACGAAGATGGATCTGCCGCCCTCTATCACTGAAAGCCCTCTCTTCAGGACGGGTATTAAGAGGAAAGACGAAACAGCTGATACAGTTAGTAGTCTTGATAAAGCTCTTAGTGAGCTCCAGAAGATGGATATTGACGAGTAGTTTTGGGGATGCATTATGGCTACGGCAAAAGGTAAGAAGAGTGATTCTGCGAAGACGATGGGTAATACCAAGGAGGATTTGGGCTATGACCCAGACAGGGGTATTGGAAAAGTAATTTTCTTCTTCCAGAAGAATCCCTTGTACTTCATTGTGGCAGCTGTTGTGGTTGCGGTGCTTGTGGGTCTTATGATGTGGAGCGGCATTTCTCAGCGCAACGCTGACAGAGCCGAGCATGATAAAATCTCCAGTGAAATTGATAAGCAGCTTAGTGCCGCTGACCAAGGTACTGATATCGGCAAAGGTACCGACCAGCAGCTGTTGGCTTCCCAAGATTCGCTGAAAGAGTCTTTCGGTAATCCACCTAGCGGATATATCTGGAACTGGGGTGGAGACCTGCTGTCTTTGGGTGATACCTCGATGACTTCCGAAGAGGTGCTGTACGCCTACCTCAAGGGTATTTCTAGTCTTGATTTGGCCACCGTGCGTAAGTACAGTCGTGATTCGGCGGTGTACACAACATATTCGTCCTACTTCGATGAAGTTAACAATGCCACCACAACGGGCGACAGCGATATGGGCTTTGAGAAGAACCTGTATCGTCAAGCTATGCTTTCCTTGCAGGTCGATAGTATTGCCAGTACCACGTTGTTCACCAATAATAAAGTGTCATACACCGTCAATGTGAAGATGCTGGATTACTCTGATAAGACCTTTACTGATAGTGCTGAGAACCGAGCTAGCATCTTTGAGACGCTTGATAAGTATACTAACTCCGAAGATGATAAGACTAAGGCTAAGCAGTACCTTCAGGATTGGCTCCTCAAGTACTACACAGGCGGCAAAGCCAAGCTGTATGATAAGCAAGTGGATGTGACCATTCAGAAGTATCCTGACTTGAATACTGGCTGGCTGGTTAGCATCGATAATGACCTTGACAATAGCTTCAAGTATAGTGATGGTAACGGAGTGTATAGCTACGTGATGAGCAATTATCAGGATTGGTACATCGACAAGGTTACTGAGGACGCCAAGAAGGAAGCTGATAAGTCGCAGGCCAACCAGTAGGGCAACCCTCGGGTATTCATTCGCAAAGGAGGCGTTATGGCGGGTATTCTGATTATTATATTTACAGTTGTTATGGTGTGGTGTTTTGATAACCCAGTGCTTGATAGCACAGTGGGCGATATTCTCAGTGATAATATGCTCTCTGATAAGACCACTCCAGGTGACCCGAAGCATGCGAAAGACCTTCAGCAGAATCAGGGTCAGGGCCAAGGGCAGGGGTACGGAGCCACTAGTCAGCCTGCAATGCCTCAGCAGCCTCAAACGGGTTTCCCTGCGGCAGCAAGCCCATTCTCCCAGCCAAGTATTGGAGGCGGCTTCCCGATGTCTAACCCTATGATGCAACAGCAGCAAATGCCTGCGCAGCAGCCAGGAGGTTCTCTGGCAGGTCTTAAGGTGGGAGACTTCCTTGGTGGAATCTGCGCCGTTGTCCTGATAATCTGCATTGGTACGTGCATCTTCTCATAGGGCGGGTATTACAATGTCTGCGTTGGATGATTTTAGAGCACAGAGAGAGTTTAAGAAGAACCCTCCCACGGTTATGCCAGGAATGGAGAGTTCAGGAAGTGGTGATAGTATGACGTTTCCAGGAGCTAGTTCTCCCTTCGGCCAGCCGGCTTCAGGAGCTTCGCCCAGTCCGTTTGGACCGCAAGGACCTATGAATACGCCCAGCCCAATGGGAAGCCCCTTCAGCAGCCCATCACCAAGCTCAATGGGAAGCACTTTCGGGAGTCCGTCGCCAAGCCCTATGGGAAGCCCTTTCAGCAGCCCGTTGTCAAGCCCAATGGGTAGCCCTTTTGGTAGTCCAAGTCCCTTTGGTAACACAGCACCGAACCCTACCCCTCAGCAGGGTATTAGTCCGCAAGGCGCTGATATGACGGAGCAATACAAGAAGGATGCTGTTCCCGCATTGCTCGCCGTGTTCCGAGGGATAACAGGGGCTTTTAGGAATACTTCCAAGTATTCGAATGCTAAGACAGGTTTCCATATCCTGATAGCTGGTGCGGTTGAAATCGTTGTGGGTCTGTTGCTGTTTGTGGCTAACCTGTTCAATGGTGGGTTCTTCAATGGGCATATCGCAGTGACGCTGGGCGGGGTAATCACCAGTATGGTAGGGCTGGGTATTTGGTATGCGTTCAATAGCAGTGGAGCTATTGAAAGAGCTAAATACGTGGAAGAGCAGCAGAATGCAATGCAGCAGCAGGCACCTCAGGTGCCTGTGCAGCCTGCTTTTACTCCACCACCTGAGACGCCTAGTTTTTTAGCTGATTCCTCATCTGATGAAGATGAGGATGATGATTGGGATTTTTCTCTATCCGACGATGAGGAGGATGAAGAGGAAGAGCCCGAACCTGTTGAAGTTAAGGAACCAGAGGAGGTGCTGGAGTCCATGCCAACGCTTGATAAAGGTATGTTTACTCGCCAGTATCTGTGGGAGGCTTATAAGCAAGTTTTGCCGCAAGTCAACCCCGATTTTGGTGATATGCGTGAGGTTGACGAGGAGTCTAGCGAGTTTGAAGAGTGGGGCACCAGAATCACTGAGGCCGCTACAGTTGCTGGCTTGAGTATTGAAGATGTGTCTCTTGAGACTATGTATGAGAACCTCTCCATCTACCAGCTCAAGGTAACTCGCCAGTCCGGTGCTTCATCCAAAGAAAAGAACATGGTTGCGGAAGTACTCAACTCCTATAAGATGGATGAAATGGGTCGAAGCATACCGGAGCGGTCGGGTGCGTTTAGCACCTACAGAGCTGGCAGAGGGTATTTGTTCATCACCATTTTCAAGGCCAGCAAGTATATGGTGTCCGTTGGTGACATCTATAATCAGTGCAGTGACTGGGTATTGGATACCAGTGTCAAGGTTCCGTGGGCTTATGGTGTCTCCCAAGACGGTGAAATTTGGAAGGGTGACCTGCTGGATCTTGATAGCATGGTTGTTGCGGGTATGCCCCGCTTCGGTAAGTCTTGGAATATGTTCAGCATTATGCTTCAGATGTGCATGTGGATGTCCCCGAAGGATTTGAACTTCGAGTGCTATGACGTCAAGGAGGGTATTTCCGAGTATTCGACCTTCACCTTGCCGCATCTTAAGCGTTTCGAGTCCGACCCTAAGCGTGTGGTTGAGCGTATTAAGTACATTGTCAACGTGGAGGGTGCCCGTAGGAAGAAGATTCTTGCGCAGTATGGTGTTAAGAAGATTCAGGACCTTCCTGATGAGGCTCATCTACCTTATCTGTACATCGTCATCGATGAGATGGTGGGTCTTAACAACGCCATCAACTCTTGGGGTGGCAAGGATGAGCTTAATGTCTATAGGGACTGCCTTAACAATCTTATCTCGCAGCTTCCGGCCACAGGTATTAGACCGCTGATGGTTCCTCACCGCATCGTGGATAACATTATTCCTAAGACGGCTTCCAGCTTGGTGGCTTGCCGTATGACACTGGGTGCTGATACTGATGATGCCTTGAAGGGTGCTATTGACGAGACCTCAGCAGCCTTCGGGTATTCTCTGCCGAATAAGGGTGATGCGGCGGCTAAGATTGTCACGATGAATAGTGGCAAGCCGTTCTACTGCCACAGCGCTGTAATAGCCACCAACGATGAAGATAATAAGAAGCTAACCAAGTTCGTTCAGTCGCTCTGGAATCGCATCGAGCCTGATGAAAAGGGTTGGTGGGATACCCACAAGGCGGTGAATGCTGCCGCAAGTGGTACCCAGCCTGATGCTAGGGGTTCCACGGCAGAGGCGGCGGAAGAAGCGGAGGGAGCTGCGGCTTCCGAGCCGAAGAAGCTGGTTTCCAATTGGGTTCCCTCGGATGAGGAGACCTACCGCCCCAAGCCAGGAGAGGGTATTACCTTAGAGAAAGAGGGTGGTTCTTCTTCGAGGGAAAATACCCGTTGGGTTAACGATGATAGCGCCGAAAGCACAGGGAGTGCCAAGGAGGAGAGTAAAGAGGAAGACAATCCCTATGATTTCTGGGATAGTCTTGGCTAGGAAGTAGAGTTTAATTAGAAGTCCATCGAGCTTTGTTCGGTGGGCTTCTATGTTATAATTAAGGGTGGAGGCTTATATGCAGGTTGATGTTCAGTTGAATGATGATGAGTTGGCGTTGTTGTCAGGGTATAGCCGTTCCACCTCCATGGGTATTAAGAAGCCAGGCGAGTTGCAGAGAGAGCTTCTCTCTGACATGGGGAATATAGAGGAGAAGCGTATGGTGTCGGTTCCAGAGGTTGAGAATGCGTCTGAGGATGCTGATGATGTAGCGGAGGCCGGTAAGAATGATGCGCCGGTGAGGGTCAGGGCTGATTCTCTCTCTATGTTGTCGGAGCTCGCTAAGCCGGATACTAATAAAGCAGGCATTAACGAGGATGAAGATGGCTACGAGGACGATGAGGATGATGACGATGATGACGGTATCCTACCCGATGATGAAGATGAGGAGGGTGACGTCTATGACGGAATCCTACCCAACGATGACGATGAGGAGAGTGACGGCGATGATGGTGGAATCTTACCTGATGATGACGAGGGCGAAGAAGGCAACGGTGAAAGCTTGCCTGACGATGACGAGGAAGACTTGCAGGGTATAGTTCTCGAGGAGGAAACCTCGGGTATTTCTTTGGAGGGTGAAGACGATTCTGGGGAGTTACCGGAAGATGAGGACGAGGACGATTCCGGAGAGCTGCCAGAAGATGAGGATGATTATGAGGATGAGGACGATTCCGGAGAGCTGCCAGAAGATGAGGTAGAGGAAGCGCCTGAGAGTACCGAAGAGAGTAACGAACTTGCTCCATCAAGAATTACCCTTGTTGTAGTGGAGAAGCCTGTTTCTTCTACTTCCAGAAGGCAGAAGATTGCAAGGCCTGTCAGCAAGCAGTCGGTTGGCCGACCAGCGGGGTATTCCACGCCGCCAGCGTCTTTGTATGATTTCATTCTTAGCAATGGTGGTTCGATGCTTATCGAAGACGTCAAGAAGTATTATCCTATTGATGAAGTCAAGAAAGCTTTGAACTTGGGTAAAATTTATCGTTTCGGTAATAAGGTTGGTGTTTGATTTCATGGGTCGTCGCAAGGTAGTAAGTGTTTATCATGGTCGTTACAAAGGTGATTATCTCACCGAGGGTGATTGCGACAAGCTTGAGTCTATTAGGGAAGCTTACGAAGACGGGGTATTCTTCGGTGATTTGAAAGGCTATCTCTATGATCTTCCCAAGAGTGATATTGAGAATATCAAGTATCTGACTACTTCAGAGGACCTTAAAGAGCGCCCCAAGGGTGAGTTGACTGACTCGCAGACGGTTATGCTTGCTTTCGGTCTTGTCAGCAAGAAGTGGCTTTGTGGTGATAGCGTTGGTTTGGGTAAGACCGCTTTGATGGCCGCAACCTATAATTATCTCAAGGCTAATCGCGGTGAGAAAGCCCCTAGGATGCTGTTTCTGGTTGATGGTGAGGATGTTATGAACCAGAACTGTGACCAGCTCATTCGTTTCACATCTGATTACTTCATGGCGGTAACGGGTAGGAAGCAGTCAGCTCAAAACCTTGTTGATTTCTATCTGGAGCGTGGGTATTTGCCGAATGTGGTTGGTACGCATAGTCTCTTGCGCCAGCCGGTATTTCAGGAGCTGGTGTCCAACTATATTCGCAGCACTGGTAAAGACCCATTTGGTATCGTGGTGATTGATGAGTCTGCTGTCTTGGGTAATAGCAATACGCAGGTGTACAAGCAGGCGCAGAGTCTGTTCTCCGAGGTTGAGTATCGCATCTGCCTTAATGCCACTGAGTTTGATGTCAAGCTTGAAGAGTTCTACAACCAGCTTAATTGGGTGGACCCCACATTGCTTCCCACCCGCACCCAATTCAAGAAGGATTACTACGTGATGGAGTGGAATCCTTGGTCAGGGTATTCCAAGCCTTCTGGCAAGTATAAGAACGCCGAAGACTTTAGAAATAAGGTCGGTTATCGGTATTTGGCTCGTACCCGTAAGGACTTAGGAGCAACCATGAAGGATTGCTCCGCCGAAATTGTGGAGGTGCCTACCAACGATTATCAGAAGGCCTTGCTTAGGGAAACTTCTATGGCTGGCATGGCTTTGAACTGCCCTTGGGCAATCGATCAAAATGCTGACATGTCTGAGGAGTTCTGTCCTAAGCTTAAGACCCTAGGGGATATTCTTGATAAGGATTTAGGTTTTGCTGATAGTGAGGATGTGCCGCAGGTGCTTATCTACGCGCATAACAGGGAAGCCCAAGCGGGTATTGCCGCTCTATTGGGTTCTTGGGATATCTCCAATCGGGTATTGAATGGTGATACACCCAGCGAGGAGCGCCACGAGATAGTTGAAGGGTTCAAGGATAATAAGTTTAGTGTGCTTATCACCAATGTACAGCGCGGTCTGAATTTTGGAAACTGCAATTTCGTCATCTTCTACCAGTTCCCCAGTGTAGGCAAGGCTGTGCAGTTTGAGGGTCGTATTACGCGACAGGAGAATATCGTCGGTAAGCATGTGTATATTCTGCTGTCAGCTCCTAAAGAGTTAAAGCGTTTTAAGACCTTGCTAACGGATAGGGCTAAGGCACTGAATGCCTTTGCCAGTACGGATTATAGCATGCTTTTGGGTCTGCTTCTTAAGGGTAAGAATAGCGCGGAGGCCTAAGTACGGCGGGTTCTTTTTGTGGATGGGCAACCAGGGTATTCCAATTTCTGCTATTATTGAATTGTATAGGAGGTTCGAAATGCTGCCAGGTTGCCTTTTCCATTGTGATAAGAATAACAGGTTCTTCGACCCTGTTCGTGGGGGGCTTATCCCATGCCCGTCATGTGTGCCTAAGTTGAAGGAGCAGGTAAAAAACTCGGGTACTTCTAAGGAAGACGAAAACCTCAAGACGGAGAAGGGTATTAGTTGCCTGTATTACAATTGGGCTGATGTGGTATCGAAAGTTACACTGACTAGGCTTGAGAAAGATTCCGTGGAAGATGTCAAAGCCACTATTGATATACTACTCAGCGTATTGTCGGACCCGACAGGGGTATTGGATAGGTCTTACTGCATCGGTGTAACGGAAAAAGGGCATCCGGATAGAATATCTGGACCTCTGATTGCCGCAGCGCAAATAGGTGGCCATAACCCAAGCCGCTTGTACTTTGCTTCTGACTACCAGTTGTTGCTGCGCAATGATAGGTATGATGAGCTTGCAGAGATTCAAGAGTCGCCCATCCTTGTTATGCAGATAGAGATGGGTGTCCCTCGTAGTATTATTCTGTCTATCAAAGGTCTTCTGGACAAGCGAGCGCAGAAAGGTTTGGCCACAATCTTTGTGACAACCTGCATGGATACGGCTCTGTCCATGATTCTAAGTTGGAAGGGTGAGGTCAACAAGGATTCCTGCGAAGGCCACTTCCTCCGGTATGAGCAAGTGGAGAAGCTGCCCATCTCATGGTACATGCAGGGTATTCGTGAAGGGAAATTGCCTACAGTTGAGGAGGAGGCCAAGGAGCGGGCTGAGTATATTCAAAGTGGTAAGAAGCCCAGGTATCAAGCCCCAGCATATGGAGGCGTGGTAGGGTATCATCCTGAGAGTCAGGAAGCCCCTTTCATGGTGGATTCCGAGGATGAATTGTTCGGGGATAGTGGTCTGACGGCAGGCGGTGGTATCAGTGGAAGTCAATCCTCACCGGAAGCCGAAGCTGGAGACGAAGGCGGGTATTATATTGACACATTGGGAATGCCCTATTCTGATGAAGAGGGTGACATATAATATCCTCTGCGGGTATTCGTTGATTTTTTCTTAATAAGTAGTTCGTTGTGGTTCGTCGTTCGCTTCGGCGCTCGCCAACTTGCGATTTTTCGTAGGTTGCTTTGCAATGTGCATGGCGGGCGTTTTGAAGGTCTGTTAAGCTTATTGTAGGTTTGTATAGAAAGGTGCTTCATGTCTGAGGTTGACTCGAATTACGGCAATGATTCTATTGAGTATAAGGGTGAGATTGAGGGAGTGCGTACTCGCCCTGAATCGCTTCTCGGTTCCAAGGATTTGGATGGCGCTAAACATACTGTCATCGAGATGATTGGTAACTCCCTTGATGAGAAGAACTCTGGTTATGGCGATAAGCTTGCTGTGACTTGGTTCGGAGATGGCAGGGTTGCCGTTCGCGACTATGGCAGGGGTATTCCTCTGGGCTATAATGAGTCTCAGGGTCGGTACAACTGGGAGCTCATTTACATGAAGCTCTACGCTGGTGGTAAGTATACTGATTTCTCCCCGCTCAAGAAGCTGACGCCTAAGGATTGGGATGCCATCAACTATAATAACTATGGTGAGTACCTAGCCAATCTGGGTATTAACTACCTGTTCTCGGTCGGCTTGAATGGTTTGGGTAGTGCCGCAACAAGCGCAACCTCCCGTACTTTTTTGGTCAAGTCCTTCCGCGATGGAGAAGAAAGCTCCATGTTGTTCAAGGAGGGTCAGCCTGCGTATAAGGAACTGAAAGTTCAGCCCACCGATGAGGCTACTGGTACTTATGTTGAATGGCAGCCTGACCCCACGGTGTTTACTGATGCGTTCATCCCAAAGGCTTGGTTGAAGGATCTGTGTCGTAAGTTCTCCTACTCGGCGGGTATTACAGTTGACTTCATTGATGAAGACGGTAATGCTACCACCTATCAGGCTTCTAACGTCAATAACATGCTTGCCGAGCAGGTTGAGAATGGCTTTAGTGAGGATGGCTTCATCAATCCTCTGGCCGTGGAAATTGAGAAGGGCCTTTACCACAATGCTGAAGTGACGAAGCGTACTGCCGAGGGTAGAGAATATGAGATGGGCGTTATGGTCTATGATTTGGCTATCGGCGGTAATCCGAAAGGTAATATCAAGAGCCAGCTCTTCGTCAATAATGTTTCTGTTCGTGGTGGCACCCCCGAAGAGGGGTTCCGTGATGCGGTAAGTGGCTTCTTCAATGAGCAAGCCCGCGAACGGGGTATTCGACTCCGCCCGTCTGATTTTGAGGGTCGCGTGGTCATCACAGCCAGCATCCTTGCTAATCTGACTAACTACCGTAATCAGACCAAGGACGCGGTTAGTGACCAGTACATCTATGAGGGTATTAATTATGCGGTTCAGAAGATGCTTCGTCACGCCTACATGGTAGGTGCGCCGTGGCTGAAGGATGCCCTTAAGGCCACGTTTGATAGTTATGAGGCACGTACCCTCGCGGAGCAGATGCGTATTCAGTCCCGCGAGGTTAAGAAGGCGGTCAGCCGCCAAGTCAACTCCCGTAAATTTCAGCCCTGCCGTACCTACGGTAAGAAAGGTAAGGAGGGAGCTACGGAGCTTTGGATTGTCGAGGGCGATTCGGCAGGTGACCATCTGCTGAACAGCCGTGATTCCAACTACCAGGCTTTGTACTATCTGCGTGGTAAGGGTCGTAACCCGCTGAAGAGCAATGCCGCGGAGGTGCTGTCCTCCAATAAGGAAATTGGCGATATTCTCAGTATCATTGGTATGGGTAATAAGCTGACCGGCGATGAGGATGTGTCGAAGTCGAAGATTGGCAAAGTTATCATCGCTTCCGATGCTGATCGTGATGGCTATCATATTCGTATGCTGACATTCCTTATTATGTGGGTGTACGTGCCTGACCTGCTGTACAAGGGCATGGTGTACGTGGCTGAGCCCCCGCTGTGGCGTGTGGACCTCCAGAACGGTGAGAGGCGCTTCTACATCACTGATGCGGAGTATGAGCAAGACCGTGACTACATCAACAGCGTGGGTATTAAAGGCAAGCCCCATCGTTACAAGGGTCTGGGTCAGATGGAGGAGGAGGACCTTTCTGAGGTTGTGATGAACCCCCAGAACCGCGTTCTCCACCAGGTCAAGATTGACCGTACCGATGACAGCATCGATAAGTATCTTGCAATGCTGTTCGGTAGCTCCACCACCGACCGCCGTGAGGGTATTCTCAAGGGAGCCCTTGGTGAGGAAGGTCTGGCCGAGCGTTATGATGAGATGCGTAAGCGCGCCGATGCCTTGCGTGGTTATCGGGTTGATGATGATATCGAGGAAGAGCTGATCGCTCTCTGATGTAAGAAGGTGAATGGGTCTTATAAGACCCATTCACCGTTTTGTGTTTTAAGGGTTGATATGTTCAAAGATAGTAAAAACAGCAAGACGGCCAAGAAGGATACAAGAGGAGACGCCAAGAAGGGTGCCAGCCAATCCGCAGCTGGTAATGCTAAGAAGCTTGGTCTTCTCGCTCGTCTGCACATGGCTATGCTCACGGGTATTATGGGTATGACGAATCCCGCGGACATGATTGAGGATAACGCCGTGGTCGAAGAAGCCAAGAAGGGTAAGGGCCTCAGTCGGGTATTGAACACTCCCCTCGTTGGCAGGGTTGTGTCTGTGTTGGTAACAGTGCTTACCGTGCTTGCCATTCTACAGGCCAGCGTGTTTTCCTCTATCGCTCTCAAGAACCATAGGCTAATGGTCGAAGAGCGTGAGAAAAATCTGTATTCCTTGCAGTCTGTGGAGTCCATTAAGGATACTGGCAAGTACGGTGAAATCGGGGATACCGTGACCACCTATCTTGGTGATGAAGGTAAGATTACCAATGTGTACCCAGGTGTGCGCTCGGACAAGGGTAAGAGCGGTCTCGGGTATTATTACGCTGAGGAGCGAGGTCTGCTCAGGCCGGCCACTTTCGGGGAAGTGTGGCGCGGCTCCGGATTGGGTGGTGCGTTCGCTTCCGCATTGTGGGTGCTCATGCTAATCTTGCTGTTGGGTTCAAAGCGCTGGTTCAAGGATTCAAAGTTCGATGTGAAGAGCCGCAGATGGCTTTGGTTCCTTCAAATTATTAATGGTGCGCTCGTTGTCATGTTCTGGTTGCAGTTTATTACACCATTAGTTGCGTAGTTTGAAGGTATGTTAAAATAGTCTTAAGTGCTGAAAGGTTGAATTTTATGACTACTATTAACGACGAGTTCGAAGAGCTTTTCGAGAGTACCAGCGAGGTTGATGATAACCTGAGTAGTGCCGATGTTGATGAAGGTGATATCACCGCTCTTGCTCATCTTTACAAGGGTAACTCCGATGGCTTCAGGTCTTTGGCTGAAGGGTATTCCGCCTACTCGTTTGAAACGATGCAGAACCGCTCGTTGCCAGACGTTCGTGATGGTCTGAAGCCAGTTCAGCGTCGTATCATCTATGCGATGTATCTCAATAAGAAGAAGTTCGCCCAGGAGAACGGCTCCCTTGAGTTGGTCGGTGCGGTTTATCCTATGCACCCGCATGGTGATGGCTCCATTTATAGTGCCGCCGTGCGAATGACTGATAAGAACGGTTCGTTCATGGTGCCACTGCTGTCGGGTGGTGGTAACGTCGGTACGGTGGTTCAACCGGGTAAAGAGGCCGCACCACGTTACTCGAAGATGTGGGCGCATAAGAATGATGAAGATTTTCTGCGTGATATGGACGGCGCTTTCTGGAAGCCTGCTGAGGCGGATGAATCCAAGGAAGAGCCAGCGTATCTGCCGGTCAGGTACCCTTTCGTGCTCTGCAACCCAGCAATGGGTATTGCCGTTGGCATGAATACTAATATTCCGGCATATAATTTCTTTGATGTGGTGAATCTTACTATCAAGTACCTCAAGGGTGAAGACATTACTCATGAGGTGCTTTGCCCTGATTTCCCGACCGGTGGTTTCGTGCTCAAGAACGATGAAGAGTTCTTGAAGATTCTCAACCTTGGTCATGGTCAGGTGCGTATCCGTGCCCGAGTGGAGATTTCTCCCAAGGGTGATGATATTGAGGTTCTTGAAATTCCTTATGGCAAGACCCGTGAGAGCATTATTGATGCTATCAACCGTATTATCAACCCTCCGAAGGATGTTGATATCCAGCCAATTTCGGGTCTGAAGGCAGTTAACAACTACACGCAGTACAAGAGCAATAACATCTCCATCACCTGCGCTCGTGGAACGGCTGAGACGGTTCTCCTGCACCTCTACAAGAGGGGTATTCTTCAGACCAACTTTAGTGCCCGCCTTAATGTGGTTAATGGCAATCAGCCCATCATTGGTGGTATCCCTGAAATTCTGGAGGCTTGGTACAATGCCCGTGAGAGGGTGCTGGCCAGGGTATTCCGCAACGATATCGAAGGCTACAAGCAGGCCTATATTCAGTACAGCTACTTCCTCCGTCTTGTGATGAATGAGGAGTGGAAGGACGAGTACCTGCGTCGCATCACCAAGGTGTCCACGGCTTCGGCAGATGAGTACCTGCAGGGTATTTTCGAGGATATTCCTGAGGATGTGGTCAAGTGGATTCATGACCGTCGTGCGGCTGAGTTCAACAAGGGTGGCAAGTACAAGGACGCTCTTGATAATACTAAGCGCGCTCTTGAAGAAGCCAAGTACAACTCTGAGCATATCAAGGAATACGTTATCAAGGACCTTGAATCTCTTAAGGAAGAGCACGCAGGTGAGTTCCCGCGTATCTCTGAGCTTACTACCAAGGATTACAAGTTCGTCAAGGCTTCCGACCTTAAGGGTGATGACGATGAAGCGATGGAGGAAGCTCCCGCTTGGTTCACTGTAACGAAGGAAGGCCTGCTCTACAAGACCCGAGACCCTTTGTCCTGGGGCAATGTGGTGTTCCAGGAGTGCCTGTCCGGTTCTGCTACCCTAATCGGTTTTGATAATTATGGACGTATCCTGAGGTTCTTCGGAGAGCAGGTGCCGGTGTCCAATAACGCGGTCAACTTGGCTGAGTACTTTGACGTTCCGGCGGAGTATCGTGTGGCTACCTCGCAGCACCCAGCTTGGGGTATTCCTTACATGACCGAGCTTGATGGCAAGAAGCGTTATATTCTGTACACCAATGGTAAGCTTTCCATTCTGGATACAGCTAAGCATATCAATAAGGGCGCTCGCCGTCGTGTGGTTACTAAGGGCATGCCGGTGGACATTGTCGATAGCCTGTTTGAGGTAATCCACGAGGATGCTATGCCGGAGACTATTATTGCGGTGGATAATGGTAAGTCTCGGTGCCGAGTGGGTTGGTTCAGCACTGAGGATATCCGTGGCACTGCTTCCGCGAAAGCCCAGGTAAGGGTATTGGGCGGAGCGGCGCATCTATACGCTTGGCATGGTGCCACTGATGCGGAATTGTCGGAGCTGTTTGGTGGCTCTGAGAATGAGTATCAGGACCGCGTCAAGGGCACTAGTGACGAGGAGATGCTGGGGAAGGTCGCTGGTGCATGCGATTACGGTTCCTACGTCCGTGCCGAGTTTGAGGCGGCGTAGCGTGGTGGTTTACGTGGGGTGCCCCTGAACCGCGTTTTATGGGGTCGTGGGCGGCGGCGTGGTGGTTTTGGCTACCCCTGCCGCCCTTGGCGGTGTTGGGTTGTCTGCGCTCCGTTTGCGGCGGTTTGGCGGTGGGCGGTGGTGGTGCCGCTTGGTGGTTGGCCGAATCGAATAGGAAGGAGAAATTAGGAATGGACAGGGTATTGCTTTTCATCAAGAATTTCTGGTGCTTCCTGTGGCATTGGTCTGTGCTGGTTATTCCAGTTCATTTTTTGTTGCCTGATAAGCCCTCTTGGTTGAGTGCAGATTGGTACGCTTTGTTGGCGGGGTATGAGTGGGGCGTACCACTGACGGTGTTCGGTTTCATCTCTTTCGTGATGACCTCTCAGTATGTTGAGTTCAATAGGTTTCCTCTGGTTAGCTTGTTCAGAGGTAAAGGGTTGACGGGAAGCCTTAACACGGGTATTGAAGATTTTTTGAACGGTCTAACGGAGGTAGACTCGGACGCAGATTCTGAGTCACAGCTGGAGGAGCGGGTTATTTCTGATAAGACCACCGAAGACCCGAAGGGAGATGCTTTCAAGGTTCTCCCACCCAGTTTGTAATATGCTAGGTTGGTTAACCCAGTTGTGGTAAACTAGTTAGGATAGTTTTAGGAGTGCTTATATGGTTGATAATGTAGAGGTTAATGAGCCAACCCCAGAGCAGCTTGGGTATTCTGATCCAAGCGAGTTCGACTTTGAGGACGAATACGAGGGTGTGGATAGTTCTGAGGCCGAATATGATGGTGCTGATAGCTCTGAGGTCAAGACCTCAGGTAAAGAAGAGAAGAAAGAGTCTATGCAGAGCGCTTCTGAGATTCTCAACGAGTTGAAGGGTTCTAAGCTAAGTTTGTCATTTGGCGGGGCTTCTAATTCAACTCCGGTTAAGAGTAGCCTGAGTGGTCTTAGCGCCGATGTGATTGGTAGCCTTATTTCAGAGCATGATGATAGTCGCCTTAATGAGGCTTATATTGACTTGGGTAACGGAACCATCCTTCAAGGTGAGGACTGGGGTATTTGGCGTGTAATTTATGCTATGCGCGCTCAGAGCTTCTTGCCTGATAGGGAGTTCATTAGCGGTTTTCTGAATCGTAATCGTAGCCTGATTTACCGTGCTAATGGCAAGAATATTAATCTTGGGAATTACAAGCCGGTGGCAGGCGATGATATCGCTGGTTATATTGCGGCTGTGGTTGAGCGTTATGACAGCTTGTACCCTAAGTATTTGAATCAGACTATCGATGATTACCACAAGGCTCTTACGGTCTATCGTATGCAGTACGCGCGTATTAAGACTGCCGAATTGTACCAGAAAGCCTTGGATATTAGTAATGACGGCCTTAAAGTTGGTCGAAAATATCTGCAGGGTGTAAAGGATAGTTATGCATATATACGTGAAGGCATGACTAGTATTTTATCCGCAACAAGTGATTCGGAGGAAGTCACTAGAATAAGTATGCGTGACCTGTATCTGGACATGGAGTCTGGGGATACTGAGAGCGCCTATAAGATTTGTGACTTTGCGGGTATTCCGACCTTGAATAAGGTTTGGGGCGGCTTGTGGACTGGTAATCTCTACACTATACTTGCCCCAGCTAAATCTGGTAAGACTCGATTCTGCGCTCGTCTTGTTCATTCGGCTATAATGGCTGGCAAGAATGTGACTGTGTGGGCACCTGAAGGTGGTAAAGAGGAGTGGTGTGCCCACCTGCGTGCTATCCATTATCACTTCTTCCATAATGAGGGCAAGAGTGCTGATGAATGGGTACCGCGCCTTGATATGCTTACGGTTCTTAACAAGACTTATATTAACGATGCTCAGAGGAAGTATGAAAAGCTTAGTGCCTCTGACCTGTTTAATAATGAGAGTTATGGCTCTGTTGATTTTGTTGAAGGTGCCTTCGAGGTTAGCACTTTTATAGATAAGATTAAGGCGAGCGTGAAACATAATAACTCCTCTTTGGTTGTCATTGACTACATGGGGTGGCTCCAGTCTGATCAGGGTTTGTCAGAGGCCGAATGGAGGGTACTTAAGAAGGGCTATGTTGATCTTGCTCTGTACGTTTCCAGTGCTAATGTGGCCGTAGTGTCTCCTGCTCAGTTTAATCAGGAGTCTGTTAACTGGCTTCTTAAGTCTGGTGCAGATGGTAGTGATCTTCGAACTTCTGGTAGTGGTACTTCTGAAATTATTCGAGCCAGTGATATGATTATGGGTTTGTGGGCAAGCACTACAGACCTTGAGAATAATCAGATGAAAATTATCTCTGTGCCATCTCGTAAAGCCCCGCCCTTTGAGAATATTGACTTGAGAATAGACTTGGGAACCTGTACGTTTACGGAAGTCGAGTCTAAGGGTGCTCAAGATTAAGGGTTTTACTCCTTGTAGGTAGCATTCCCGTTGGGTTGCCCTGTAAGGAGTTTTTGAGGTGGTATGTAAAGAGTTTCATACTATAATGACCCCCACCCCCGAGGGTATTCAGGCCCTCAGGGGTATTAATGAGGCTTATCACAGCGACTACCAGAAGTCTTTAGATGAACTGAAATCCGTTGAGACTTCGGATGAGTTCCTTTCGTTGGCTGGAAATTTGCTGTCTGGTTTGTCTGATGATAGCAAGTTCCTAAGGCAGGAAGCTTTTCTTGCAGCGTCGCAAGATTGGGTAAGTGGTAAATTGTCTTCCAGTGCCAGGAAGCAGGGTATTTTCTTTCGAGTCAATCCCCGAAAGGTTATTCTGTACAAGTCGGCTGTTATCCTGCCCAATGGTATAGGACGTTGTAAGTTCAGCGATAGGTGTCCTTGGGAGTCCAAGAAGGGTATTACTTTAATCGCCGTCCAGGTAACGAAAAGTCTGAAGGGTGATTACAAAATAAAGTTTATCGCCAGCGACTCCGAAATAAAAATGGGTAAAACTCTGGTTGATGGCAACGCTCGGTATTGGGAAACCACGAATGCACTCCGTAATATCTTAAGGGATAGTCGCATGGGCTTCACTGTCACAGCTAGGGTTACTGAGTGGTTTAGAGATAGGAAGTCGGAGATGGCGAAGAAAGAGCAGGCAATCAATGAAGATTAATGGCATGCAGGTGGCTCCCGTAGAGGATAGCACGACCAAAAAGACTAAAAGCAGGGTTAAGAAGACCACTCAGTCAGCAAAGCAGAAGAAATCCGCCTTCGTCCTGATGCTGATTGCGCTTACTGCTGTTGCGGTGATTCTTGCTGGGTTGGTGGTTTTCGCCCTTAAAATGCGTCCATCAGAGACGGTTTCAATGGATGCCAGTACTTCCAAGGTCAAGACTACTAGCAAGGAAGGCAAAGCTTCCGACGCCAAGAGTGACCAGTCTCCTGAGGAAGCCTCCGGCGGGGTATTAAGCAATAAGGTGTCTGTTAAAGATGCCACCATCGAGGATGCTTCCTTGGGGTATGATATAAGCGTTGTGTCGTACATTCCGGGGTACAAGACTTCTAATGGTTCTACAGTGGTGCTCGTGGAGTACTTGGCCAAGCCTACTGGTTCGGTGTATTCACTGGTTGACCCCTCTGCCCTCAAGTTGAAGATTGGTGATAAGATAATCAGCAGCTCTTCCGATTACAATAGGGAGATGTCCAAGCTCAACCTTGATGTGTTCGAGAGCACAGAGTCCAGTAAGGAAGTCGATGGCTGGCTGGCGTACCCCTTCAACGGAGACCCCTCGGGTATTACTCTCTATTACGATAGGGGTACCGTTAGCGTGGATTCGACAAGTGATAGCGAAGGTATCATAAAGCCGGAAATGAAGAAAGAGATACCTCTGTCTTCAGGAAAGTAGGAAACATGCGTACCACACGGGTATTAATGGTTATGCTGGCTTTGGCCGCCATGTTGTGTGGTGCGCCTTTGTCGGCTTACGCTGAGCAGTGTGCCAGTAGTTATACCTATTCTAAGGATACCGTGGATCCTTGGGTGAAGACGTGGGGACCTCAGGCGGTGGCTTACGGGAAGAAAGAGGGGTTTCCGCCAGCGGCTGTGTTGGCTCAAGGTGGTCTCGAGTCCGGATGGGGGAAGAGTCCTGCTTGTGGTACTAATTACTTCGGTATCAAGGCAGCCGGAAGTTGGTGGAAGGGTGATTCCTGCACCGTACCAACGAAGGAAAATGTTAATGGCAGTTTAGTAACCGTTAATGCTGCATTCGCTAAGCCTAAAAAAGGTGAGGAGATGAGTCTGTGGGTGAATTTCCTCAAGAATAATTCCATATACAAGGCCGCTTTCAACTACCCGAATGATGCTCACAAGTTTATCGCGGAGGTTGCGAAAGCAGGCTATGCGACAAGCGCATGCTACCTGCTGGCGCTTAATCCTGCTATTGATGCCATCGAGGAAAGCATGAAGAGACAGGGTATTAAAGCGGGTGATGTTTCCAGCTCGTCTGACGAGAAGAAAACTAGTACTAGTGGCAGTGATGATAGTGGTGGTAGGGTGTCTGAGGATGACCTAACCGGTATGCCTGATAGGAATGATTACAAGTCAACGAGGGATCTGGGTATTCCAGGCAAGAAGCTTGACGGTATGGAAGGTTATGCTCTTGCCCAGCTTGAGGATTCTAAGACGCTTGAGCAGGAGAGCGGCAACCGCAAGTTGATGATGGGTGCCATCATGCTTCTGGGGGTATTAGTGCTGTTGTATGGCGTTGCCCTTGGCATGGCTTGGATGTTTGATAAGGCTAATACTGTGTTTGATTTCAGTATGCTCTCGGTATTAACGATGGGTAGGCTTAATCTAGTTCAAGATAAGTTTGATAAGGGTAAACAGCGGGTTACAGCCAAAAAGCTGATTGTTATTATGGTTATCTGCTTTGTGGCAGGTTCTTTGGTGCTTGCTGGTGGGGCAACCGGTTTCGTGCTTAATTCCTATTGGTGGGTTACAGATATACTAGATAAGATGTCAACGAGGTGATTTCCTATGAAGGTGGGCAATAAGAAGATACAGGGTGCAGGCTCAGCCGCGAGCGCAGCAAGCGCAAGCCGCTCTTACCAAGACGAAGAAGAGGTTGCCACTACCAAAGGTAAGGGTAGGTTGGTGGCAATTCTGTTGGCTTTCCTGATGGCGCTCTTCCTTGTGGTGGGAGCGGGTATTTATGGTTGGGTGCAGATGCGTCAGCGGGATTATAATACCGTTGCAGGGCAGGTGTCGCAGAGCAGTACCGCAAATAAAGAAAGTAAGAGTGCTTCCAAGAAGAAGGATAAAGGCTCCTCAAAAGCTGCTGACGGTCTACCCTCCATCAGTAGTGAGATGGATACCTCCAGCGCTTCCGCAGATGATGTTAAGAAAGCCTTGGTTGGCCTCCCTCAGGGTATTGACGGCAAGAGCCAAGGAGTCTTGGAGGATACGGTTGATTATAAAGTCAATCAGATGTTCGACCTGTATGGATTGGGTTTGGCCGGTACAGGTGGTATCCTTTACCAGAGCGGTGATTATGCCTTGGTCTGCTACAAGGGTGGTTATACGGTAGCGGTAAAGAAGACTGAGGGTATTCCAGTGGCTTTGCGGTCGGCGGATAATGCTTTTTCTGCGGATACGAAGAGTAAGATTGGGAGTGTGTATGTTGGCGGGGCGAAGTATGATACCCTCCTAGGCAAGGAGAGTCTTGTATTGAATGACTCGTTGTATGCCCAAGCTAAGGAGGCTTTGGAGAAATGAAGAATCTGTGGAGAAGCCTTCTGGCTGTTGTTGCATCACTTATGGCTTTGCTTGTGGCAGCATCTACCTCTTTCGGGTGGATTGCCTTTAATGATGCTTGGAATGACCAAACTAAGCAGGCAATCATCAAGGAGTTCGTTTCCCAAGGAAAGGCAAAAGGCTTTGGAGGCATCGCCATAGCGGGTATTCTGGGCAACGCTAGTGTTGAAAGTAGCTTTGACCCAGGAGTCGGCAATTACCTTGGTTGCATTGGGTTGGTGCAGTTCTGTTCAACTAGGGCTACAGCATTTATAAATGCCGTTCCTGATTACAAAACTAACTACAAGAAGCAGATTGAGTACATCTATAATGAGATGGGTGATGGCTCTTTCTTCCAGTCATACAATAGCAATATCGCTTGGTATGCGGCTGAAGTGCCAGGGTCTGAGAGTTGCAGAGTGGCTGATTTCAACGCCTTCAAGGGTATTAAAGACCCTAAATGCGCAGCTATCGCTTTCGCGGCCACTCATGAGAGGTGTGGTAATAGAGGTAGCGTGCAGAAGAATTGTGACATCCAAAGGAGGGCAAGCTTCGCTGAGGATGCCGCTAAGAGTGGCAAGATAGAGGGCGTGTCCGCAGATAGCTCCGGTGATAAGACAGAAGAGAAAAAGCAGAGTACGGCGGACTCTGAGGATGATGGTGGTTTGGTGCCCGAGGATGACCTGACGGGCATGCCGGATAAGAATGATTATAAATCCCAAGGAGACTTGCAGCTTCCAGGCAAGGGTGGCTTCGGAGCTCCTGAGGATAATGGAAATACAAGTGATAGTGACTCGCCCTCGACAACCGCTGGTCTGGGAGCCATGGAAGGGTATTCTGTGGCTTCCCTAAAAGAGAATGAGACATTGCTCCAGCAGGTGCAAACCAGAAGCCTAATACGTGGAGGAATCATGCTAGTGGGTATTATCATCCTAATATATGGTGTGGTTCTCGGAATGGCGCTGATGTTTGATAAGGCTAATACGGTGTTTGCGTTCAGCATGTTGTCGGTGGTCACGTTCGGTAGGATGAATCTGGTCAAGGATAAGTTTGATACAGGCAAAGTCCGTGTAACCTCTAAGCGCGTCCTGTTCATGATTTTGATTTGCTTCGTGGTGTCGGGTATTGTGCTTAGTGGAGCCGAATTTGATTGGTTGCTGAATGCTTTGTGGGGTGCTTCCAATTTCCTCGAAGACAAACTGGATTGGCTAGGTTCGTAGTTCAGTTCGGCGGTGCAAGATGGCACCTCGAAGAGGAATTCACGGGTATTCGTTTCAGGCGCCGTTGCTGGCGTTGGTTTGAATTGTTGAAAGACAGGTGTTATTATGGCTTATACACTAGCAGATTTCGCGCAAGACAAAGTTGCTCTTGAGGAAATCACTAAGGCTGTGTACGATCCGGTTGCGCAGCAGGCTTCCCCTGAGGTTGCTGCGGCGTTCTCCCAGGTCGCGTTCAATGTGATGAGTTTTGGTGCTCCGTGGGAGCTGTACACGGCGGAGCAGTTCCGCAAGCTTAATAAGGGTCTTGCCAAGAACCTCATCCGCTATACTGGTTCTCCTGAAAGTGTTTATGAGGTTGCTTGTAAGAAGGGCTTCGTGCTCCACATGAAGCCTCAGGATATTACAGCTGCTTGCAGCTTCGTGCAGAACGCCCCTGAGATTAAGCTTGGCTACTTCCAGTATAATCCGGCCACGGGCAAGACTTGCAAGGTTGAGGATGTGAGCGTTCCAGTGTTCTCTAAGGTCTTCCTGCAGGCCGTGTATAGCAAGACCTCCGCAAGCTTGGCAAAGCTTCAGGATGATTTTGCTAAGGCTCGTAGCACTGGTAAGTCTGATTTGCTGAAGGGCAACCGCAGGGTGGCTCTGCTCAGCCTGAACAACGATAGCTGGGTTTCCCTGCCTAATGAGGGCAAGGTTCCTGCTTATTCGGTCAGCGTGGACCAGTTCACTCAGGCCACGGGTATTCAGCCGACTCAGCTGGGTATCGGACCGAAGAGCCGTAGCTTCATCGTGCAGATCTGATAACCGCTACAAGAGTAAGCCCACCATCACATAGAAGATGATGGGCTTTAATCGACATCGCATAGCGTCACCAATGCTTTTAGCCCCACAAATTGTGGGGCTTTTCTTATATGTACCCATAGGCTTATCCCAGAGGGGGGTGCGCGGAGAGGGGCCTCCTACGGGTATTAGCTACTAGTACTATGTTTGTGTAATCTTTTAGTGTTTTATGTGCATCTTAGTACATTAGGGTGCTCTTGTGGTATACTGTTATTTGTAGTTAGGTTATTTATACTGTTTAATTTTTGAGAGGAGGTGTTCTCCAGTGTACAATTACTTCAAGAAAGACACCTTGGTGGAAACTGAAATAGTCAAGAGGAGTAGTCCATTATGGGGTTTCTGTAGAGAAGTGACCTTTGTGGCGGCTTCTATACGGAATAGAATTCTCTATCTTTTCCGTCAGGATTATTTTGAGTCTAAAAAGAACCGCAGTGGGTATTCTTATTCATTGTCTGATTATATCTCTGAAGTAGCTGGGTTGTATGCTGAAGAGAGAAGAAAATCTGTTGTAGATTCTAATGGCAACAAGGTTCCTCCAGGTAAGTTGGTGAGTAATGTAGGAAGAAGTCTTACTGCTGAGGTAAAGACTTTTCGTTCTCTCATGGACTTGTGGTACGGAAAGAATCACGGAAATCTTACTGGAAGACCTAGAATACCTAATTACTCTGGTGCCAGAGGTAAGGAGAAGGTTTACAAGGCTGAGTTTAATAACCAAATGATATCTGAGTTGCCTTGTGACAAAATTACAAAGCAGGGTAAGAGGCTCTATAGGTATGTAATCATGCCTAAAACGTACAACGTTGAATTCTATGCAGTTCATCAGATAAAAGCTGTCACTGTGGTGAAGTCAGGTAACGACTTTAAGCTATTGAAAATGTATGATTCAGAGTATGTGCAGAGCCAAGACCGTCTGCTTTACAATCCTGACCTGTGTCAGGATAACGGTAATTATCTATCCATAGACCTAGGCGTAAGCAACCTCATTACCATGGTGGGTATTTCTGATGGGGAGGTTCTTCCCCCCTATATACTTTCTGGGCGTCCATTGAAGTCGGTAAATCGTCAGTGCTTCAAGGTCGTTAGTAAGCTAAACCAGTATTTGGATAATACTAATAAGAATAGAGGGAAGGGGGTGACAAGGCAAAGTAAAAGTATTCACAGAATAAAAGCTGCTTGGAGTAAGCGTAAGAGGCAGTCTGATGCACTTCTTCATGAGTATACTTCTAGCGTGGTTAATTACGCAGCGGAACACGGAATTTGTAAAATCTATGTAGGTTATGATCCGAAAATTACGCAAAAGGCCAGCTTGGGTAGGAAGAATAATCAGATGTTCGTCTCTATGTGCTGGGGTCAGATAATATCTCAGCTTAAGTACAAAGCAGCTAAATATGGTATTCTGGTTTTAGCATGTGATGAGTCGTATACGTCTAAGTGCAGTTTCATTGATAATGAGTACCCTAGGAAGCACGATGCTTATCTTGGCAGTCGTGTGAAGCGTGGTCTGTTTAGAGCAGCTCAGGGTATTTGCTGGAATGCCGACGTGAACGCGGCTTGGAACATTCTAGTTAAGAATAATGATAATGTATCCTCAAACCTTGATAGGAATGAGGTAGAGAGGTTCGTAGTTGACCCTGTGGTTCTTATTCCTGATGGATTTAATAGGGGTAAGAATGGTGCTGCATCTGGTGAATCTGGGTGTAGCATCACTGAGAATCGCCACGAATTGGATTTGGTTCCAGGCTATTTGTCCTAAATGTCCAAATCCAAGTAACTATACTGAGAAAAGTGGGAACGCTCAGCCCAAGCTATGAAAGTAGGAATCAAAATGAAGCACCTTGAAGTAGAGGACAATATCGCAGTTGTTTTCGCGCACGGCAAGTACGTCACCCTCCCAGCGGGTATTATGGATGACAATCGGTTGGTGGCTATCGTTCTTTCAGGTAAGGCCGAAGGGATGGTGCTTTTCTTCCGTTCACGCGAGTTGCTGATGGTTCAGCTTAGTGGTTTGCTTGTGGAGGTGAGCCCGGCCAGGTGTGCAATTCAAGGTTCTTGGGGGAATAAGACTACCGTTGCGGGTGCCAAGATTCGGTACTTTCGCATCAACCAGAGCTATATGAAGATTCTGGGTAGTGAAACGAATATCAAAAAGTCCCTGCAAGATTGGCTGTCCAGCCTAGACCCAGGGTATTACGATACTGCCACGCCTGATGAATGGCAGGAGAGCTTTTATACATTTATCAAGAAACAGGCCGAAGCAGGTCGGTACAATAATAGTCAGACCTCGGGTAATGACTTGAGTATCAAAGCTTTTCAGCAGCTTGTCGCCGCTGACTACAAGAGGGTGTGAGATAGCAGTGGATAGGTTGGCAGTCAGAGAATTTCTGAAATGGGCTTCCGGCAACGGCCAAAGCAAGGAGGGTGTGGGTATTTATCAGGGTCTGCCCATTACCATCAGGTCTTTCTATCAGCGTGCCTTGGTGAAAAACGGTATCGTGCATGACCATTATAAAGGCGGTGAGAAGCGCCTTATGCTGTGCCCTCTGCATGGGGACGAGAAGCCTTCGATGGGTACGCTAATCGATAGTGACGGCCTTGAAATCTTTAACTGCTTCGGTTGCAGAAGAGCAGGAACACTTGAGGATTTGGCCGGTGGCGTGGAAGCCAAGCTCCACCGCAGGTTCTATGATACTCCCTTGGAGTGGGTAGTCCGCGCATGCAGCGGCGACCTAGGGTATTCTGAGCTGCTTCGGTTTGAGGCCGCAGTGCAGAGGGAGTATCATGAGGATGCCACCCTTGGGTATTCCCCCTCTGATGCCGCAATTCTGAAGAGCGTGAATACTACTGCAACGCTCAGAAAAAGCAGCATAGTCGAAGAGTATGCATCTCTGGCGGAAGACTTGCGAAAGAATAAAGTTCTGGACTTGAACGCTTTGCAGCGTACTTTCATCGCCAGTTTTATGGCTGTTTAAGGAGTGTTAATATGTATGGTTATGGTCGTAGAAGGGTTAATAATCCGTATGCCGCCGCTATGAGGCGGCAGCAGAGGATGTACCGTCAGCCCCGTCCAAGGTATGTCGTGACTAATTTCAATGGTACTCTGTGGGCTTGCAGAAGGGGTAGGACTCACTGGACTAATATGTTCCCTCAGGCTGACCAGTTCCACTCGCAGGAGGAGGCAATGGAGGCTGTCCGGGTATTGCCAGGCGCCCGTATCGTTCCCATTCCGCCGCATATGTGGAAGACGCGCTAAAGAATAAGGTAGGTTTGCTTTGGAGACCATTTCCGCCGTCAGTATCAATACGCCTTTGCTGTGTGATGATGAGGCCGTTGTCGGCCTTGATATCTCTACGGTCAGCACTGGTGTGGCTGTGCTGTCCAACCAGGGTATTAAGGTGGCTAACATTGATGTGTCTCATGCCGCTGATAAAGGTGATGTCTTCGAGACAATCAAGCGCCGTCTTTCCTTAGAGAAGCAGCTCGCTGAGATGCTGGAGGGTCAGCGTATTAAGTGGCTCGTCGTTGAGGATGTTTTCATGGGTTCCAACGCCACTACTTACAGGGAGCTTGTGAATCTCAATAATGTCCCCGATGAGCTGCTCGTTGAAGGCGTACTCCATACCACGCAGCCTATTGAAGATGTGCTGGTAAGGGTTCAAAGCCGCGTTTGGAAGTCTTGGATTCGCTCCAAGATTCAGGACCAAGGTGGAATTATCCATGAGGGTGGTCGTTACCTGTCTGATAAGCAGGTAGTCCGCCAAAGCCTAGCAGCTTGGGGTATTAACCCTGATTCCTTGGGTGGTGGAAAAGGCAACCAAGACCGATGTGATGCCTTCGGAATGGCTTTTGGTCTCATTCTCAACAAAGAGAATGAGGGTGAGGGTGAGGTTAGGAGGCCACCAGAGGGTATTCCAGCGGCAAAAGGAGCCAAGGGAGGCTCTTCCAAAGAGAGCCCACTCTCTGACTTTGAAATGTGGTATCAAGCCGATTTGAGGAGTGACTCTTCCTTTAAGGAAGCTCTCCGTGGCCGTCAAGAGACGGTGCTAAGTAAAGTGGAGTTCAACCGAGTGGTGACCCAGGGTTATGAC
>ERZ808242.596-NODE-596-length-25466-cov-20.075794_pt1 | contig 25466 bp, 22 predicted proteins | sample MGYA00521244_ERZ808242 | MGnify/ENA primary metagenome ERZ808242 (study PRJEB31516, sample SAMN03275573) | gut metagenome | biome: mammalia-associated habitat; material: feces | host: Papio cynocephalus | place: Kenya | collected 2012-07-27 ... | reverse complement strand
TCGTAGAGACTATCCATCGAGCAAGGAACAGGGGTGGCATCACCTTGAAGGAAATTCAAAGCAGATGGTTGGATTCTGGCATTAGTGAGGGAACGGAACTCTCTCGACGAACCTTCATCAACAATCTCCATGCCGTCGAGGAACTGTTTGGGATTACCATCGAATGTGGCAGCGGATACCGCTATCACATAGAGTGTGGCGACTGTTTCGAGGAAGGAAGTGCAAGAAACTGGTTGCTGAACGCCTTCTCGCTCAATGTAATGGTGGGCAATAGTCGCAAGCTCAAGGATAGGGTACTACTGGAGGACATGCCTTCGGGCAGGAACTATCTGGAAGACATCATCAAGGCCATGCGTGACAACCATGTCATCTTCATATCTTACTACAGCTACACTGCCGATAAATATTATGAGTTTGACATCCATCCTTATTTCGTGAAGGCATTTAAGAAGCGTTGGTATGTAGTAGCTTATAGTCCTGGTACAGATGATATCCGTTGTTATGCGCTTGACCGCATGGAGAATGTCATAATCACAGACAAAGTGTTCAAGATGCCTAAGGATTTGGAGCCGGCTGATTACTTCAAAGATTGCTTTGGCATCATCAATAACAAGAATTCTGATGTTCAGAAAGTTGTGCTCAAAGTGGATGCCTTTCAAAGTAACTATATACGCAACTTGCCTCTCCATGACTCACAAAAGGAAACAAAGCGAACTGACGAATACTCTATCTTTGAGTATCGCCTGAAACCAGAATTTGATTTTGAACAGGAGATTTTCTCGAACATGGATGCCATAGAGGTGCTGGAACCTCTATGGCTAAGAGAAGAGGTGAAGGAAAGAATAAGAAATCTTGCAAGTAAGTATCTTTGAAAGGCAACCATTAAAGTTCTTTTGTCAAGGGACTAAATATCCAGTCCCTTGACACAATCTATAGCTTCATCGAACATTTGCGAGAAAACATCTAAAGTTTTGCCATTCCTTAAGTCTTTTATGGCCTGTGCATTACTCCAATTACAATTTCCATTAAAATCCTTACGAATCCATGAATCATTACCCCAATCTTTTATTTTGGAGCTTATAGAATAATGCTCCTGTACTTTTTCCCAAATGGAAGCAGGTATATTAGAACGTTTACTGTTGCCTTTACATACAAATCCAAAAATCAAGCCAACTAATCCTTTATGGTCAAATTGAAAAGCAAGGTCAAAGTACTTCCAACCAGTTCTTTGGAAATGTGCTCCAGCATAATCTTCTGCTATCCAATTCCTCGTATAATTACCACAAATTTCCAAACCTTTATCTTTTGCTAAATCTTTTAGCTTTGGAATAAACTCATCATTGATAATGTGATTTATCAAATCCTCTTTACTGTTGATTATATCAAATACAGCATCGAGATTTTCTTCTTTGCTTAAAATATCTAATAGTTCCTTATTATCTTCCATAACGTTATTTGTTAATATGTCAATGGTATTAATGTATTGATTGATGGTTTCTCTCACGAGCGGAGTTCTTGAAGCCAACTCCACGCAACGATCAAGCCATCCTCTAATATCACTCTTATAGCTTAAGCAAACTATATCATTTTCATTTAAATCTTCACCCAATGATTCTTTTGAAGGAGAACAACCATCCAACGTCAAGTAAATCAATACAAATGATTTTTCCGTATCGTCTCTTTTTTGTGCCAATCCATAATTCCAGTATCTCTGCATCTGATGATGTTGGTCGCCAGCATAGATTTTATTTTCTATAATAATGCTATGCTTGCCATCGGAAAGATAAATGTCTATTCTGCCACCTTCACTATCAGTTTGCCTACCTATATATTTCTCTACATCTACAGAAGCGATAGCTGTGTCTAATTCTAAACTGTCTGCAGATATTGCAGGAAATGACTTTTGTAGCATTTTTAAAAATGCCTCAAGGAATTTTCCTCTTTGTCCGTGCCTTCCTTTTGGACTCAGCAGGTTTGCCAAAAACATAGAGTGTAGATGGACTTCATCGGACATGAAACCTAAATCATTGAAAATATTAAAATTTTCACCACGCTCAAACTTTTCTTTTCTTTGTTCTTTTATTTTTTGTGAAATGATTCGAACTTGGTTTAGAATATTGATTATATCGTTCATCACATTATATACTATATTTGTTCACCATAGAAACGAAATTCTATCTAAATTATTGTAGAAGTTGTTATTTTTGCATAAGATAGGCTGCGGCTCAGCAATGAAAATGAAAGTTTTTTACTCTCATTTTGCATTGCGCTCGCCTTACACTATCATTGCCAATGAAAATGACTACGCAAACACTCTTGATACATAAGGGCATGACGATTCATGTTATTCATCTCTTTTTCTGGATACCAGTAAATATAAGCCATGAAAAGCATCACCATAAGGACATAAACCGCAACATATTTTAGGGCTCCATAAAACCAACGTTTCATTTTACTGAGTTCTTTGGCTTTTAAAATTTGAATTGCTACTCTCACATCAGCCTTATCAAGACCTTTGCTACCTTCAACTTTCACCAGATGTTCTCGTTGAGAAAGGAGAAAATCTTCCTCGTCATCAAGAATTATATATTGATAAGACTCTTTGGCGTTCAATCTCAACCATTCTGCAATCTCCAAGCCTTTACACCCATGTAAACCTTGCCATTCCTCCAGCCCATCTACATTGCTAAAGCTAATGGAATTGCAAGAAGGTGTCAAACCTATGACTTCACCAGGCAAGTGGTATTCCTGCCATAATTGCTGTATGTACTCCATGCCTTGCAATCGCCAAGTGGAAGAAATGACGACCTTAGCATCAGTTCTTACTAACAAGCGGCGTAAATTAGCCACAGCGTTTTTGTCAAACTTATCATTTTGAGTATTGATTACTCCATCGAAATCTAAAAAAATGTACTTCTTCATTTTTCCTTCTGTTTTGAGACATTAAAATCCAACTTGTCTCTTAGTATGAGATTTGCATGATGTTTGCGTAACCATAATAACACAGCATTAATATATCTGATTTTCTCTATGAGGGAAAGACTTCTGAAGTCCGTGCCTCCCAAGATGCTTCTCAAATAAGTTCTATTTTTCATATGTGACAGTATTTATATGGTGAACCAGATTTATTCATAATCATATTTTATAATTCTGGTGCAAATGTAGTCCATGCCTGTGTAAGTTCGTTTCACACAACAAGAGGTTTTTCATGTGCCTTGCGCAAAGATTTAAACTTGTTGTTAAAAAACACGTTAGTGTTAAATGAAAGGAATTTTGGGAGAAAGACTTACCAATGCACCAGCAGAGTCATTAAAATGATATTGCGCAAGGGGGGACTACTTAAAACCATAAAAAGAAAAAGTCCTGTAAGTCAAAGACTTACAGGACTCTGTAGCGGAGAGAGAGGGATTTTATACCACTCTACCATCTCTCGTAACTCGTTGATATTCAAGTACCATTTTTCTTCATTTTACCTCAAAATGAGGCTTTACCGTCCGAAATTCGTCCGTAGACGAAGCATCTAAAATCACTGATACTCAGTGCAGTTATATATTTATATTTGCTTTTGTTAACTATTTATCTCGTTGCTCTGGATAGATGAAACGCTTAATCTTTTATGGGGCAATAGCTTATATTTAACAACCGCTTATTAAGCCGTGTTCATTCTCGCTGAGTTCCCCTCACAATAGACTTCATTCCAGTATAAACCTACATATTTTTTCTAATGCCTGTAAGTCAAACAAGGCTCTGAAAATCGTATCGTTGTGTAGCATCGTTGATTTTCAAGATATTGCATGACTTTTTTCATCATAGAAAAGTGTAGCCTCCTTGTAGCGTCTTGTAGCACGATGTAGCGTTATATCCTATTATTGATACAAAGTTAGTATAAAACCATTAGAATAAAGATAGTTTCCTTGGGTTTAACACTAACTTTGCACTAAAAGAACAGATGTTAGAGGCAACAAACAAAGTCCTTTACCTTTGCTTGGTATTCTTCCTTGGTCATACCTCCTGTCTCTATCATTGAGTCAAGTACATCACCAAGCTCGTCAAAAGCAATATCATGATGATACTCTTTGGTCGTTCCATTCTTCTCTCCATATATACGATAGTAATCTGAGCCTTCATCCAAAGCAATATATACCTTGCCTTGAAATTGAAAACCATTCACCTGCATGACAAGAGCTGTCATAGTGAAGTCTTCGCCATTGATGTTCTTAACAATTTGGGTTGCATACATCTTTGAGATGCCCCAACTATTGATAACATCTATCGGTGTTGTGTGAAGCAACTGATAGAAAATAGTGTTCACAACGCTTCTTACGTGTTCTCTATCTAATGTTTTCATTCGTGTAATCTTTTAAGTGAATAATTTTTGACTAAGCCAAAAGCCTGTTTGCATACTCACGCAATCTTTGCAGATGCTCCTGTTGGCTCATGCCGCCTGTCTCAATAACCGCATCGAGCACTTGCCCCAAGTCTTTATAGGCAATACTCTTCTTTTCTTCATGCAACATTCCGTTCTGTTCGCTATACAAGCCAAAGGTTCGCTTGTTTCGGTTATTGGTTACATAGAGTCTGCCTCGGTAGTTAAAGCCATTAACATCCATCATCAAGGCAGCCACGGTTTTCTCCATTCCATCAACCGTGATTTCTATTTGAGTTGCAACCTTGTTTGTTATTCCCCAACTATACACTACATTAAGAGGTGTAGTGAGAGCCAACTGCTGCAAGATGGTGCATGCAGTTCTTCCAATCTGCTTCTTTCTTAATCTCTTCATATTTCAAAGTGGTTATGCAAAGGGTAAAGCTGTGAACCTTACCCCTTGCGGTAAGTACTAATCAAATTCAAATGGATGTATATAATAATAGGTGTCCTCTGTGTCGTACTCGTATTCGTTGATGAAGTTTACCATCTCATCATCTGTCCGGTCTCCTTGACTAATGCCGGTCTTCTCACACCATGCCTCAATTGCATCGCTGATGGTGTCATATACATCTTCACAAACATCTTCAAAGTTGCCACCAGAAGAACTCACACAACACTCTTCGGGAAAGAAAGCTCCTTCATCGTGGACATAAAATATTTCACATCCACATTCAATCTCTCGATAACTAATGGAAAGTTCGTTGCCAAGAACCTTGTTCAATTCATCAAAAAACAGGTCACAAGCTGACCATGCACTTTCGGTGTCAAACGACAACAGCCCTCCATCCCCGTCATCCTCGAACTCTGCCCAGTAGATTTTTCCACGAACAGACATACCGCTATGCTCATAGTCGATGCCATAGTGCTCTGCCAACTTGTAAAGATAGACATCCTTACTATTCACCTCCATCATCTGAAGGGTGTTCCAAAGGTCGCTCAATGCCTTGTGTGAACCTCTCACCTTGTACTGCGTGTCACAAATATTGCTCATACTTCAAAATTTTTATTTCCCTTTCGTAGTAAAACTACTTCCGGGATTTGTTAGAAATTATGTGCTTCAAAAAGGTGTTATGCACATCGATGCAAGGTTTGGCTACAAAATACTACCCGCAGGTGTGGAGATTTTAGCAGCCAAGCAGAGCCTTGACCTTGCAAAGCGATAAGGCATAACAAATACCTTTGCACGATAATTTCAATAAATCTCGGAAGTTATATTGAGTATGAAAAAAAAGAACCGCATACCTTTATAGACAAATTGTCTACAATGGTATGCGGTAAAATATAGGATAGTGTCTATTCTAATCTTTCCAGATGTTGAAGATGTCATATTATATGGCTAAAAGTATGCCTTAGTAGTTCTTTTCTGTTAAAACATACACAAGTCTCCTTTAATCACTTTCCTGTTTTTAACTTTGATTCTATAGTAACTTGACTGTCCGTTTTGACCAAGCATAAGCATCTGTCCACCCAAATAAGGATCTTCAACTATAGATGCATTTATCTGAATGCCATTCTTTTTCAAAGTCGCAAATTTTCCTCGAATATAATCCTTGTATCCATTACAATCCAGTGATTCAAATACCCATTGTGAATCATAGACAAAGCTATTATCCAAATGCTTTATTATGAGTTCTGCATCAAGTATTTGCCAAGCCACACAGAAGTCTTCAATAATACTGTTCATAGTTATATTGTTGTTAGATTCATATAAAATGCAAACCGATGAGTGCTAATATACCGATGATTGCAATCCATCGGTTTATATTTATGGCACTTCTCATTGATTCAAATTGAGAATCTATAGAACCCTTCAAGTTTTCTATATCTTCCTTTATGGCATTGCAAAGTTCTTTTGTTTCTGACATGACTGAAATTTGATTGTCAAGTTTCAGAATAGCCTTAGAAACATCTCCGATAATTTCTTCAGACTTTGCTTTCAAATCTAAAGCACGATTCTTTACCTCCGATACTATTACTTCTGCGTGTGATTTTACAGAAGACGGTAGTGTTTCAAGGGAAGATTTGACACTTTCAAGTGTTTCGTCTTGCGATTCTTGTGAGTTCTTCAGTTCTGTAGCAAGAATATCAACTTTCTTTTCTACTTCATTCACCTCTTTAATTGCCTTGTTCAAGGCATCTTGAAGAGAATCAATTTTATTAACTTGAATCCGCAGTTTCTCATTCTCGGAACCAAATTTCACTATCGTTTCCGCAAACTTTTCATCGAAACTTTTAATTGCGGTCTTGACATCTGCGTTGAATTTGTTTATTACGCATTCACAAGATGTTTTAATCTTATCAACCGCTGAACCAAGTTCAGACGTTTTGTTGTCTTGATAATTGCGTATCTCTTCAATAAATGCAGAGATGTCTTTGCCCATAGAACTGAGAGATTCAGTATATCTCCCAATGATTTGTTGTAAACTTTCGCTGGTTGCAATCGTCTCCTCTACCTGCTTTTTGGCAGACTCAACTTTTGCAAGGTTGTTTTCAAGGCGTTCTAAAGCCGCGTTAATATCGTATGCCATGTTTATTTGTTTTTATCGTTATTTTTATTGTCGTCTTTATTGCTGTCTTTATCGTTGTCTGGGTTTACGTATTTTCCTGTGAAGTCATTAAAATTCTTCTCATGAATAAAAAGCATTAACGCCTCCTTGCCATTTTTTATAAGATCCTCTTTGATGAAATCTTCTTTTGTTTTAAGAGCCAGAATATCATTAAATCTGTCCACATACTTCCATATTTTACTTTTTTCTCTTTCGTATAATGACATAAATCCATCAACATAGCCATTCAATGCATTACTTTTTAGAGTGTCATTACTTCCTGCTCCTAAAAAGGCAATACAGTAAGTGAGAAGTAAAAGAAGGGATGCATTGTCAGGATGTGCCCTTAGACATAGCAATGTAGCACCATAAAGATGTTTTAGATTGTCCACTTCACTTCCTGAATTATCTATTGAGACAACTTCTATGTATTTGAGGACAGTATCAAAGTCTTCTTTCCCATTCATGTCAGTATCTTGGGATAGAGAATAGCATTCACCATTCACCTCATAATCATGCCTTGCATATTTTGAATTGAAATACAAGTGGATAAACTCTTTCAGCCATTTGTCATTATGTTCGGTCTCTTGATGGACAATACTGTCCTCACAAGCAACACGCATATCTTCAATAGCGCGAAATCGTTTCTTTTCCAAATTCTCATATACAAATGCCGTTAGGAATCCTAAACATTTGTCAAGGTAGTTGCGACCTTTTTGATAGTCTATCTGCTCAACCTTCTTACTAGCTTGTTCAAAAGAATAATATTTCAAGAAGAAATCAAGCATAAATTGCTTAAACTCTTCTTCAGACCTATTTCGAATCTTCAATTCGTATGTCTGCGATAAGTAATCAATGGTAACATCTTCAACCAAACCTATGCAACATAAACGATAGATTGCCTTATCAGTGTCATCTTTATCACGCTTTTTGCAGAATAATTGTCTTAGTCTGCTGTATATATCATTTGCAGCATGATATCTAAGCCATCTTGCATCACCAGAACATTTACTTATTTGAGCAATTAGCTCATCGAAGTCACCCACCATGTTGAGTTTAAGTTTTCCATATCTATCCTCACAGAGGGCAGACCAACCTTGTTGTTTGGCAATATTTGCAATCTCTGTTCTGATGGACTCCTCAAACTGTTCAAAGTTCTGTTGGACCTGATTCTCCCATGAAACTGTCACGTATACATAGCCATCAGCATTGGCTTTGGACATAGCACTATAAATGCCTTCTTCTGAATTGTCCACACCTTCTAAAGGACGGAGAAGTGCACGTGCAGAATAATCATCATATCCACAGAGAATTTTTATTAAAGACTCACAGATATGCTGACATATAGTGTAGTCGAAATTGATGTAATTATATCGTGGGGAAAGATTATCCAGAAACAAATAACCATATTGCTTCTGAACGTTTTCCTTAGACAGAATTTTAACCGCATTTCTGTTGAAATCAAGTTTCAGTAAAATATCATCATTACCAGTTTCATCAATGAGCAATCCTTGAACTTTCTGAAGTTGAGTCGGTTTGACATTGAGAATCCTATCTGTCAATTCAATAAGAATGACTTTCTCTTTGTACAAGCCACGAAAGGAATTGTTATGGAACCATAGAACAATGTCCTTATCCACACTTTCTATGAACCCTTTTTCCTTACATATAGTCATGAGTTGTTGTGAAACATCTTTTCCACAATTATTATCATTGCATAATGCAAGAAAATCAGAGCGTAGCACCAACTTGTTTACATAAGATTCCAACCATATAGGGTCTACATTCAAAGTTTTAAGTATTGCGACACGAAGATCATTTATTTTATCTATGGTAAGATGTATGAATTCTGAAGAGTCATACAAGATATATGCTATAGCATGTTTTTTGTCACGACCTGCACGTCCAGCTTCTTGTACAAAACTCTCAATGGATGAAGGATGATTGAAATTGATAGTAAATCTCACATTGGGTTTGTCAATACCCATACCAAAGGCTTTGGTTGCAACCATCAGGTTCAAATTGTTGTCATTGAACTTACTCATGTCGCCAGAGGGTTTGTCGCCACCAACAAAAGTGCCGATTTTCAACAAGGCTCCATATTCAGCTCTTAGACCTGTTGATATTCCTTGACGAGTACCCCATTCATTGTCTTCAACGCCAAATGTACCATGGGCATGAGGACAGAACACAATACCAGCATTGTGACATTTTCCATTGTGATCGGCAGTATAGAATTGTGAAGCAACATAATCCGTTAAATGGCATTCTTTGTACTCATTAACCGTATTATATTGTTGAATATCATAAGGAATTTGTTTCAGAAGTTCATACATCTTTCGCCTTTTTGATTCAGCAACGATGCCCTTCAGTTCCCATTCTGATTGCGCTTTCAACAGATGTGGATTATACTCTTCTCTTAGTGGCTCAAAATCAGACTCAACATTAATGATGCGATATGCCAACTCAGGACGCGAGTCATCCTCAGAACGGACTATAGTTTCACTGTCAATGGTAAGATTGCCGCCTAACGTTAGCTCTCGTTCTACATCTGCAAGAACATCAAATGACGCTGTGGCGGTTAATCCTATAACAGACAACGGACGACCTGTTTTCGTGCGCATATAGTTTATCATATTGCGTCCAAGATGCAAATATGAAGGACGGAAATCATGTCCCCATTCAGAGACACAGTGAACTTCATCTATAACACCATAAGCAAAATATATTTGGTTCTTCTCTGTCATGGAGATTAGACTATCCCGAAAATTCTCCATCATGTATCTTTCAGGTGAAAGAAGCATAAATTGAAGCGAACCATTTTGTAGCATATTTAGCTTTTTTGCTTTAGTCTTCCCATCCATACCGCTATTGACACAATCACTTACGTCAATCCTTAATGTGTGCAACCCACGGACTTGGTCAACCATCAAAGAGACAAGTGGATCTACGACAATTGTAACTCCAGGTTGCAACATAGAGGATAATTGATAAGTCAAAGACTTTCCTCCACCTGTAGGTAAGAGTCCAATTGTTGTTTTGTCTGATAACGACCGACTTAATATCGGCAGTTGCCCCTGACGGAAAGACGGTTTTCTAAAGATGTTCTGCAAGAAATATGTAAGTAATTGTTCTCTCTCCTTAATAGCAACATACGTACCCGTAGCATCTTTTTTTACAAAAGGAGGATATATGATGTTCTCAGCAGAACAAATGGTTCTTTCTCTTTTTTTGTAATGTGAAGAACGTATAATATATACTGTATTCGCCTTAACATTAAGCGGCAGTGCATCTATGTTGTCACGCAGCAACATAGAGACATCAATACAAAGATCAAAGTCCTTACTCGGAGTAGATGTTTCAACTGCATTATTCATATGAAGTTTAGAGTTAGCAAACTCCTTGGTCGAAACAATTGTAAGGCTAATTTGGGGCAGTTCCATATTGGAACCGTCCATAGCAGAAATTTTTTCAAAAGACTCTTTGAGAAGGCTTATTGCAATAGCAGCACACGGAACATCGCGTTCTATCACTAATATTGCCCACTTCTTAGATGCTAAATCAATAGCACCTGATAGTAATGCTTGCAAAAGGGTTCTCTCCACACGCGCTATTGCGAGAGGTGAAAGAACTATCTGAAGTGTATCTTTCCACTTTCCGGCAATTTGTTTTTGACTATTACGCTTTATTATGGAAAGATACTTGTTCAATGAAGCCTCCTGTTCCCAAATTCGCAAAAACGAATAGTCCTTCAGTTCTTCCAAACGATAAGTGTCCCAACCACTACCAGATGCCAGTCTATCTCTTTTTTCATCACATAGCTTTTGGAATATATTTGAATGATATGGGATGCCATCCAATTCAAATATAAATCCAGTTTTTGTTTCTCCATAGGGCAATTCAATAGAAAAATCGACCCTCTGGTCTCTACTGAAACTCTTGTCTGGGATATTGACTATTGTAGAAAGAGGACGTTGTGGTTCAAGAAGTTGAGTCAAATATTGGCTATCAGCTCTATTTAGATACTTTTCAACAAAGTCTTTTTCAAACTGACTTTCAAGCATATCACCATTGTAAAAATCCACATCAAAACGTGGATCAACGACATGAAGAGCCTCGTTAATCTCTGTCTTGGATATTTTATGCTTTGACTTAAAGTTGATTATTTCATTCGCCTGTGGTTTTGTTGAGATATCAAATATGTCAGAAAAGATAGTTTCAACATCAATAGGGGCTATTGTTGGTAAACCACGTGACACAATATTGGCAAGAAGCGCAAGTTTAGAATCACAATCCTTGGTACTTTCAAGTGATTTGTTTGATTTGACATCAAATACTGAAAGTGATTTGAACAGTTCTTCTGTTTCTTTTTCGATGTCAGATTTTGCATATTCCTCTGCTACGGAATCAAGAATATATCCTGCAAAGAATTGGTCTTTTTTGTGAGACTCCTCGATACGTCTACGGATATCCGTAATGCTTTCAATTCTGCTAAACTCCTTGAAAAAGACACGAAGTGAAATCGTCCATTCATTTTGCCACGTACCTCGATCTCTGTTCGATGTTGCAAACATATCATCAGGATCGGTTGCCGCAATAAATTCATCCACACGCTTATTATTGAAATAATAAGGACCTACGCAGATAAAATAATTGGAACCGAAAAATGACTTTTGGAACAAATAAGTAAATTGTGCCAAATCAAACGCCTCCACATCAAGAATATTGCTAAACAGATGCAACTTTCTCTGATTTGAACAAACAAAATCCTGTTCGTCCAAATCATCAAAGGCCTTATTGACAACATTAACTCTTAAGTCTTCATAACAAGATAAGACTTCCCTTGCCCTTTGTGTAGCGGGAATAGAAGGGTCTACCAAATTGACCGAGACAATATTGTGCGCTATATTCTTTGAACGAAGAAAATCAAGTAAACAAATAGAAGCGGTTCCTTGCCCACATCCCCAATCGTAAATTTCGATGTCCTCAGAAAAGATGGACGAAACATCTGGCAAACAACTGAAAGCTGCATCAAGCTTAGCTTTATGCATTTTGCCAAAGCTTCTCAGATACATATTCAGATGTTTTTCATCATCAAGAATATCTTTTCCACGTTTCAAGTCCTGATACAACTGGTCTAACACCATCTTGTCATTCGGTAATAATGACAGGGCGGTGTTACGCATTCCTATAAAGGAAATGTTATTTCTGTGTATGAATTCTCTTGTAAAATCTGACATCATAATTACTTACCTGTGATGGTTTCCGCATATGGACTGTTTTGATGCTTCTTCCAGTTGGCAATTGCAACCTCTTTAGATGTATTTGCATAGCAATATTCACATAAATGAGGACATGTGTTATATTCTCCTATATCCTTTGCTGCCATGCATTGACAATATTGCCGTTGTCCTGTGTCTTTTTTATGTTTACTGATAAAATAATGATTACAGGGCAATTGTATTGCACCGTTTGGCAGCTCGGGCTCTCCGAACAACGAAGGAGCTGGAGATTCTTCAACCTTTATCTTCATAAAGTCCATTAATTCCTTATCCTCCCATGCAAGACGAACTATTAAATCTCCATCGATACAGCGATTGTGTTCTATGCCATATTTATGGATGTCTATCTTTTCGCCACAAGTAGCAAGTGAATAATTCCATCCTCTTTCTTTATTCATGATGGATAGTTTCTCAGCAAACTCTTCCATTTGTTCTGTTGTCCATTCATGGTAAGGAACGCCGTTTCTTTCCAAATTTATTTTTACCTTTTTGTAGAGGGCTATATCTGCATAACTGAACACCAATTTTTCGGTATATCCTTTTAATTGGTCTCCAATGTTTCTTACCTTGCATAACAAGTCTTCAATGGTTATATTATCTGTTAGAATCATAGGGTCAAATCTCCACACTACAGAACCTTTCCCTAATCGGTCAACTAAAAGTTTGAAGGTTTCAATGCGCTTTTCCAAATCTGGAACTTTCTCCAGCTTCTCAGATTCGTAATCATTGAGTGTGTACTGAATATAACATTTGATGTTGCGTTCTTCAAGGATATGGAGATAGTCCAAAAGTGGTCTTGGATTCTTAGACCAAAACACGATGAAACGTGTTTTGTCATAGGAAACATAAGATTTTACGCCATTGAATGGGTTGGTCCATGCAGAGTAACCAATTTCAAGACGCCTGAAAAACCAGTCCGCATAGAAAGCTGGAATATCAGTGCTTCTACTTGCAGACACAATGATAGGAGCTTGCGCTTTGACAAGTCTACCATCAATGTTTATTTCCGTATGTTGCCACGTTGCCATATCTATAAAATCTTAATCATCAAGTAGTACGTCTTTGAAATCATCCTTCCAACTATTACCTCTCATCTTAATCATAAGCCATCTAACTTGGATTTTTTCATAATAATCAAGCCAAGTCTCTACGAAAAGTTGATTGAATTTGTCAACTGTAATATTTTTATTTGTCAGTATGGTGTAGTAGGTATATAATCCAATTGCAAGACATACATTTTCGGGTTCCATAGCCATATGGAATTCTTCACGAGTGATATTTGCGACATCTTTGATATGTTTCATGTTCGCATGTAATGAAAGCATACCGATCTGCTGTACAAGTGTACTAATTTCAGCCGACTCGTAAAGGTATTTCATTGCATTGTTAGAGCTATTCTTAGTATCAGCAATATAAGATTTTACATGATTCTTCAATGCAATCATGAATGGGTGTGCTTGCCCTACTACATCCATTACAAGATTAGATTTTGCCATTAGGCAGTAATGCTTATACTGTTTCTGCAATTCTGACACATAAAAATCATCTGAAAAGCCAGAAGGTATATAACCTAAATCGTCGCTTAAGCTTTCCAATGTAAATTGACTTGCAAGTTTTAAATCTATTTGTTTAAATTTACTGTCGGATGCTTTTTGTTGATGTGCGCGCTTTGGCCTTTCGGCATAACCATTGTCGTAGAGATAATTATTTATCTCAATTGGATCGGTTACGCCTTTCCACCTCTTTATTTCTTTGCCATTAAGGTCAACCAATATTAGCTTAGGTAAGTTATTGACATGATATTTATGAACAATATCTTCGTATGCTTCTACATCTACACGTTTTATAGGTAGGGCAAGAGGTGCAACTTGTAATTTGTTAGTTTGCTCTTTACAATAAGCACAATCCAAGTAGAAATCTAATATTTGAAATTTCTTGCTATTTTCAGCTTCAATTTTGGCCTTACGTTCAGTTTCTTTTTTGCGGTTCTCAGACAAACGCCTTTCACGTTCCTCGGCTATTTTCCGTTCCTCGGCTTGACGCTGACGCTCCTGTTCTGCTAAACGTTCTTTTTGAAGGCGTTCTTTTTCTTTCTTATTTCCAAAGAGAATGCTAAATATGCTCATTTCTGCATTAAAAGTTAAGAAAATGCTATATAGTATTAAAGAATATTATAATCAATATCTAGTGCAAAGGATATTAAAACTCTATATTGTCTGTATTTTCACATGCATCCAAAAAGCGATTATACTCCTGTTCATATTTTGATGGAAGATTCCAAGGCATACATCCATTAAAATCAGGTCTATCAAAGAGCCATCCCCAAAAGTTTTGCACATCATCACCTTCTGCTAATGATTCTACATAATTTCTAAAAGAGAAGTATGATTCGAACCAGTTTCCTCGATAAAACTGTTGGTTCAAGGTTTGAATTTTATGCCCCATGTTAGGAATAAGACAGACATCATGACCACTATTCAAATCCTCATCAAATTCAACTCCAAAGAAGCTTGTATGGCGGTGGATTGCAATATGTGAGTTGGTATTTTCGTCGAATATTTTCTCTCCTACAAAATCTTCGGCATTTGGATACCAAAGCCCTCCACCTCTTGCAATCATGACAATTTGATTTAATAATCTCTGATCATTGGGGATGAAGAAAGTTTCTGTGTCGCTACCAATTGTCATGGAATGAAACATGCCAAAACCATTGTTTTGCACAGGATTTGCTTTTATTATAAAAACATTACCATATTTACTATCGGTTCCATCACCAATATGCATTATTTTATAGCCATTTTCATTCATAGCTTGTTATTTTATTGATGGGTTTAAGCGTTCTTGTAATGACTGTATCAAAGCGTCTTTGGCCGCTAATGTATCATCTTTTGCTTTCACAACATTCTGTAGAGCTTCCAATTGCTTGCGCAAAGATTCATTCTCCATCATTAGATTGGTGTTTACAGAGATATTCCCAACATAATTATTGTTACCACTTACGTTGTTTGCCTTGAACGAACTCTCCACACGAAAGTAATCCAACGGCATATGAAAGAAGTCAGCCAACACCTCCAGCTTGGAAAGGCTGATGTCTTTTGTACGTCGGAAATAGCTCATTGTCTGTTTGCTCTTCTTGAATAGCAAGCTGATTAAATCCTGCTGTTGCTCCTTTGTCAAACCTGCATACAGGTTGTCTATCAAATCCAAATTCAGCATAATACTCTATACTATTACGATATTATTGTGTTAATTTGTACTAATACGCCCAATATATTGAGCATAATATTTTGTTTTATCCAAAGTTTGGACTACTTTTGCATGCAAATATAATCAAAATCTCAGATAAACAATCAGAGAATAGTAATTTTTTGCGATAAAATATTAAGCAGATGACACAAAAGGAAATTGCAGATTATTACAGTAGGCTATCGAACGGTGAGAAAGGGCGTTTTACTGCTTTTCTCAGCATGACACTCGGCGGCTCGCCACATACATGGCAACAAAAGATATTAGGGTGGACTCGCAATATAATAGGCAGGCCGATGTCCCCTGTTGTCGAAAAGGAGTTATCCTCAATTGTTGAGAAAGACAAGTGGAGGATGTTGTATTAAAATATTAAGCATCGACATATATAATGAAGCGTATAAAGGACAAATACATAGACATAGTGAAATCACGAGTTGACATTTGTCAGCTTGTGGTAGACCTCTGTCCTGGTACGGTATTAAAACCGTCTGGACCACATAGAAAGAAATGCTGTTGTGTCTTTCATCATGAGGACACTCCTTCCTTGATGTTGGACACAACCATGAACCGTTACAAATGCTATGGCTGTGGCAAAAGCGGAGATGTCATTTCTTTTGTAGAGGAATGTCAAGGCGTTGGATTTATTGACGCAATCCGATGTCTTTTGGATATGTACTGTCCTGATGTTGATACACATGACCTTTTCGACCAAAGCACGACACCAGAGCAGGAGGAGCGTGACAGAAAGGCGGAAACCATGTACATCTACAATCAGTACGCCCAAGATTTCTTTCGGGCGCAGTACGAGGCAGACAACGAAGAAGCTGCTGTCTGTCGCAGGTATGCCGAAAAGACAGATGGCTCAACAAACGGTCGATGGGACAAAGATTTCTGTCGAACATTCGGTCTTGGATATAGCCCAGCAAGAGGAAACAAATTTCTTCAATATGCAAAGGATAAAGGACTAAATCTGCAAGTATTGGTTGAGATAGGTTTACTTGGAGAGGATGACAGTCGTCCCGGCAACTACTATGACTTCTATCGTGGTCGTTTGATGATACCACAGCGTGACCGATATGGCAGAGTACAGACTTTCACGGCAAGAAGCATCAATCCACAGGCGGCTGTCAAGTATCTCAATGGACGTGACAGCCTTATATACCGAAAGAGCACATCCATTTTTGGCATTGATATAGCCATGAAAGCCGCGCGTCAATCGGGTAAGGTGTATCTTGTAGAGGGCGCACCAGATGTTATGCGTCTTCAATCTTTGGGTATAGCCAATGTGATTGCTTCACTCGGAGGCAGTTGGTCAAAGGAACAGCTTGGTTATTTCAGCAAGTTCAGTTGCAGTCTGTGTTTCATCCCCGACAGTGACAAGCCCAAAGACGGTGAGAAGTTCGGAGCTGGAGAAAAATTCGTGTTTGCCAATGGCAGACTTGCAACAGAGATGGGCTTTCAAGTCTCAGTGCGTGAAATACCCAAAGAAGGAAACGTCAAGCAAGATGCAGACTCGTACATTACCAGTCTTGAACGTTGGGAAGGTCTGACAGAGAAAGACTTCATACTATGGTATGCCGACAAGCATTACGACACCGAAAGCACCAATGATGACCAGTTGAAAGTTATCAGCGATGTGTGCGACTTGCTGGTCAATATACAATCTGAGGTGCTTCAAGCCTCATTGCTGACGGATCTAAAAGACAAATACCGCAAAGCTTCAGTTTGGAAAGGAGCCTTGGCTGATGCAGCAAGAAGACGGCAGGAGCAGAAACGCAGACAAGCCATCAAAAAGTCAGACGAACTTGAAGGCTATCGTTTCTACAGAAAGGGCTATCACTATTACGACCTTGACCCACAAGGACGTGAAAGACCTTGGACGAATTTCATCATTCGCCCATTGTTCCTCATTGCTGATGACAGCAAGCCAAGCCGTATCTTTGAATTGGAAAATGAGAACCGCATCAAGCGAACCATAGAACTTCAGCAAGCCGATGTGACGAAACTTGACCGCTTCAAGGAGAAAATTGAGGGCAAAGGTGATTTCCGATTCTTCGAAAGACAGGAGAAATACGAGTTGCTGAAAGCATACATATATGGCAAGACGGAAGAAGCACAGCGAGTGCCACAGTTGGGGTGGAACAATATTGGAGAAAGAGGCTTTTATGCCTTTACCAATGGTATCGTCTATGAAGGAAAGTGGAAGCCTGTAGATGACTATGGCATCATCAGACTTGATAATGAGAATTTCTATTTGCCTGCTCTTTCAAAGATACATAAGCGCAACAAGAATGCCTATGTCAATGAAAGACGTTTCATCCATGCCCCCAAACGTGAGGTGTCAGCCCAAGAATACTTCACGTTGCTACATGAGCTGTATGGAGATAATGGTATTGTTGCCATCTGCTTTTACCTTGCGACGTTGTTTCGGGACATCATCACTGACACGACACGCTCTTTCCCTATATTGAACATCTATGGCAAGAAAGGCACAGGCAAGACTGAATTTGCACTGTCGCTCATCAATCTGTTCCAGAGAAATCCAGAAGTCAGCAATTTGGACAGCACCACCTATTATGCTATGGGGGACAAATGTGCAGAAGTCAGCAATATGCTCGTCCACTTTGACGAATACAAAAACTCGTTGAGCAAGAAGCATATAGACTTTCTCAAAGGCATCTATGACAATGCTGGTCGCTCGAAACGCTCGGCTGATGGAGAACGCAGAGAGTCCACGAATGTAGACTGTGGCGTCATTCTCACCGGGCAAGAGATGCCAACGGCAGATATAGCCCTATTTTCAAGAGTTATCTTCTTGGAGTCACAGAGGAGTGAGCGAACAAAGGAAGAGACTGACAAGTATCAAATGTTTATGAAATTGCGCAATATGTGTCCGACCAACATAACTGTCAGTCTGATGCGTTATCGCGACAACTTTAACGCAGGATGGTTTGGTGCATGGAAAAGAGCCTTGGGTGAGATAAAGAGCGAGGTGGACTACAGCACCATCGGAGAGCGCTTCATCAACAATTGGGCCATGATGCTGGCAACATACTATTGTCTACATTCCATAGCGGAAGAACTACCTTTTTCTGAGAAAAAAGTGCATGACATCTGCATTGAAGGATTGAAATACCAACATTCGTTGTGCAACAGTACAGATGAGATAGCAGTATTCTGGTCGATGTTCTCCAAGGCAAGGCAACTTGGTGATATAAAGGAAGGTCAAGACTACAAGGTGTGTCTGATGAAAACACTGAAAGTGACAGCAAAAGGAAAGCAGCGCAAGGTGGTAGACTTTGAAACAGATAGATACGTTCTCTTTATAAGAGAGAAAATCTGTATTGCCAAGGCAAACATACAAGCAAGAAGAGAAGGCAAAGTTCTTATTCCCGACGAGTCATTGCTCTCTTACCTTGTATCGACCCCGGACTACTACGGAAAGACCAACTCTCCGTTGAAGTTTTACATCCTTGACGAAAATGGAAAGCCGACGAGAAAGACCAATGATGCAGGAAGTGCATCGCTTGTGTTTGACCAAGAACGTGCGCTCGCGTTTGACTACCAGTCCATTTGTGGAAACTACGACATCAACCTTGTCACGGTCACCGAGCCAGAAAAGGATAAGTCCAATAACGAATAAAATGAAACGATATGGCATCACAAAATAATATCTATCCTCTTTTCTTCACGTTGGAAAGGGTGCATAATGGGTACATCCTTACTGCTAAGGAAGAAACAAGAGGATTAAAAGACGCGGAATTTCGCAAGGAGGTGGTATCAGAAGACAAAATCAATGCACGGATTGGTCAGATGCTCCACCTTGACGCTATGGTGAAAGAACATCCCGTTGTGTTTCATGTAGAAGCAGTCGGTGAAAGCACATATCAGATTACGAGAGAACAGCCTTCTGATGAACTGACGGAAGCAAAACTCGCCTACGTCCATATCAACAGCAAGGATATAAAGGACGGTTCCATTCTGTCCTTGTTGATTAAGGACACTGACACGATTGAGGTATACGGGATTGAGGCAGAACGAGCCGCCAAAAGCAACAACCTACCTCTTGTCCGAGTTAATGGGATTCCTGTGCTTAGCTTCCCCAATACAAAGGACGGCAAGAAAGCCTTGGCAACTTGTATTGGCAGGACATTGCTCACAGAGGTTAGCATCCAGCAACTAACTGACTGGTACCATTCACACAAAGTATTGATGGAAACAGAGGAAAAGAAAGGGAAATAGACATATAATTTTGAGCAGGAAACTACATGATATTGTGCGACTGCATAGTTCTCAACATAAGAAGGTATCACGCTCAACATATTAAACGACATAATAAAACAATTTGAGAAATGAACACAAGAATTATCGCCGTAGCCAACCATAAAGGTGGTGTCGGCAAGACCACAACAGTAGCAAATCTTGGAAGTATTCTTTCCAAGAAAGGTTTCAGAGTGTTGTTGATTGACCTTGACGCACAGGCCAATCTCACCACATCGTTGGCTTCCTCTTTTGACGGAGCCACAATCTATGAAGCACTGACTGGCACGGTAGTAAGATTACCAGTTATTGAACTTGATGACAACTTGCATCTCGTTCCTGCATCATTGACACTTGCCATGGTGGATGTAGAACTCTCCACAGCCATTGCAAGGGAGAGCATACTCTCTGAAGTATTGGAGAAAGCCGAAGTTACGACCAAGTACGACTTCGTCTTGCTGGACTGTCCCCCTTCCTTGGGTTTGGTAACACTCAATGCCTTCACTGCCTCTACAGACATCATCATCCCTCTTGTTTCTGAGGTATTGCCATTTAAGGGACTGACCATGATTAATGATTTTATTAACATCGTAAGGCGGAAACTCAACCCTCAAGCCCATATAACAGGCATCCTTATCACAAGGTGGGAAGGAAGTAAGTTGTCAAAGGGCATCGAAGACAAACTTCGTGAAGCAGTCGGTAGCCTCGTCTTTAATAGCAGAATACGAAAGAATATCCGTCTTGCTGAAGCCCCATTGGAAAATCGCAGCATCTTGGACTACGACAAGAACTGCAATGGAGCCAAGGATTATCTGTCGTTTACAGACGAGTTTCTAAACAGAATGGAACAAGCATAGGAGGAGAGACTATGGACGATAAAAGTCTGGATGCCCTGTTCACAGGACTTACGGTGACAGGCAACACACCGAAGGAGACTGGTAACAAGCCAATTCCACAAAAAGGGAAGGGAGAAAAGGCATTATCGGCACGAGCCAAACAGCGACAACAGGAGAAAGAAAGGCAAGAAGAACGATTCTGTACAATTGTCAATTCCGTTCTTCTGAAGAAAGTGCGTATCATCGCCACTCGCGAAGGTTTGCAGATAAAAGATGTAGTGGAAGCTGCATTTATGAAAGCTATCAGTAACTATGAGAGGAAACATGGAAAAATAGAAGAAGACCCTAAGAAGAACATCAAGGATCTCTTCTGACTTAGAACATCATTATATATATCGATACATCATAATTGATTGTGTAGGAATACTCAATTATTATGTCGTGGTGGCAGGTTGTTGGGAAACACTCTGCCACTTACGCTATTTATACCATTCTAATACAAAGGAAAAAGTCAATTCTTTGGTTCTATTCTATATTCTCGTTAGAACCAATCATCCTTTATCACCTTGGAAAACCCTGTTATTTGGTACTTTATATAAAGATAGTGGACGGTGCATGGTAATTTTGTGTCAGCAATTCACGAATTATCAACAAAAAATAGAATGATTATGAGTCCATTTATAATTTTCGTCATCGTATTGACCATCGCATATGTATTGTACTATGTGACCATTATAACAATGGATCTAAATGCAAAATCCAAGAAGGAAGGAGAGCATGAGGAAACCATTTCTGCGAGTGACGCCCAAGAAACGGAAGAAGAATACGCTCCACAGACAGTTTTAGAGGACACAAAGACTGGAGGTTTCTCATTTATAGAGCCAAACGAAACATCGGAAAATCCAGTTGAAGAAGTTACTGAAACAGAACCTGCACCAGCAATAGACGAAGGCCCTCCACATGAGACTACCGAAACTTCTACGGACGAGAATGAAGACAATCATTTTGGTACAGAAGACCAGTCTTCACAGGAAGATAATCCTGAGAATGACGATGACAAAGAGGATTCTATTTCAACTTCCGTGTTCTCTGAAGAAGCCACATCTGAAGAAAAGTCTGATGAACTTTTTGATGAAAGCAAGGCATTTGACCAGGATTTTGCTCAACCGAAATATACTGTCAGTTCCATCATTGACAATGAGAAAGATGCAGCCTTGACTCAGCGTATAGATACCATCAACCAAAGGTTAGTGGATTGTCGGACTGAAACTAAAAGTGGGTTGAGAAATCCGATGCAACTTGCCAGTGAAATACGAGAAAACAGAGAACACAGCAATATTGATTTCAAAGATGAATATACCCAATGCTAACACATCATACAGACTATGCGCTGCATCATTGACCGCATTATGCATTCAAGATGTTTCAGCCAGATGTGGTTCTGTAGACTATTCATGGGGAGCGGATGGGCTTGCCGAGGCAACCACATTCGTCGGCACCATGATGATTTATACGGTAGAAATCCTGTATGCTGTGGCAGGTATAGTAGTAATTGTAGCCGCATTGCAAATCGGTATCAAGATGAATTACCATGAGGGAGACATCACCAAGAGCATGATGATGCTGTTTGGTGGTATTCTCTTTATGATAGGAGCTTCCATTGTTATGCCAGCATTGTTTGGCTATCAAGACATGAGCTTCATATTTTAGACTATTTAATCGCGACAAAAATAGAGTTATCACAAATTGTAGAATTAAAAAATTAGAAAGCCAATGAAAAAAGTGTTTTCAAACGTCTTCACTCCCGTAAAGGCGAAAGTGTCTAACGCAAGGAACCGCGCCAAAGTCATGCTGATGGGTGCTGCGATTGCCGCTCTTACCCCTATCGGTGCTTCCGCACAAGACTTGGCAGGTACAGGATATGATGCCGGCACCTCAGCTTTGGAGGAGGTCGCATCAGAACTTGTCAAGTACATTCCGTATGTTGTCAACCTGTGTTACGCCCTCGCCGGTATCGTTGCCATTGTCGGTGCGATCTCGGTTTACATCGCCATGAACAACGAGGAGCAGGATGTCAAGAATATCTTAGTCCTGCGAAATACGTTTGAAAAGACAAGAAAATAAATGAAAGTAAATATGCTAAGTACCAATGCTTTAAGCGGTTTTGTAGATTTTCCGATGTTTGCCGAACTCACTCTTAAAAAGACATAAAAGACTGTTTCTTGTTTCCGTTTTGTTTCTCGTTTCTCGGTTACTTTTCTTATCTTTACATCAGTTTTCCGAACTAAGGGAAGGGAAAGAAAAGCAAATGTCAGCATTGGAAACCATATCTGACACAGACTTTCAACAAGAGGGAGAAAGCCCCTCCAAAGTAGCAGAATACAAAAACAAAATAACACTTCATACATTATGGCAAGACCAAAGAAACAAGTAAAGCTGAAAGAGCCGATTAAAATTCGGTTGAAGTCGCTCGCAGATGGCAACAAGAGTATCTATCTTGACATCTACTATAAGGGAGTGAGAAAGTATGAATACCTCAAACTCTACCTCGTTCCCGAAATCAACCCTATCTGCAAGGAACAGAACAAGCAGACTATGGCGGTTGCTGAACGCATCAAGGCAGAGCGCATCAAAGCCCTGCATGGTCACGGCATACAGGATTGGGAAACCGTCAAGCAAGGTTCAATGCTTCTCACTACTTGGATAAAGAAGTATTGTGAAGGTGGTGTCGGCATCAAGAAGTCAACGCTCCATTGCCGTGTGGAAATGATGCACACTGTGGAGAAGTATCTTGACGAGACCAATAAAGGCTTCATTTCGCTTGAAGAGGTCAATGCGGAGTTCTGCCGTGGTTATGTGAAGTTCTTGCGTAACTTCCCAAACTCCCATATCAAGTATGGCGAGCCAAGACCTATCAGCGAGAATACGGCAAGCAGATACCTCGGAATGTTCTCTACCGCACTCAACAACGCTGTGCGACAAGGCATTATCCGCAACAACCCTATGAAGAAACTTGATGCACGTGAACGCATCCAGCCCAAGGACGGTAAAAAAGAGTATCTGACCATTGAGGAACTTCGTACCCTCATGGCTACTGACAGTTACCGCCCAGAGGTCAAGCAGGCTTTTATATTTGCCTGTTTTACAGGTCTGCGACTGAGCGACATGTACCGTCTTGCTCCGATGCACATCTTCAAGACAGCCGACGGAAAGGGCGAATACATTGACATGGAAATGCAAAAGACAGAGAAGCCTGTTATAATACCTCTCTCGGAAGAGGCTAAGCGGTGGTTGCCAAAGCCAAGAGGAAATGATATTCCTTTCTTTGATATACCAACCACACAGACCGTTATAGGCAGAGCACTCCGCAAATGGGCGGAAGCGGCTGGCATTGAGAAGCATATCTCGTTCCATTGCTCACGGCACACGTTCGGAACGATGATGCTCACGCTCGGTGCAGACCTTTTTACCACAAGCAAGCTGATGGGACATTCCAACATTCAGACCACGGAAATCTATGCTAAAATCGTGGATAAGAAGAAGGAGGAAGCCATCAACCTCATTGATGGTATGTTCACATAATTCATTGACAACGAAAATATATAGAGACATGACAATAACTATCAGACAAAAGGCACTTGCCAACGACAACATAAGCTTGTATCTTGACATCTACGATGGTGGCAAGCGCAAGTTTGAATTTCTTTCCCTCTATTTGTTGCCAGAGGTTGATGCAGAGACCAAAGCAAGGAACGAAGAAACATTGCAACGTGCTCACCAGATAAGGGCAGAGCGTATTCTTCATCCAGAGACCATCCCAGAGGTAGGTCACTTGATGATTGTGAAGGAAATCCCCAATGACGAGTCTCCCGAAGTCTTGGACTGGATCCAGACTTACATCGACTGGATGAGCGACAATACAGACTACTCCAAGGCTATTGTCGACCAATCAAAGTATCTGAAATACCTAATGAGCGAGTTCCTTGCCAACAAGCGCAGACCTCACATCACTCTGAGGAAGTTCGACAAGGAATGGTTCAAGGCTTTCTTCTTTTGGTTGAAGAACGACTATGTGCCACAGAAGTATGTAAGAGTTGAAGCCAAGCCTTTGTGTGAAGGCTCCCTGCATAATGTTCAACAGCGCATAGTGGCGGTGTTCAACAAGGCGGTCAAGTTCGGCAAGTTGAAGGCTAATCCTTTCTACCAGTTGGAGAAGTCAGACATCTTTCCCAAGCCAAAGACATCACATAAGCAGTATCTCACTCCCGATGAACTGAAAAGGTTCATGGCTTCAGATGAGAGAAGTCCAGGAGTTGCAGAAACACAGAGAGCATTCAGTTTTGCCTGTCTAACAGGACTTCGTATCAGCGACATCAAGGCTCTGCGGTGGAGTGACATCAAGAGAAACAAGGAAACGAACACGCTTGTAATCGTCCAAAAGAAAACCAAGGCTCTCAATGCCGTACCAATCGGCAATACCGCCTTGTCATGGATGCCACCCAAAGGTAATGATGATTTTGTGTTCCACCTTCCTGCCAAGGCTAATGTGGATGCAGCCCTTAAAAGGATAGCTAAGAAGGTGGGCATTGAGAAGAATATCTCTTTTCACTGCTCCCGACATACATTCGGAATTTTGGTACAGGCGGTTACCGGCAACATTGAGACTACAAAGAAGCTGATGGGACACAAGTCGCTCAAATCCACCGCCATCTATGCAGATGTGCTGACAGATGAAAAGGTCAAGGCTGTTGACAACACGAAGAAAGCCTTTCGAGGTCGCAAACAACGTGAGGAGAACAAGCAGATACCGAAGACAAAGCGGACAGCAGCCACCAACACCCATCCACGCAGAATAACTTTTTTACAG
>ERZ808242.595-NODE-595-length-25489-cov-4.796021_pt1 | contig 25489 bp, 17 predicted proteins | sample MGYA00521244_ERZ808242 | MGnify/ENA primary metagenome ERZ808242 (study PRJEB31516, sample SAMN03275573) | gut metagenome | biome: mammalia-associated habitat; material: feces | host: Papio cynocephalus | place: Kenya | collected 2012-07-27 ... | reverse complement strand
TGCCTGGAAACAAAACCTCTCGCCGTCAGCGCTTGCCGATTTAATCAGAGCTTCCCTAAAATCCAGGGGCATTCTGGTGCGCCACTTTGCATCCGAACGGATTTGTCAGTTTAACCGGATCACCATCGGCACCCCCGCCCAGATGGCGGTGCTGGTGGAAACATTACAGGAGGTGCTCTCATGAGAACGGCGGAAATCACCCGCAATACCGCGGAAACCAACATTTCCCTGAGCCTGAACCTGGACGGCACAGGAAAGGCGGACATCAGCACAGGGGTGGGGTTTCTCAACCACATGCTCACGCTGTTTGCCGCCCACGGAAAATTTGACCTGAACTTGCACTGCGTAGGCGACTATGAGGTGGACGACCATCACAGCGTGGAGGACGTGGGCATCTGCCTGGGGCAGGCCTTCCGGCAGGCCCTGGGGGACAAGCGGGGCATCACCCGCTACGGCAGTTTCCTGCTGCCTATGGATGAGACCCTGATTCTGGCCGCCGTGGACATTTCCGGCAGAAGCAGTTTCAATGACACGCTGAAAATTCCCACGGAGAAAATCGGAACCTTCGATACCGAACTGGTGGAAGAGTTTTTCCTGGGCTTTGTGCGCAATTGCCCCATGAGCCTGCACCTTCGGCAGCTGGCGGGCGTCAATTCCCACCACATTGTGGAGGGAGCCTTCGAGGCCTTCGGCCGGGCTATGCGGGCGGCGGTGGCACTGGACGGCTCCGATGAAATCCCCTCTACCAAGGGGGTTCTGGAGTGACCGGCATCATCGATTACGGCGTGGGCATCTCGCTTCTCTCCTTTTTGTCATTTTCTGAGTTGTCCAAAATTATTATACCACATTCGCCTCCTCGCAATGACATGCGTTTTTCGTTTCTACTCTGTAAACAGAACGATACCGAGCGGTACCCTATAGCCTTGCGAGAATAGACCAGCTGGTGCACGCATTGCCCGCCGGGGCACCCGGTGTTAACAAATTTGTCGAATTTTGTTTTCAATTCTGTTATTGGCTGTTCAAAAGCACCAAGTATCTTAAAGACAAGAAAGGTTGCGGAAGCCGTGAGCCGCTTCCTTTCGAACTCCGTAGAATCCTCTTTTCTACCTCTCTTCTTTCCAAACCCCAAGCGAAAGCCCCCGATGGTTTCCCCATCGGGGGCTTTTCCGTGTCGGGAATTTGCCGAATTGTGTGGTGTGCCTTGACTTTTTGGGTCTCAGTTGTATAATAAAACCAGATAAAAGGAGCCTTGCTCCAGAGAATAAGGAGATGCTTCCCATGTACTACCATATGACCATCGCCGGGCTGGAGCGGGATCTTCCCATCTGCCCCCTGAACGAGAACCTGTCCATCGCGGGCTTCGTGATCTTCGGCGACCCGGAGCTGACCGTGGCCTGCGCCAGGGAGCTGCTGGATCGGGCACCCGCCTATGACTATATCATCACCGCCGAAGCCAAGGGCATTCCGCTGGCTCACGAAATGGCTCGTCAGGCCGGCAACCGGAAGTACTTCCTGGCTCGCAAAGGCCCCAAGCTGTACATGCGGGACATCTTTGGCGTCAGCGTCCACTCCATCACCACCGCCAAGGAGCAGAAGCTGTATCTGGACGGCGCGGACGCGGCACTGATGAAGGGCAAGAAAATTCTCATTGTGGACGATGTGATCTCCACCGGTGAGAGCCTTCACGCGCTGGAGGCTCTGGTCGAGAAGGCCGGGGGTACCATCTGCGGTCGGATGGCCATCCTTGCCGAGGGCGACGCCCAGGAGCGCAAGGATCTGATTTATCTGGAGAAGCTGCCCCTGTTCCATCCCGACGGAACGGTGCTGGGCTAAGCATAACGGAACAAACGGCTCCCCTTGGTTATCAAGGGGAGCCGTTTGTTATGTGCAGTCTTCTTTCGGGTACTTCCTGCGAATCAGGAAATAGGCAATCATCTGGGCAATCAGGGTCAGAGCCCAGGAAATGGGATAGGAGACGAAAAGACACTCCGGGGTGTGGATGGCCTGGAAGAAGGTGTAGATCCAGAACACCCGGAAGGCGCAGATACCCAGGATGGAGATAATCATGGGGGTCAGAGAGGCTCCCATGCCCCGCAGGGCACCGGTGGATACGTTCATCTGGCCGCAGAGGAAATAGGGCAGGGTGATCAGGCTCAGCCGTACCATGCCGTAGGCCGTGGCCGTGGGGGAGTCGGTGATGTAAATGGACAGAAGCTGCTCCCCAAAGTACCAGGCGGAGAAGCCGAAGACCAGGCCAACCACCGTCACGCAGCCCATGCAGGTCCACAGAATCCGCCGGGCACGGCGGAATTTGTGGGCACCCATGTTCTGACCGGTGAAATTCACCGCCGTCTGCTGGAAAGAATCCTGGATGGCGAAGACAAAGCCCTCGATATTGCCTGCGGCGGCACTGCCGGACATGCACACGTCGCCAAAGGAGTTGACGGAGGACTGGATCAGCACATTGGAAATGGAGAACAGGGAGCTTTGAATGCCTGCGGGCAGACCCAGACGGAGAATTTTCGACAGCTGAGCGGGGTGGAACCGCATCTTTTTCGGGCTAAAGCGGCAGGCATCCTCCCGCTTCATCAGTGCCCAGGTGACAAGCACCGCGGAAATGCCCTGGGAAATGGTGGTGGCCAGGGCTACGCCGGCTACGTTCATATCCAGCTGCGTGACGAAGAAAATGTTGAGGATCACGTTCACAATGCCCGCAATGGTCAGGTAAGCCAGAGGCCCCTTGGTGTCCCCTGCCGCCCGTAAAATGGCGGCGCAGAAGTTATAGACCATGGTGAAGGTGCTGCCGCAGAAATAGATCTGCATATACACCGTGGAAAGGGGCAGAACGTTGTCCGGGGTGCCCATCATCTCCAGAAAGTTGCTGGAGAAGCACACACCGACGACGGTCAGAGCCACGCCGCTGACCAGAGCCGTGGGAATGGCGGTGTGAACGGTGTTCTGCACCACGGCATCCTCCCGGCTGCCCAGGCCGTGAGCCACGGTAATGCCCGCGCCGATGGACAGACCAATGAAGAAATTCACCAACAGGTTGGTCAAGGAGCTGGTGGAGCCTACGGCGGCCACGCTGACGCTGCCGCAGAACTGACCCACCACCACCAGATCGGCGGCGTTGAACAGCAGCTGCAAAACGCTGGTGAAGATAATGGGAACCGCGTAGGAAACAATGGCGGGAAGCAGCGGGCCTTCCAGCATTCCACGGTTGGGCTTTGCCACGGTTCATACCCTCCTTACAGGAATTTGACATAGATTTGATATAGCAGTGTTATTATAATCATTTTTTGGAAAAGTGCAAGGGGGTACATATCAGTACATTGCGGGCACTTTGGTGAAACCGTGTCCTTGCAAAGCAGCAGGGGCATATGTGTCCAGAAAAAATCCCCGGATGCAGCCGCATCCGGGGAGCCTGGCGGGATGGAAGAATCAGGCCTTGACGGTCTTCTTCTGCTTGACGATGGTGGTAATGCCCTCGATGGCCAGAACCACGGCCAGGACAACCAGCAGCAGACCCAGGATCACCTGAACGTAGGGACCCCAGTCGGCACCGCCGGCCAGGATCAGACCCAACTGCTGCCAGGAATTGATCAGCAGGGAGGCGATGGTTACGAGCAGCATGAAGGCCATGGGGAACAGGAACATCTTGTTGTCCTTGCCCACGTTGCCCAGCCAGGTAGCCACAGCCAGCAGACCCAGAGCGGCCAGCAGCTGGTTGGCGGAGCCGAACAGTGCCCAGATCTTGGTGTAGCCGTTCAGACCCAGCAGAATGCCCAGAACCACGGTGATGATGGTGGCCACATAGGGGTTGGCCATGAACTTCTTCAGGCCGGTGACGTTTTCGGGGGTTTCGCCCTTGGTGCCGTCGATCCAGAACTCCTGGAACATGAACCGAGCCAGACGGGTGGCGGTGTCCAGAGAGGTCAGGCAGAAGGCCGAGTAGGTCAGAACCAGCAGGGTGTACAGGATGCTGAACAGGGTCGCATTGCCGCCGGCGATCTGAGAAGCCATACCGGCAACGCCGCCGGCGAAGATGTCGGTAGCACCGGCAGTGTGGCCGGTCTGACGGGCGTAGGCGATGGCAACCAGGGTGATGACGGCCAGCACGCACTCCAGCAGCATACCGCCGTAGGCGATGGGCTTGGCATCGGTCTCCTTATCCAGCTGCTTGGAGGTGGTGCCGGAGGAAACCAGGGAATGGAAGCCGGAGATGGCGCCGCAGGCAATGGTGGTGAACAGCACCGGGAAGATGGGCTGCCGGATGCCGGCAGCGTTCACGCCGTCGCCGATGGCGACGAGACCTGCACCGGCGGAATCCACCATGTTGGGATGGGCGACCACAATGCCGAAGACGGACACGATCATCATGCCGTACAGCAGGAAGGAGGACAGGTAGTCACGGGGCTGGAGCAGGATCCACACGGGGGTGACGGAGGCAACGGCGATGTACAGGCCGACGATCCACATCCAGGCGGTGTTGGACAGGTACAGGGGGTGCCAGTTCATGCCGATGGCCATGCACAGGCAGATGGCGATGACACCGGCGATGGTGGAAATGCCCATGGGCGCGTTCCGGCGGTAGACCATGAAGCCGAAGGCAATGGCGATGACAATGAATAGCAGGGAAACCATGGCCACGGAAGCGGGGGTGGCGGAGGCGGCCAGATCCACCTGACCGTCCACGAACTTGGCGGCGAAGGTTCCGGCCACGATGGAGGCGAAGGCGGCCACCACCAGAATCAGGGTCAGGTAGGAGAAGATGATGAACAGACGCTTTGCCCGCAGGCCCATATTGGCGGAGATGATCTCGCCGATGGACTTGCCCTTGTGGCGGACGGAGGCGAACAGCGCGCCGAAGTCATGGACGCCGCCGAAGAAAATGCCGCCCACCAGGATCCACAGCATGCAGGGCAGCCAGCCGAACATGGCGGCGGAGATGGGGCCGGTAATGGGGCCGGCGCCGGCGATGGAGGAGAAGTGGTGTCCCATCAGCACAGGGGCCTTGGCGGGAACGTAGTCGATACCGTCCTCCATGGTGTGCGCGGGGGTGGGCTCGTTGGTTTCGCCGACGCCCCACTTGATGCACAGGTAGCGGCCGTAGAAGATGTAGCCGCACAGGAGAACGGCGATTCCGATCAGAAGAAGTACGAGACCGTTCATTGGATTGATAACTCCCTTTCTTTCACTTTTTCCGGGGGCGGAAGTTCCGCTCCAGATTCTTTCTGGCCCCTACACCCGCTGGATTGGAGTAGAAGCTTCCGGTGGATGTTTCCATAGCTGCCAGCTGATACTCCGTCCAGCCCTGGAGTCCCAGCATGTAGTATTTGCGGAAGCGGGTACGCTTCAGCAGTGTTTTCGCCTCCGGCGAAATGGTGTCCGCCAGCACCACCAGACCTACATTGGAAAACATGTGCTCCTTGTGGGGGTGAACCAGAGACAGCCCCGCCGCCTTGGTGCGGTCGATGTGCTCCTGCAGGCTCTCCGCGCTCAGGTGCTCGACCTGGAGGAAGTACACATATTCGTGCTGCTCCAGTGCCGAAAGAACGTGCTTTCTGGAAATCAGGTAATTCTCGTCCCGCAGGAAGTAGGTGGCCATGGCGGGATAAACCGTATCCTCCACGGTCACGTCACGCTCCACATCATAGGCGTGAGAATAGGCATCCAGCAGCCGGTTCAGCTGCTGCTCAGGGGTGAGATCCATAGGCGTTCCTTTCTGTTTTCCACTGCTTTCCGGGAGGTACGGCGAAACGACGACTTTATTATACACCGGGCTTGTCCGTTTGTGAAGCACAACTGTCTGCGACGGAGAAGATTCGTAACAATTAACAAATTTTTAGTTCACAAAAAATTCATATTGTGCGTTCTGCGCAGGAATTTCTGCGTTGCGGAAAATGGCCTTCAAGCCTTCTCCTGAGAGGGCAGTGCGAAAACGCTAATACTTTGGCAGCGGTTCGCAATGACAAGCATATATCGGCCTGCCCCAGCGGGAACAAAATTGGCTCCCCCTGGGTGTCCAAGGGAAGCCAATATGACATAGAAGCCCGCTTACCGGACGAAAATCATATCCGGGGTGATGTCCTTCAGGCTCTTCGCGCCGCACATGGTCATGGCGTCTTCCAGCTCGCCGCCGATCTTGTCGATGTACAGCTTCACGCCCTCCTCGCCGCCGCCGTAGACCGCGCAGACGAAGGGGCGGGCGATGATCACCGCGTCCGCGCCCATGGCCAGAGCCTTGAACACGTCCACGCCGCTGCGCAGGCCGCCGTCCACCAGAATTTTCACGCCGCTGCCCTTCAGGGCTTCCACAATGCCGGGAAGCACCTCAGCGGTGGCGGGACATTGGTCGAGAACACGGCCGCCGTGGTTGCTGACCACAATGGCGGCGGCACCGGCCTGCTGAGCCTTCAGAGCACCCTTGACGGTCATAATACCCTTGACGATGAAGGGCTTGCCTGCCATCCGGGCGATTTCCGCCAGCTGCGCCACGGTCTTGCTGCCAGCGGGAGGGTTCATGCCCTTCAGGAAGGGCAGACCCGCGCCGTCCACGTCCATGGCCACGGCGAAGCAGTGGGAGGCGTGTACCAGCTCCATTTTGGTTCTCACGGTCTCCTGATTCCAGGGCTTGACTGTGGGCACGCCCATGCCGTTCCGGGCGGCGATGGCACCGCAGGCGGACTTCATCACGTCGGCGTTCAGACCGTCGCCGGTGAAGGCGGCAATGCCGTTATCCGCGCAGGCCTTGACCAGCACGTTGTTGTAGGCCAGGTCGTCGTACTTGTCGGAGTAGTGCATGGTCACCGCGCCCACGGGGCCGGCGAAGAAGGGATAGCGGAAGCGTTTTCCGAACAGCTCCAGGCAGGTGTCCGGATCGCCGCTGTCGTGGATGGTGTCCATGTTCACCCGGATGTGCTGCCAGGCATCGAAATTGCGGATGGCGTTGTCGCCCACGCCCTTGGCGCCGGGGCCGGGAACGTGATTGGTGCAGGCCCGGCCGTTGCACACGGGGCAGGCCTTGCAGTTGGGACTCATGGCCTGGCGGGCATTGGCAAGTACTTCGGAATAAGTCATATGGATTTCCCCCTAAATGTTTTTATCCTGGGGCAACACCGCGCAATTCGGCAGGAAGTCTCAGCCGGGATGTCTTTCCCGGTTCGAGGTTTGGGAAAGACCGGAATCCTGTATGCACCCGCAAGGGGTACGCCGCGTCCGTAAGCCAGCATCCGCTGGCGATGGCTGGCACCATATTTCCCGTTTTTCAAACGGAAGAAATGGGGCAAACAGGCGGCTGAGACGGGAAGGGACAATTGCGCGGGGCTTCCCTGGCGTCATTATAGCACCCTTTGACAGAAAAGTCACGCCTAAATAGGGTCTGTCTGAGATAGTCAACAGCCCTCATCCGTCACGGCCGTGCCGCCTGCGCATGATTGTGCAATTGCTGCCGCCAATTGATTTGAACGCGCTGCGCGGAGCACCCCGGAGAGGAACAGCCTTCTTTCGGTCGCCCGACATCTCAAGCAAAACCCCGCCGGGAGAAGCGTTCCTCCCGGCGGGGTGCGTATCTTGCCGTATTTTCTCAGTCCCCGTAGCCCATGGGGTTCTGGGTCTGCCAACGCCAGGAATCCCGGCACATATCCTCCAGGTTCTTCTCGGCCTTCCAGCCCAGAATCTCCGCGCTCTTGGCAGGATCGGCGTAGCAGGTGGGCAGATCGCCGGGACGGCGACCTACGATTTTATAGGGCACGGTCAGGTTATTGGCCTTCTCGAAGGCGTGAACCATGTCCAGCACGCTGTAACCAATGCCGGTGCCCAGGTTGAACACCTCGCAGCCAGGATGCCCTACCACATACTCAACCGCCGCCACATGCCCCTTGGCCAGGTCAACCACATGGATGTAGTCCCGGACGCCGGTGCCGTCGGGGGTGGGATAGTCGTTTCCGTAGATGCTCAGGCACTCCCGGCGACCGATGGCCACCTGGGTGATGTAGGGCATCAGGTTATTGGGAATGCCTCTGGGATCCTCGCCGATGAGGCCGCTTTCATGGGCACCGATGGGGTTAAAGTAGCGCAGCAGCACCACGTTCCACTCAGGGTCGGCGTGGCTGATCCCGGAGAGGATCTGCTCGGTCATGTACTTGGTCCAGCCGTAGGGGTTGGTGCAGCCGCCGGTGCGGGAGGTCTCCCGCAGGGGCATTTCGTTGTCCCCGGAGTAGACGGTGGCGGAGGAGGAGAAGATGATCTTCTTGCAGCCCATCTCGCCCATGACCTTGGTCAGTGCCAGGGTGGTGTTCAGGTTGTTGTCGTAATACCGCCAGGGCTGGGCGACGGACTCGCCCACGGCCTTCAGCCCGGCAAAGTGAATGACGGCGGCGATTTCGTTCTCGGTAAAAATTTTGCGGAGCAGTGCCTCGTCCCGGACGTCGCCCTCGTAGAATTTGGGCTTCTTGCCGGTGAGCTTCTCCACCCGCTCCAGGCTTTTGGGGTTGGAATTACACAGATTGTCCACCACCACCACGCCGTAGCCGCTGCAGAGCAGCTCCACGCAGGTATGGGAGCCGATGTACCCGGCACCGCCGGTTACCAGAATGTTCATAGGAATACCTCCTTGTAAAAGTCAGGATGTTTCGTATTAATAGAAGGTGTCATTGCTGTACGAGGGTTCCCAGAAGGGGACATGGGTTGTGACCGGAGGGAATCCCTGGAAGGGGCCGCACCGGTGTGCGCTGCACTATGGGTATGACTGCCACCGGCAGTCATTAAGATTTGGATTCGCTGCGCGGAGCACCACTGGTTCGCAATGACACGCGTTCCCGGCCGCCTCTACAGTTGGATATCGGACTTCCTGTATTATACTTCTCCGTTGGAAATCTGTCAACAAAAATCAGACGTATCCGGCAACCACCGCGGCCATCCGGTCGAACTGGGTCTCCATGTCGGACACCAGCTTGAACTGGGTGCGGGTTCTGTCCAGATTCTGCTCCGGATAGTGGATGCGGAAATAATGGTCGCCCTCCAGGTAGTCCGTCAGGAACCGGATGCCGCATTCCAGGGTCATGAGCCGGGCACCCCAGGGCAGGTATTCCAGCTCCGTCGGGGTCAGGCTCCCCTGCGCCCCCTCCAGGAAGCCCCGGGTGTAGGCCTCAAACAGCCCGATGTCGAAATTGACCTTGCCGAGATCCTTCTCATCCTCCTTGCTGTGGTTGGCGCCGAAACGGATGGAGTCGCCGAAGTCGTTGATGCTCAGACCCGGCATGGTGGTGTCCAGGTCGATGACGCAGATGCCCTCATGGGTCGTCCGGTCAATGAGGACATTGTTGAGCTTGGTGTCGTTGTGGGTGACCCGCAGGGGAAGCCTTCCCTCCCGCAGAGCCTGAAGCGCCACGGAGCAGTCCGCCTTCCGGTCGAGGACAAACTGAATTTCCCTGCGCACGTCCCTGGCTCGGTTCCGCTTGTCGGCGGCCAGGGCGGCCTGGAACTTGGCAAACCGATCCTCGGTATTGTGGAAGTTCACGATGGTCTCGTGGAGGGTCTGAGCCGGATAGTCCTGGAGTAAATACTGGAACCGGCCGAAGGCCCGGGCGGAGGCCTCAAAAAGCGCCGGGGTGGCGGACTGGAAGCAGTCCGTATTTTCAATGAAGGGAGTCAGCCGCCAGACCTTGCCGCTTTCATCGGTGTAGAAGTCCCGGCCGTCTCTGGTCTTCACCAGGCTCAGGGTCTCCCGGCTCGGATCGCCGCCGGAAGCGATGATTTTCTTCCTTAAATAAGAAGTAATGCCGACAAAGTTCTCCATCAGCTCCTCCGGGTGGGGGAAGGCCGCGCCGCTGAGTCCCTGAAGAATGAACCGGATGGGGTCTCCCTCCTGGGGCTGGCAGACCACGCAGTAGGTATCGTTGATGTGCCCCTGGCCGTAGCGGACGGCACCCAGCAGGGTTTGGGGAAAATCATAGGTTTTCAGAACCGCCTGAAGGGCTGGATTCTGCGGGTACCAGGTAACGTTTTCCATAGCTGCTTCCTCCTGTATTTTTCAGTATTCTGTGAATTTCGCACAGAAATAGTTGATTTATGCAAAGCGGTTTCTCGTTTTGCTTGATTTTCTTCAGTATATCACAGAAAATACCGGTTGACAACCATTTTTCATGCCTGTTTTTTGAAATTTTTATTTTGTAAAATTATACAATTTGCAGCTTTCAGAATTGGTGAAACAGCCAATTTTGTCTATTTCGTTGAAAACCAGTCTCTTTTCCTGCGATTTTTCATTGACTTCTCGTGTTTTTCCTGTATACTAAGGATAAGGATAGAAAAAGACAAATCCTATCCGGCAGAATCTGCGCGACCCGCCGCGGACTGCATACTTACTACAATGGAGGAATCAAGATGAAGAAGATGATCTCTGTGCTGCTGGTTCTGGCCATGGCTCTGACCCTGGTCGCCTGCGGCAGCAGCACCGCTGCTCCCGCCGCCACCGAGGCTCCCAAGGCCGACGCGCCCGCCGCGACGGAAGCCCCTGCCGCCTCCGGCGAAAAGGTTACTGTCACCATGCTGACCGCTCAGTATGGCAAGCAGACCGCCCAGTGGTGGGCTGACTTTGCCGAGAAATTCAATTCCGAGCATGACGACATCGAGGTCGTTGTGGACTGCGTGTCCTGGAACGATATCTACACCGTGGTCAACACCCGCGTCGCCAACGGTGAGGCGCCCGACCTGCTGAACATCGACGTGTTCGCCGACTACCAGGCCGACGGCCTGCTGCTGCCCGCCAAGGATTGGGTTTCTGACGAGACCTACGCCAAGTTCTATCCCTCCTTCCTGGATCAGTCCGTTGTGGACGGCACCGTGTGGGCCGTGCCCGATCTGGCTTCCGCCCGGGCGCTGTACTACAACAAGGACATTCTGGACGCTGCCGGCGTCTCCGTTCCCACCACCTGGGAAGAGCTGAAGGCCGCCTGCGAGGCCATCAAGGCCAAGAACCCCGACGTTTACCCCTGGGGCGTTGACATGACCACCGACGAAGGCCAGGCCTGCTTCGCTTACTACGCCTGGAACAACGGCGGCGGCTTCGTGGACGATGAGGGCAACTGGACGCTGAACTCCCCTGAGAACGTGGAGGCCGTCAATTTCGTGGTTGGCCTTGTCAAGGACGGCCTGACCAATACCGACCCCACCACCGAGACCCGCTACGACCTGCAGGAAATGTTCGCTGCCGGTAAGCTGGCCATGATGATCGGCCCCAACCAGATCTCCAAGTACTGCAAGGAGAACGGCGGCGTTAACTTCGGCATCGCTTCCATCCCCACCAACGGCGACAAGGCCGGCGCTTCCGTGGGCGTTATGGATCGGTTCATGTGCTTCGACAACGGCTACACCGACGCGGAGCTGGCCGCCATCACCACCGTCATTGACACCTTCTATGACGATCAGCCCTACGCCGACTGGGTTCTGATGGAGGACTTCCTGCCCGCTACCTCCACCGGCGCGGAGCTGTGCGCCGCTGCCAACCCCGACATGACCGCCTGGATCGACGTGGTCGGTTCCTCCAAGTTCTACCCCACCGCCAAGGCCGAGTGGGCGGACGTGAAGCAGGGCGTTATCGATGTGGAGCAGCAGGTTCTGCTGGGCGGCGACGCTCAGGAGCTGCTGGATAACCTCCAGGAGGAAATCGCCGGTTAATTTCCAATGGCTGATATCACTGTGATCTAGCATTCCGGTGGGCCGGGCTTTGGCCCGGCCCACTTTCCATGCAGCCTTTTTCAAAGTGCTGCCCCATGAGAAGCCGCGTTTTGAAAGCGACTGCATTCCAAAGGGGGTACCATCCTACATGAAAAAACCGTACAAGCTGCAAAGCAGGGTCGAGCCATATCTGTGGATCCTGCCCAGCGTCATCCTGATGGCGATCTTCATTCTCATTCCCATCGGCTTTGTTTTCCGTATGGCCTTCAGTCAGGTGACAAAGGCAGGGCTCATCAAGGGCTTCTATGGCTTCAAGAATTTCCAGAAGGTGCTGGAAAGTGCCAAATTTGCAATGGTTCTGAAAAACACCATCGTCTGGACGATCCTGGTGGTGGCACTTTCCACGGTGCTGGGCTTTATCCTGGCTCTGCTTCTGAATAACGCGTTTCGGGGTCGGAAGATCGCCCGGGCCATTGTGGTCTTCCCCTGGGCTACCACCCTGGTCATTCAGGCCTCCGTCTGGAAGTTCATCATCAACACCGACTACGGCGCGCTGAATACCCTGCTCAAAACCCTCGGCATCATCCAGAGCAACGTGGACTGGACACCCACTCCGGAAGCCTTCTTCGCCTGGGAGATCGCCTGCGGCATCTTCGTCACCATTCCCTTTGTCTGCTTCACCGCCCTGTCCGGCCTGCAGAGCATCGACAGCGCCCTGTACGAGGCGGCCACCGTGGACGGTTCTTCCTACTGGCAGAAGCTCTATCACATCACCCTGCCCCTGGTCAAGCCCAGCCTGACCGTGGCCACGGTGCTGAACATCATCTATGTGTTCAACTCCTTCCCCATCGTCTGGACGATGACCAAGGGCGACCCGGCCAGCCGCACCGACACCCTGGTCACCTACCTTTACAAGCTGGCCTTCTACAACGGCAAGCAGGGCGAGGCCGCGGCGGTGTCCGTGATTGGCTTCCTCATTCTGCTGGTGTGCGCCAGCTGCTACATGGTTTCCACCCTGAAGAAAGGAGACGCGTGAATATGACCCTGGAATCCTCCCGTGTCAACTTTGGCACCCTTGCCCGCCGGATCCTTCTTTACTTTGCGGTGGCCGTAATCTGCCTGTTCATTCTGTATCCTTACTTTGTGATGGTCTGCACGGCACTGAAAAGCCGTGAGGAAATTTTCAGCATCAACGGCACCGTCTTCCCCATCAAGGTGCTCTGGTCGAACTTTGCCGACATCTGGAGCCGCGCCCCCATGGCCCGGTATATGCTCAACTCCATCGCCATCGCCGCCGGTTCCACCGCCATCGCCATGATCTGCGGCATTCCCGCGGCCTACGCCCTGGCTCGGATGAAGTTCAAGGGGCAGACCGCTTTCCTGGGCTTTATCATCGTCTCCCAGATGTTCGCCCCCGTGGTGCTGCTCATCGGTATCTACAAGGTCATGCAGGTGATGAACCTGACCAACAACATCTTAGGGTTGATCTTCATCAACGCCGCCTTCAACCAGGCCTTCACCATCTGGCTCCTCCGGGGTACCTTCCTGGCCATCTCCGCGGAGATGGAGCAGGCCGCCACCATCGACGGCTGCAACCGGATCCAGGCCATGTTCAAGGTGCTGCTGCCCGTGGCCGCCCCCGGCATCGTCACCACCCTGATTTTCATTTTCATCAACGCCTGGAACGAGTACACCGTGGCCCTGTGCCTGATCTCCACCGACACCTTCAAGCCCCTGACCGTGGGCATCAACATCTTCAACGGCTACAACATGATCGAGTGGCAGTACCTGTTTGCCGCCTCCATCTTTGCCATTATTCCCGTTGTGATCCTGTTCATGTCCATCGAGAAAAACCTGACCAGCGGCCTTACCGCCGGCGGCGTCAAGGGCTAAGGCAGCACCGCACAATTGCGTCTTCGCATCTCAGCCAGGATTTTTGTCCCAAGCTTTGAATTGGGACAAAAATCCTGGCTGAGACTTTCTGCCGAATTGTGCGGTGTTGTCTTAAATTTTAACGCGCTGCGCGGAGCACCACTTCAAGGGAAGGCGGGGGTTACGGATTGCGAACCATCCCGCAGGATGGTTCGCAATGACCATATGGTTCGGAAGCCCCCTGCTATTTGGTATCCTTCGGCAGATACTTCTCCAGCTCATCGTAATTGAAGGCCACCCGCACCACGTTTTTATAGTATTCGTTGAAGGTCTTGCCGTTGTCGTCATACCGCCAGCCGTAGCCGTAGGGGTTGGAATAGCCGTAGAACACGGTGATGCACACCCCCTTGGGGTGGATGCTGACGAAGGTGTTCTGCTCCTTGGCACTGGCCTTGGGGCTGAGGCACACGAACCGCTTCAGGGGCAGGCCGTCCAGGGGCTGATAATTGGAAACGCTGGTGAAGCTCAGGTTCAGGTAGGTCAGATTCTCGCAGGAGGAAAGGCAATCGATATCTTTCAGCTTGTAGCAGTAGGCCAGCTCCAGCCAGGTCAGATTCTTGCAGTTTTCAAAGCCCACCAGCTCCGTGGCCGCGCAGCCGGAGGCGATCATCACCTCCAGATTGGGCATACCGCTGACGAAGCTCAGGTCGGTCAGGTACTCGTTGTGGCCAATGTCCATGTACTTGACGCCCTCGCAGTACTTCATGGGGCCGCAGGTGTCGTTGGTCACGTTGTACACCGCCCGGAGGGTGTCCGCGTCGGTGAGCAGATTGTACCGGCCGTCCACGCCGAAATACACCCGCCAGACCACGTTGGGGCCGTCCCGGAAATCCTCCCGGATCTTGGCCAGCACCTCGTAATCCAGCTTGCAGTTGTCCAGGACGAACCGCTTGCAGCCGTCGAGAACCGCCAGCGCCTGACGAATTTGAGATTCCCCTTCGTTGCCGATGGACTGGTTTTTGTAAACGATTTCCTCGTCGGTGGTGGACACGGTCTTGCCGAAGAGGGAGAAGGCGTAGTGGAACACGGTGTTGGGGGCGGCATCCTGGAGCCTTGCCACCTGGTCGAGGGTTTGGTCGCTGCTCAGGGTCACGTCCGTCAGGCCGGCGAGAACGCCCAGCTTGCCGCAGGCCTCCGTCACCTGCTCGTCCGTGAGCAGGGGCAGAGTCAGGGAAGCGGTGTCCGCAGAGACGTCCTGACCCAGCAGGGAGACGGTGTATTCCAGAGGAATGTCCGGGTAGGTGCTGCGCAGGGTTTCCACCTGCTCCGCCGTCAGATTCACCGCGCTGATGGATACGGAGGTGAGATTCGGCAGATACTTGAGGCCTTCCAGCAGTGCCTCATAGGTGTATTTTCCCGCCTCCAGCCGGACGGAAGAAGCCTCATTGGAAACCGTGGTGCCGCCCAAATCAACGGTGTAGATCACTTCTACATCCGGGTGAGCGTCCATGTACTCCAGAATGGTGTCGTAGCAGGTGCTGCCGGACAGATCCACTTTTTTCAGGTCGGGATACTGCTCCAGGGTGTAGATTTCTCCCGCGGAAAGCACGGCGGTCAGCTCCTCCACCCCGGCGTTTGGGTTGGTAGGAGCCTGGGTTTCCGTGGGAGTGGGCAGGGTGACGATCTCGGTCAGGTCGGGAAGGGTGACGGCCTGCTTCTTGCCGCAGCCGAAGAGCATCGCGCAGACCGCCCCGGCGCACAGCAGACATTGCAGTTTTTGATTCATAGGAAGCCTCCGAAAGCTTGTGTAAAATATCCATATTTACGCAGTATATCACACTTTTCGGCGGAAAGCAAGGGCTTCTCGTTGGCTTTCCGGGAAAGTACGGGAAAGGGCTTGACGTTTTTGGAAAATGGAAATACAATGAAAAAAAGAATGTGCGGAGGCGGGGGTCCGGAGACTTTATGAGCAAGGTAGATTCAGAGCTTCCTTAGAGCACAAAACCATTCTCGTCACCGGGGCGGTGGGATTCATCGGGGCAAATCTGGTGAAACGAATTTGCGAGGAGATTCCCTCGGCGCAGGTCGTCGGCATTGACAACCTGAATGATTACTACGACGTGGCACTGAAGGAGTACCGGCTGAAGGAGCTGGAAAAATATCCTCCTTTCACATTTCTCAGGGGAAATATCGCCGATAAGCCTCTGATTTTTGAGATTTTCCGGAAGTACCGCCCGGTGGTACGCGGAATTTTACCCCCGAAAAGAGTAAGCTTATGCATCTGAACGCCATCCATCATGTGGCGGTTATTGTATCCGATTACAATCGAGCCAAGGATTTCTATGTCCGCAAGCTGGGCTTTCCGGTGATCCGGGAGAACTACCGGCTCGAGCGGGGAGACTGGAAGCTGGATCTGCGGCTGAACGAAGCTACGGAGCTGGAGATTTTTGCCGAGCCTGACCCGCCGGGGCGGGTGAGCCGACCGGAGGCCTGCGGCCTGCGGCACCTGGCCTTCCGGGTGGAAAGCGTGGCGGAAACGGTAAAGGAATTGGAGGCTCTGGGAATCCCCTGCGAGCCGATCCGGCTTGACACCTTCACCGGCAAGGCCATGACCTTCTTCCACGACCCGGACGGCCTGCCCCTGGAGCTGCACGAGTAAAAGGGCAACACCACGCAATTTGGCAAGAAGACTCAGCCAGGTTTTTTGCCCCAATTCAAAGTTTGGAAAACGGGGGAATACTGTATGTACCCGCAAGGGGTATGCCGCATCCGTAAGCCGGCTTGCGCCGGCAACGGCTGCGCTATATTTTCCGCTTTTCAAACTGAAGAAGTGGAGTGAAAAGGCGGCTGAGGCCCGCAGACACAATTGCGCGGTGTTGCCAAAGGTCAAAGAAGGAGGAAACCGTCATGCCCTTGTCCATCGTCCACGGGGACATTACCCAAATGCGGGTGGATGTCATTGTGAATCCCACGGACAGCCGGCTTTCCGGCTCCGGCGGGGTAGACCAGGCTGTTCATCAGGCAGCCGGGTCAGGTCTGGCGCAGGAATGCCGACAGCGCAAGGCCCTGCGCCCCAGCGAAATCGGGGTGACAGGCGGCTATGATCTGCCCTGCAAATATATCATCCATACCGTGGGGCCTGTCTGGAAGGGCGGCTGGGCCAACGAGCAGGCGCTTCTGCGAAGCTGCTACCTCAACGCCTTGTTCCGGGCGGCGGAGCTGGGGGCGGAAAGCGTGGCCTTTCCCCTGATTTCCGCCGGAACCTTCGGCTTTCCCAAGGATCGGGTGCTCTGCGTTGCCGCGGAGGCCATCCGGGATTTTCTGAATCTGCGGGATGAGGACATGCAGGTGTTCCTGTGCGTCTATGACCGGAACGCCTACCGGGTCAGCCGCCGGGGAGAGCTGGAACGGTTCCTGAATTCTACCCGGAGGGAGTTCCTGGGCAAGACAATGTCCATGCCAGAGAGCCGGAGCCGACGGTTCGCCATGCCCCAGAGGGGGGAATCGGCCGTCTACGAAGCTCCGATGCCCTGCGAGGCCCAGACCCCCGTCAACCTGGAGGACTGGCTGAAAAAGCAGGACGACAGCTTCGCCGTGACTCTCCTGAAGCTCATCGACAAAAAGCGCATGACGGACGTTCAGTGCTACAAGCGGGCCAACGTCAGCAAAAAGACCTTCTGGAAGATCAACAACGACCCCAAGTACAAGCCCAGCAAGCCCACGGTGCTGGCCTTTGCCATCGCCCTGGAGCTGAGCCTGCCGGAGACGGAGGATCTTCTGCGCACGGTGGGCTTTTCCCTGTCTCACAGCAGCACCTTCGATATGATTATCGAATTTTACATCCGTCAGGGCATCTACGATATCTACGAGATCAACGCCGCCCTCTATCAATTCGACCAGGTTTGCCTGGGTTGCTAAGGTCTCCCGCCGGGAGACCACAACCGGGGAAAAATAAAGTATCATGAGGCCACAAGGTTGCAAAACACCTGCGGCCTCATTACTATTTTGGAGGAATGCTACATGAAAAAGAACCTGACGGAAATCGTATTTATTCTCGACCGCAGCGGCTCCATGGCAGGACTGGAAGCGGACACCATCGGCGGCTTCAACGCCATGATCGAAAAGCAGAAGACAGAGCCGGGGCAGGCACTGGTCTCCACGGTGCTCTTCGACAATGAAATCCAGGTGATCCACGACCGGGTGCCCCTGGAGAACATTCCGTCCCTGACGGAAAAGGAATACTTCGTCCGGGGCTGCACCGCGCTGCTGGACGCGGTAGGCGGAGCCGTCCACCACATCGGAAACGTCCACAAGTACGCCCGGGAGGAGGATCGGCCGGAGAAGACCCTCTTCGTCATCACCACCGACGGCCTGGAAAACGCCAGCCGCCGCTACAGCTACGACCGGGTTCAGGCCATGGTTCAGCGTCAGCGAGAGAAGTACGGCTGGGAGTTTTTGTTCCTGGGAGCCAACATCGACGCCGCCCAGGAAGCCGGACGGTTCGGCATCCGGCCGGAATGCGCCGCGGACTACCACGCGGACAGCCGCGGCACGGCGGTGGTCTACGAATCCGTCTGCCAGGCCGTCCATCGGGTGCGCACCTGCGCCGCGCCCCTGGCGGCGGACTGGAAACAGAAGATCAATCAGGACTTTGAAGGAAGACGCAAATAATAGGCGGCACCGCGCGATTCGGCAGGAAGTCCCAGCCGGAATTGCCCACAATGAAATTTGGATAATTGCAGAAAGGAAATTTGTGCAAAGTGACGATTTTTGCGCCGAGGGGGGGTGAAACGCAGCATGTTGAACAAAAAGGGATTGCTTTTGGCGTGCGTGCCTGTTACAATGAAAAGCGGAAGAGACAAACCCCATCACAAGGAGGTTCGGTATGAAAAAACGACTGTTATCCCTGTTCCTGGCACTGGTGATGCTGGTGTCCCTGGTTCCCACCACAGCTTTTGCTCGGAGCGACGACGGCTCCGTAAGAATCACGAGTGTGAACGTGATCAATGAGGACATTCAGGTAAAAGGCTACTTTTATGTCCCCGATGGCTGCAATCTGGTATTTGCGGCTTACAGCGAAAGCGGAAAGCTTTTGGCCAGCCAGGTCAACACCATGAATCCCCTCTACGAAGAGCAGATGGTAGAAGGGCAGTTCCAATGCTACGATCTGCTTGAATTGGGAGAGCTGGCCACGGTGAAGGTCTTCGCCCTGGGAAAGGACAACCGGCTGCTGGGCATGCCCTATGAGACCCATAGCAACGCTACCCATGACGAGGGCAGCTGGTGGGGCCTTTGGTGGGAGTACGACAACGGTTCCCTGACCGTCACCTACTATGGCAATGACCCGGCCACCATCCCCGGCACGGGCGAATTGTCCGGCCAGACCTATCCCTGGGAGAAGTACAAGGATCAGATCACGACCCTGAACCTGGTGAACATCGACGAAGTCGGCTCCAAAGCCTTCAAAGGATACCGGGCTTTGGAGACGGTGAACGCGGATGCCTACCTGAGTGTGGGGACTCAGGGCTTCTCAAATTGCGCCAATCTGAAGACCGTAAACGCCAGGATCAGCGGCCTTGGCGTTAGTGCGTTCCAGGGCTGTAGTTCCCTGGAGGAGCTGGATGTCCGCCAGGCGAATAACATTGGATCCAAGGCTCTGAAGGAAACCGCCATCCGGAAGATCGTTCTCCAGAATCCCGAAGTGAATCTGACAATAGATGCCTTTGGAGGAATGGAAAATCTGGTTTATGTGTCCCTTCCCGATGGCATGACGGGGGTTCCGGGTTCCCGCTTTGCGGGCGCGAAGAACCTGCAGGTAGTGGCCGGCCTGGAAAACGTGACCGATATCGGCGAGGAGGCCTTCCAAGGAACGGGCATGAACGCCTATACCAGCAAGGTTAACGTAGCCATCGGCAAGAATGCCTTCGCCCAGTGCGCCAATCTGCGGACGGTGAACATTCCGTTGGCTTCTACCCTGAGCGAGAGAGCCTTCGCCCAGGCCAATATCGCGAGCCTGACCCTGAACGCCGCCGAAATTTCTGAGGAAGCCTTTACCCTGGACGGGGAAGACGATGAGGAATTTGCGGAAATGGCCTATGTGGAGCTGATCGGCACCGTGTCCGTTGCGGACAAAGCCTTCTGGCGGCGCACCATCGGCGATCTGTATATTCCGGCGACCCTGACGACCCTGGCGGACGATGCCTTCGGCAATACCGAAATTCGTGTTCTCCACCTGCCCAAGGACTGGAATCTGGACACCCTGGCGGCCAAGGCAGAGGAGCCCGGTTGGCAGTATCTTCTGGAGGCAGAGACCATCCTGGACTTCGAGGGCAACGTCCTCAAGGGTGAAACCGACGGCGACGGCGGCGACATCGGCGACGGCGGCGATGAAGACGGCGAGGACGGCGGCAACATCGTAATGTCCGAGGAAACCACCCCCGCAGCCATCCCGGAGACCACACCCGAAACCACCCCTGCCACCGAGGTTCCCGAAACCACCGAAGCCCCTGAGACCACCGAGGCTCCTGTCGTGGAGACTGAGGCTCCGGAAACCCAGGCTCCGGAAACCCAGGAACCCATTGATCCCGAAGACTTTGACACCGTGTATGTTGCCCCGGAGGGCGCGACCATGGAGGAAGTCTATACCGCCGACGGCGTGGCGGTCTTCTCCGGCAAGGACACCGTCAGCGGCGAAAAGCACACCGTGAAGTTCTCCGGCCTGTCACCGGAAAACTACGAGCCTTATGTGCTGATTGTCAGCCCCACCCCCGGCGACCTGGAGAACCTGCAGTACATCGACTACGGCTACGCCGACGCGAAGGGTCAGCTGACCATGACCTATATCCCGAAACAGTCCGGCAACTATACCGTTCAGCTTTACGGCCCCCAGGGAACCACGGTGGAACCTGCCCTGAATGAGGATTATGTCACCCTGGAGCTGGGCCAGACCTTCACGCTGGAGGTTCTGAACGCCGAGAACTGCGGCTTCGCCTGGGGCATTGCGGATGAAAACCAGGATATCGTTGGCATTCCGGAGGATGCCTGGGGAGAGGCTCTGGAGATCACGGCGAGAAACATCGGCGTAGCCCAGGTTACAGCCACTGTTTATCAGTACAGCACGGGCATTACAAAGGAGCTGACCTGCACCGTGGAGGTGGTGGCGAAGCCCACTGTTACGGAAGCTCACCTGATGGACACCAAGGCCACCAAGGAGCTGTACTCCACCACTGATAATCCCCGGATTTACATTTCCCTGACCAAGAAAAACGCACTGGTTATTTCCGACGAGGGCGATCTGGACACCCAGTCCGCCGAGACTACCATCATCAAGGATGCCAGGTTTGAAAACGAAGAACTGAACCAGTACTTCCAGCTGCGGCCTGTGAACGACCGCACCCTGGAGATCGTCAGCAACCTGTCCGGGGATATTTCCCAGGTGAAGAGCTCCTATGTTTCCGCCATCATGGTGAAGGCCGGGGAGAACGAGGGCTACCTGACCACCCCGGAGACCCTGAAGCTCACCGTCAAGAAGACCATGCCCAAGGTCACTGCCAAGACCGTGACCATCAACGCCTGGAATCCTGGGACGCAGGCGCCGATCCTCTTCGACCAGGAGGTTTGGGTCATCGCTTACGATCCCCTGTCCTTGCAGGCACTGAACGATCTGGGCATTCGCTACAGCAATGATGAAGATGGGAAGAGCCCGATGCTCGACCTCAGCGAGCTGCGTGCCGATACACCTAAGCAAACCCTGAAGTTTGAGCTTATTGTGGGTCTGGAGGGCTGGAGTATTCTTGAGCGTGTCCCCGTTACCATCAACATCATCAACAAGCCCGTCACCGCCAAGCTGTCCACCGGCAAGATCACCCTCAGCTCCGTCAACTCCAAGGGTACCGATCTGAAGCTGGTGCCGCCCAAGGGCTACAGCATTCAGGATTTGGGCATCCGGAGCGTTACCGTGGACAGCGAGAACTACACACTGGACGACTATGATCCTGCTACCGGCAGCTTCCACCTGACCCCTGTCCGGCAGGATAGCGAGGACTACGCCAACCCCGTCCCCGGCAAGATCAACATCCAGGTCACTTATGCCAACGACGTGACGGTTGACCTGCCCCTGACCGTGACCACCAAGACCCCCACCATCAAGCCGAAGAAGACCAGCTTCTCCTTCCTGAACGGCGTGATGGATATTCAGGGCGCAGCCGTTACCGTGTCCCCCGCGGACTATGACCTGATAGGCCTGATTAAAGATAAGGACGATTCCGTCGCGGCGCAGGAATCCTTTGTTGACAAGAAGGATTCGACGAAGGCTGCCGTTGCGTTGGGATACTTTGAAGTGGCTGAGAGTGCCTACGACGCGGCACTGTTCGGTGTCAAGGCTGGAGAGCCATTCTTCTTCGTGATGGGTGAGAGCGAGGGCTATGTTGGCTCCGGCAGACTGACCTTCGAGATACCCGGCGTGAAGCCCTTCGCCGTCACGGTGAAGTTCACCAAGAATACCCCCACCATGCGCCTGAAGGTCAACGGCACCATCGATGCCGGCAAGACCAACAAGGTCACCCTGACTACCACCATCAAGAATCTGACGCCTGTCATGCAGGCCGCCGGCGAAGCGGAGGTAACTCTGCTGGATCCCCATGGGAACGTGGTGGATCCCGGCGAGTACATTGTGGATGTGCCCAGTCAGCCCAGCCCCGATACCCTGACGCTCTACCGCCGTCCGGAGATGTCCGGCCAGCTGGACAGCGGCACCTATACCGTTCAGGTCACCCGGAAGTTTTACAGTGAGTTCTCCGCAAATGAAACCATCCTGACGGCCTCCGCCAAGCTGAAGGTGAAGAACACCACCCCCACCCTGAAGGTGTCTAAGACCAAGTTGACCCTGAATCCCTACGACGGCAAGGGTGCCGAGATCAAGGTGACGGTTCCCAAGGATCAGTACATGGACTGCAAATACCTGGGCTGGCTGGATCAAGAGGGACAGTTCCTGAGAAACGGCGAGGATGCGCCTCTGGCTCGCTGGGTCGATGAGAATACCATCACCATCGATACCTATCATCCTTATACCGGAGAACCCCTTGAGATTCCGGACGGCACCTATTATCTGTGCGTGACTCCTGATTACCGGAACTCCAGCGCAAAGACCGCGGTCATTCCCGTCACCGTCCAGCGCAAGACACTGAAATCCATCAAGACCTGGAAGGCCGGCAGCGGCGTTAGCCTGCTGGACTGGAACAGCTACCAGGATTGGGGCGTCTTCCTGCCTATGACGGAGGCGGCAGCCCGGAGTGGGGATTACAGCGTGACCCTGCAAGGCTCCAACGACAATAAGACCTTCGTGGACATCGACCAGATCGTTTACCCGAATCCCAAGGCATACTATCCCATCTGCGCCGAGAACGAGTGGAATTACTTCGATGCCGGTAAGTATGCATGGGGAACCCTGAAGGAGGACGCTGCCTACTTCGGCATGTACGCCCATCTGGTAAGCTATGATGCCTCTATGTATTACGAACGTGAAAACAGGGATATCTACCGCTACTATCGGGTGCAGATGACGCTTACGGCCGAGGACGGCGGGACGGTCTTTGCCCAGACCATCCAGCTGCCCGTGAAGAACGCGGCCTTGAAGGTCACCCAGTCCAAGGTACCCACCGTTGACCGCAGAGACCTGACCAAGCCCTTCACCGTCCGGGTGAAGTTCAACGAGAAGAGCGTCACCCTGGCGGCGAAGATTCCCGACGACGCGTATGTGAATGAGAATACGAAGTGGAACAAGCTGGTTCGGGTCACCAACCTGGACGCGGCGGGCAATCTGACCCTGGCCTTCCAGGACGCAATTGTCATGTCGGATGTGGGCAAGTCCGTGACCATTCCCGTCACCTTCTATGTACCCTACGGCAGAGACGACCAGACCTTCACCGCCAACATCAAGGTCAATTTCAAGTAAGCATCGGTTTCCGCGCGACACGGAAGCACGTTGTTCTCCTCATGACAGTCCCCCTCCGGTCTCCCCCGGAGGGGGATTGTCTGTTTTAGCGCGTACCAAAATAGAATGTGTAGGGGCGGCCATTGGCCGCCCGCTATTTCGGTACAGAAGTAGCGGCTGTCATTGCGAACCGGTGTGGCAATCCCCCGGTCATTCCGGAAGCCCTCAATAAAATCCGTAGGGGTCGATGCCCACATCGACCCACAATGTCAGCGGCTAGTGCCGACGGGACGATGTGGGCATCGTCCCGTACGAATGCTTTTTCGGCAGCCTGAAAGGGGACAAGGCCCGCCCCATTCCAATTTCTCTTAGAAAAGTTTTTAAAATTTCCAAAAGAGGATTGAAATTCCAGAACCCCTGTGCTACAATGGAGAAAAAAGAGGGGTATTCTGCCCTTGAATCCGAGATCGCCGTGACCCGGCGGGTCGAGCGGCGGAAAACAAATTGGAAAGTGAGGTTTTTTAGGATGAAAAAACGAATTGCGGCACTGTTCCTGCTGGTTTGTATGCTCCTGACGCTGGTGCCCGTGGGCGCGCTGGCGGATGAGGACGAAGGAACCCCGGCATCGGCTCCCGCCTCGGAGCCTGTCGCGCCCGCCGCAGGCGGCGAAGACAGCGCCGGCGGCGGCAACGGCGAAGGCGGCGGCACCAGCACCAGCGGCGGCACCACCGGCGAAGGCAGCGGCACCAGCACCAGCGGCGGCACCACCGGCGAAGGCGGCGGCACCAGCACCAGCGGCGGCGCCACCGGCGAAGGCAGCGGCACCAGCACCAGCGCCGGCAGCAACGGCGAAGGCGGCGGCAGCGGCAACGGCGAAGGCAACGAAGGCGAGACCCATACCCACACCTGGGGTCCCTGGACGGATGACGGCAACGGCAAGCACACCCGCAAATGCACCGACTGCGATGCCACGGAAACCGAGGATCACGACTATGCCTACACCTCCGATGGCAACGGCAAGCACGTCGGAACGTGCAAGCTCTGCGGCGCAACCACGGAGCCGGAGGACTGCTCCGGCGGCACGGCTACCTGTAAGGAAAAAGCCAAGTGTGCCAAGTGCGGCGGAAGCTACGGCGAGGTCAACCCCGACAACCATAAGGAGGCGGCCAAGCCCCGGCATGTAGGGGACGTGGACAATCAGAAGCACGAGTATTACTGCGAGCTGTGTGACACGTCCCTTGGGACGGAAAAATGCTCCAAGACGCCGGCTACCTGCTTAGAGCCGGCCACCTGCGTCAAGTGCGGACAGAGCTATGGCGACGTTTCCGCGAAGCACGACTATGTCTGGAAGTCCAATGGCGACGGCACCCACAGTCAGGTCTGCAAGCACTGCAATGAGAAGAAGGATAACGCGGTAAAGCCATGCGCCAAGGCCAGCAAACCCCGGCATATCGAGGGCACCGAAACCCATGAGTATTACTGCAAGGACTGCGGAGCCGCCATGGGCAAGGCAGAGGCATGCACCAAGAAATACGTTTCCAATAAGAATGGCACCCACAATGTAGTCTGCAAGGTATGCGATGCCGTCCTGGAGGAAAATGTACCCTGCACCTCCGACCCCAGCACCGATCGCTGCGGCAAGAAGGCCTACTGCCAGTACTGCTATGTGGATTTCGGCGACAAGCTGGGTCACGATTTCAGCGGCGGCGGCGGCTGCGCCCGGTTCCCGGAGGGACGGTGCTCCTGCACCAAGGAAAGCCACCGGAAGCTGTGGAACGAGACAAATGCTTCTCAGGCCACGGTGTACTGCGATAAGTGCCATACCAACGTGGAAAAGGAGAAGATTCGTGCCGATTTCACGGTAAGCAACTACGATCCGGGCAAATCTGTCAGCAGTCTGCGGGTGAGCACCAGCAGTAAGCATGTCAAGTTCAAGAGCCGTACCGTGTCCCCTAGTGACGGGAAGTTCGAGGCGAACCAGGTTTATTCTGTGGCGGTTGAATTTACGAC
>ERZ808242.592-NODE-592-length-25580-cov-21.630441_pt1 | contig 25580 bp, 22 predicted proteins | sample MGYA00521244_ERZ808242 | MGnify/ENA primary metagenome ERZ808242 (study PRJEB31516, sample SAMN03275573) | gut metagenome | biome: mammalia-associated habitat; material: feces | host: Papio cynocephalus | place: Kenya | collected 2012-07-27 ... | reverse complement strand
AAATTTATTCTTTTCCTCTTCTCAATGCGTATCTGGAGAGCCTCTGTGCTTGATGATAGGAGAGCATGTGCCAGCAATAGTGAATAGCGCAAAATTCGAGGCTAAACCTGTTTTTCATCTAAACTGAAAACCAGACTAAGGTATTTGCTTTTCTTTAAACTTGCGAGTACAAAAAGAGCAATAAGGATTCTTGTATTGAATCGTTGTTCTAGCTTGTTGCAAATTGGATAGCACTTTGCCATAATCCATTATATGAGTACAGTTCAGAATGCCCATTGGGCAGATATAATGGCAGACAAGATAATAAGGGAAAAGGGCGATAAGGAAATATATACTTGCGCATCAGGAATAACACCATCTGGAACAGTCCATATAGGGAACTTCCGCGAGATAATCACAGTCGAACTCGTTGTTAGAGCATTAAGAGAGAAAGGTAAAAACGTTAGGTTCATCTATAGTTGGGATGATTATGATGTTTTCAGGAAAGTGCCAAAGAATATGCCAAATCCAGAGCTTCTGGAAACATATCTTAGAAAGCCAATCACTCTTGTTCCAGATACCACGGGCAGGGCTGAAAATTATGCAAGGGGAAATGAGATTGCTGTAGAGAAGATCCTTCCTACAGTAGGCGTGTTTCCCGAGTACTTATATCAAGCAGATCGCTATAGACACAATTATTATGTCGAAGGAATAAAGACAGCTTTGGAGAAGAGAGATGAAATTAAAGCTATCTTGAATGAATACAGGACTGAACCATTGAAAGAAGATTGGTGGCCTGTATCGGTCTTCTCGTCATTTACAGATAAAGATACAACAACAGTCACTGGTTGGGATGGCGGTTACATGCTTACTTATCATGACAATGAAGTCGACAAGAGCGAGACAATCGATATAAGGACAACTCCAAACACAAAGCTTCCATGGAGAATTGACTGGCCAATGAGATGGACTGTTGAGAAAGTCGATTTCGAGCCAGGAGGGAAGGACCACTTGACAGAGGGAGGCTCCTACGATACTTCAAAAAGCGTCGTAAAGGTATTCGGTGGCGAGGCTCCAGTGACGATGCGCTATGATTTTATCAAGCTCAAAGGTATGGGTGGAAAGATTTCTTCCTCTGGAGGGGAGGTTGCAGACCTTTATGATGTCTTGGCTGTGTACCCACCAGAGATTGTACGATACTTATTTGTGGGAACAAGACCGCAATCCGAGTTTGCGATATCCTTTGATCTTGATGTTTTGAAGATCTATGAAGACTATGACAATTGCGAAAGAATATACTTTGGACTGTTGCCAGTTAAGGAAGAGAGAAGGCTGAAAGAGAAGAGGATTTACGAGCTTTCACAAGTTGATGACAAGAAAATCCCAACTGAGCCTGGCTATCAAATTCCATTCAGGCATCTTTGCAACTACTTGCAAATATTTTCTGGCGATATCGACAAAGTGTTCTCGCGATTGGGATCGATGACAGATAGCCAAAAAGAGAGACTCAAAGTAAGGCTCAAGTGTGCAAAAAACTGGCTCGAGATGTATGCTCCAGAGGATTTTAAATTCAGTTTGCAGAGCAATGATAGTGAAAGAGTTGTCCTCAATGATAATGAGAGAAAGGCCGTAAAGGATTTTGCCCTTTATGTAAAGGAGAATCTGGATGATATGGCAGAGAAGGAGTTCTCAAACTATATCTATAAGGCCGCAGAGGACAATGGTCTTGAAAGTGCTGATTTCTTTAGAGTTGTATATTTGGTTTTGATTGGCAAAGAGAAGGGACCAAAGCTCGCATCTTTTGTAAAAGCTTGTGGTTCAGAGACTATTCTTCCTATCCTTGAACGATATTAAGAGGTTTTATTATGGTTGTTTTGATCAATGGTTCTCCAAGAGAAAACGGATGTACATATAGGGCTCTTAAGGAAGTTGCATCATCTTTTGAAAAAGAGGCAATTGAGTATGAAATTGTGCAAGCGACACGAGATAATGCGAGGATCTTGGAGATTGCTGAAAAAGTGAAAGAAGCCCAAGCTCTTGTTGTAGGCTCTCCTGTATATTATGCGTCAGCATCAGGACTTTGCACCGATTTCATGGACTCTCTTTTCAACATTGTGTCATCTGAAGTTGCATTGAAACCAGCTGCTGCTATCGTGTCTTGCAGGCGAGGAGGTGCATCTTCGACATTCGATCAGCTTAATAAGTATTTTACGATATCGCAGATGGTTGTCGTATCATCCAACTATTGGAACCAAGTCCATGGCAATACTCCAGATGAGGTTGAGAAGGACGAAGAGGGAATGCAAACAATGCGCATTTTGGGCGCAAACATCTCGTATGTTATAAAGTGTTTTGAGAAAGCGGGGATTGATAAGCCAAAAGGGGAAAAAAGAATCAGGACCAATTTCATTAGATGATTAAGCTACTTCGTTTCATGAAAGGATATAGAAAAGAGGCGATTCTTGCACCTCTTTTCAAGCTTATAGAGGCCGTTTTAGAGCTCTTTGTACCTCTTTGTGTTGCATCGCTTATTGATTTCGGTATTGCAACAAATGATAGAGGACATATTGTAAAAATGGCCCTCTTGATGGTCTTGCTTGGTTTTTCTGGCTTGATTGTATCAATTACAGCACAGTGGTTTTCTGCTAAAGCTGCAATAGGCTTCGCAAAGAAGATGAAGAGCGAGCTTTTTGCTCATATACAGAGCTTATCGGCATCAGATAGAGACAAGGAAGGTGCATCTGGATTGATTACTCGCTTAACTAGCGACTCAAACCAAGTGCAAAACGGGATAAACATGTTCCTCAGGCTCTTTCTAAGAAGCCCTTTTGTCGTTCTTGGTGCTGCAATCATGGCATTCACTGTGGACTCTAGGCTGTCATGGGTCTTTGTTGTAGTGATTCCTTTGCTGTCATTGATTGTCTTATTGATAATGCGTAAGACAGTTCCAATGTACAAAATTGTTCAATCGGAGCTTGATAATACAACGCTGAAGACACGCGAGAACCTATCTGGAGTAAGAGTCCTTAGAGCTTTTGGAAAAGAAAAAGAAGAAGGAGAGGAATTTGCATATATTTCTGATGATCTTTGCTCAAAGCAACTTGCATCAGGTTTTTTCTCATCGCTTTTAAATCCATTGACATCTGTTGTGATAAACATTGCAATAGTTGTTTTGATTTATTTCGGGAAAGAAAGATTCGATTTGAAATTGATTGAGATTGGCTCGATTGTTGCTCTTGTAAACTATATGAACCAGATTCTTGTGGAACTAGTCAAGTTCGCGAACCTCATAATAACTATTACCCGAGCCATAGCATCAGCAAATAGAATCCAAAGCGTATTTGATATAGAAAGCTCTATAGAAAGTCCGGAGAAAACAGCAAATGGCAATCTCGCTTGTCCTTTGGCTGTCGAATTCAAATCCGTGTACCTTACCTATATGCAAGGCGGTGCTCCAGCTCTTTCGGATATATCATTCAAAGCAAAAAAGGGAGAGAAAATTGGGATTATTGGTACAACCGGATCGGGAAAGAGCTCTGTTGTCAATTTGATCTCAAGGCTTTATGATGCAACATCTGGAGAGGTATTGGTCTTCGGCTCTGATGTACGCTCTTGGAATCTGACAACTCTTAGATCCATAATTGGAGTTGTTCCTCAAAAAGCTCGCCTTTTCAAAGGCACTATTCGCGAAAACCTCAAATGGGGCAATGAGAGTGCAAGCGATGAGGAGATGATCGATGCGCTTGAAAAAGCGGAGGCATATGATTTTGTTTTCCAAAAGAAAGATGGCCTTGATTATATGCTCGAGCAAGGTGGAAGGAACTTATCTGGAGGACAAAGGCAAAGACTTACAATCGCTAGAGCTTTTGTGAGAAAGCCTGAGATTCTAATCCTTGATGACAGTGCATCAGCTCTGGATTATGCAACAGATGCAAGATTGAGAAAAACAATATCAAAGCTTAAAGAAATGACAGTATTCGTAGTTTCCCAAAGGACATCATCTTTGATGTCTATGGATAGGATAATAGTCCTTTCAGAGGGAAGAATCGATGCAATAGGGACTCATGAAGAACTCCTTGAAGGAAATGAGTTGTACAGAGAGATATACAATTCGCAATTTGGCGATAGGATGGCTGAAAATGGCTAAGGCAACAAGAAAACGCAGCGACACGGTAAAAAATCTCTTGGCATATATAAGACCATATAGGAGATATCTGGCACTTTCCTTGCTATCAGCTATGATGACAGTTATCTGTACGCTTATGTTCCCAATGATCACTGGAAGTGCAATTGATGTAATCTCATCAGGTGATTTGAGCATATTTGCCCTATATCTGTTTTCTTTGGTCTTTATTGCGCTTTTTTCATCCTTTATGCAATTTGTAATGAGCCAATCGAATAACAAGATGGCATATTACATTGTAAAAGACATCAGAAAAGATATATTCAACCATATCCAGAAGCTTCCTCTTTCATATCTTGATTCCCATCCCCAAGGCGATATCGTATCGAGGATGATTGCTGATGTAGACCAAATCTCAGATGGTCTTTTGATGGGTTTTACGCAACTGTTTACTGGAGTCTTGACTATAGCAGGAACTCTGTTTTTCTTGTTTTACATCAATTGGATTGTCGCTTTTGTTGTTGTGCTTGTGACGCCGATTTCGCTTTTGAGTGCCTCGTTCATTGCAAAGAAAAGCTACTCTTTATTCCATAAGCAAGGCGAGGCTAGGGGAGAGCAAACATCGTTTATCGATGAGATGATTTCTGATGGCAATGTGGGTGCATTGTTTTCCAGAGAAGAAAAGAACAAGGCTCAATTTGATAGCTTGAACGAGAGATGGGCATCTTTCTCTCTTTTCGCAACCTTCTACTCATCTATTACGAATCCTGCAACAAGGTTCGTCAATAGCCTCGTGTATACAGGAGTGGCTCTAGCAGGTGGTCTTTCAGCTCTAGCTGGGAAGCTCACAATCGGTGCACTTAGTGCAACGCTTTCATATGCAAGCCAATACACAAAGCCTTTCAATGAAATCTCGTCTGTTATGACAGAGCTTCAAAATGCCCTTGCATCTGCCGATAGAGTCTTCGAGTTATTAAAGCAACCTGAGGAAACAAAAGACAAGGAAAATGCTGTTGTGCTTGAGAGTCCTGAGGGCAAAATAGATGTGTCTAATGTCTATTTCTCATACACAAAAGAGCAAAACTTGATCAAGGATTTCTCATTGAATGTGAAGCCCGGCATGAAGATAGCAATCGTCGGACCAACCGGATGTGGTAAAACGACTATCATAAACCTTCTGATGCGATTTTATGATGTCGACTCAGGATCGATAAGTGTCGATGGGCATGACATTCGCGATATTACGCGTCATAGCCTTAGAGCAAGTTATGGAATGGTATTGCAAGATACATGGCTTAAAAGCGGAACGATATTGGACAATCTTTTGTTTTCGAATCCTGATGCAACAAAGGAAGATGTAGAAAGAGTTGTAAAGCTTTGCCATCTCGATTCGTTCATAGAGACTTTGCCTCTTGGTTATAACGAGCCGGTCTTCGATCAGTCTGATTCTATTTCACAAGGCCAAAAGCAACTTCTTTGCATTGCTAGAGTAATGCTTTCAGATCCATCGATGCTTATTCTAGATGAAGCTACAAGCTCGATCGATACGAGAACAGAGCTTATGATCCAAGAGGCCTTTTCAATAATGATGAAAGGAAAGACATCGTTTATCGTTGCTCATAGGCTTTCAACTATAAAGTCAGCCGATCTGATTCTTGTGATGAATAACGGCAATATAATAGAGCAAGGCACTCATGAAGAACTTCTGGCAAAGAAAGGGTTCTATTGCAACCTCTACAATAGCCAATTCGTTATTTGAAGATTTTATCGAGAGCAATGGAGTTTGTTCTCCATTTCTCTGCTGTCTTTACTTGCAAATCGAGCCTTACAGAGCTTCCGGGGAATATCCTTCTGATTTCTTTTCTTGCCTCTGAGCCTATTCTCTTGATATTCTCGCCACCTTTGCCTACAAGAAAACCCTTCTGTCCATCTCTCTCGACATTTATAAATGCACGAATCCAAACATGGTTTTTATCGGCATTGTATTCCAAGTCGGAGACATCGACGAATATTACATGTGGCAGTTCATCCGACAGCTTTTGCATTGCTTTTTCGCGTATAATCTCGCTTATTCTGAATTCAAGGTCCTGGTCTGTGTATTGCTCTGGGCTATAAAGCATCTCTCCATCTTTTGCAAGTTTGAAGATCTCGATCAATAGCTCATCGATTCCGTCATCGTCTTTCGCAGAGCAAAGGCATATCGCAGAGGAAGGAAAGTTCTCTGATAAGAAGAATTCGGAGTCCTCTATATTATTCTTTGTTAAAATATCCTTCTTGTTTATTGCACAGACTACAGGGACATTTGCTTTCTTGATCATGCCAACAAGAGTCTCTTCTTCTTTTTTTGCGCCCCTTGTGCCATCGAGAACATATAAGATTATATCGCTATCAGAAAGAGCTGATATAGTAACTTCTTGCATCCTCTTGTTTATCTCTTTTTCGGAAATATGGTAGCCAGGTGTGTCTATGAATACAAGTTGCCCTCTTTGGTCTGTATATATTCCTCTTATTTTGTTTCTTGTTGTTTGAGGTACAGGGCTTGTGATTGACACTTTCATCTCGCAAATTGTATTTACAAGTGTTGATTTTCCAGACGATGGCCTTCCGATTACAGATACTGTTGCTACTTTCATGGTGTGAGTATATAAAAGATTTTCCCATCACGCAATCAAAGACGTTTCCAAAGAGAGAGTTTTAAGGTATATTTCGTTATATGGAAAACGAAAACAAAAATAAAAACGACGATATGAGCTTGAATGAAAAACTATTGAAGACTAGATCGTTATTGATCTCTGGTGAGATTAACAAGGATTTGGCAGATGCATTTGCAAGGCAGATCCTTGTTCTCGATAGCGATAGTAGCGATCCGATTGTCGTATATATAAACAGCCCGGGAGGGGATGTGGATGCTGGTTTTGCAATCTATGATATGATTCGATTCGTATCGAGCCCCGTGAAGATTGTAGGAATGGGCCTTGTTGCATCTGCAGCTGCTCTTATCTATCTTGCTGTACCGAAGGAAAGACGCTTTGCTCTTGAGAATTCCACATATCTTATCCACCAACCTCTTTCAGAGATGAAGGGTGTTGCAATCGATATCTCCATATATGCAGATAAGATTGCTGAATTAAGAAAGAGACTTGATCAACTTATTGCAAATGCAACAGGGAACACATTGGAAAAGGTCTCAGAGGATACAGAGAGGGATTTCTGGATGACTGCTTTAGAGGCAAAAGAATATGGCTTGGTAGGAAAGATAGTATCTTCAAAGAGTGAAATCTAAATAGGGATGATAGGGTAGCTCCTATCATTTTTCTTTCATAATCGGAAGTAGTACTGAACAAAATTAATAAAAATCGGAAGTAGTACTGAACAAAATAAGCTTTTATTTGCATTTTTATTGAAAACAATTAAAATAAAGCCATGGAAAGAGAGCAAATGTATATCAAGCGAATCCTTGATTTATCAAATCGTATTTCATTGCAGTCGCAGTTTCTGTTCGGAGCTAGGCAAACAGGCAAGTCAAGCTATTTGCTTCATCAAATTAAGAATAGTATAAAGCTCAATATAGATTTGCTTGATTCCAGAAAACGAATGCGTTATACAAAAGATCCAGCCTTGCTGTCAGATGAAGTAAGGGCCTTGGATGGAGACGAAGGCATTGTTGTTATTGATGAGATCCAACTTGTCCCAGATCTTTTGAATGAGATTCATAATATAATCGAAACAACTGGATTCAGATTTATTCTTACAGGTTCAAGTGCAAGACGATTGAAAAATGCTCATGTAAATATGCTTGGTGGCAGAGCTGGAAAATGTATTTTTCATCCATTGGTATGGCCGGAAATAAAAGATATCGATTTCTCATTAGAACATATTTTTAAAACTGGGTTACTGCCTGCTATATACTTATCCAAAGAATCTGACAAGTTGCTCTCTAGCTATTGGAGCACATACCTTGTAGATGAAGTATGCTCTGAAGGATATGTGAGGAATCTTTTGCCATTTTCGAATTTCGTTGAAATGGCTGCTTTGTCTTCTGGAGAGATAATCAACTACAGCAATATCGCAAGCGATCTTGGAAGATCCAAGAACACAATAAGAGAATGGTATTCCATCCTTTCCGATATGTTAATAGGCTATGAACTACCTGTCTATGGCAATGGAAGAAAAAGAAAAGCCATAGATAAGTCCAAATACTATTTCTTCGATGTTGGTGTACTTCGTTCCATCTTGGGTATGCCTGTGCCAAATGAGAATATGAGCGAATTTGGAAAATTCTTTGAACATTATATTGCTCATGAATTGATCTCCTACATTGATTACAAAGGAGACGAGGAAAAGCGTCGTAATCTTTACTATTGGCGAACGACTACAGGACTTGAAGTTGACTTTATCTATTTGCCACAAGTTGCGATAGAAGTGAAATCTTGTAGACAAATAAATGAGAAAAAAGATCTAAAAGGGCTTAGAGCTCTAATGGATGAATTTGTTTGTACAGAGTATATCGTTGTTTGTAGAGAAGAGTACAAGCGAAAAACAGAAGATGGAATATACATCTATCCATACAAGCAATTTCTTGAAGAACTATGGGATGGCAAAATAATAGAGCTATAGAATCTCTCTCGTCCAGAGTTTATCAAGAAAGATTTTCCACGGTATTATCTTGATGCCATCATCTGTTGTCCATTCAAAGACTTCTCTTGCCACGACAATGTAGTTTTTTACAGCATTCTCCTTTTTGAACTCTCTTAATCCTTTTAGGTCTTTGTTGGTTATGTTCTTCGTTGTTTTAACTTCGATTGCTACTTTTCCATCGATTACGAAGTCTACTTCATAGCCATCCCTTGTCCTCCAAAAAAACAATTCATCGTCCAATAGATTGTAGTCTATGAATGCTCTGAGTTCTGTAAATATGTAGTTTTCGAATAGTTTTCCAAATTCTGTCATTGTATCAGCTGGAACTGGCATTCTGGCTGCTACTCTTGCAATGCCAACATCAAAAAAATAAAACTTTGATGTATTTACAGGAATGCGTTTTGAGCCTTTTCTGTATGGATCAAGGTAGTAGCCTAAGAATGTATCTACAAGAATTTGATACCATCCCTTTATTGAATCTGCTGAAATCCCAATATCTCTGGATATATTTGAGAAATTCAAGATTTCGGTATTTTCACTAGATGCAAAAACCAAGAAATTGCTAAATGCACTAAGGTTTCGAACCAGGCTTTCATTTCCTATTTCTTCTTTTAAGTATCCTTGTACATAGTTTCTTTCGAGAATCGAACAGTTTTCGGATAAGAAGAATTTTGGCAATAGGCCGGATTCGAATATTTTCTCTAGTGTGGGTTCAGTGTGTTTTATCTCTGGCCAGACAAAAGGATGAAGAGAAATAATTCCAGCCCTGCCTCCGAGGAAGTTGCTTTGATTTTTTCTTAAACGCCTGTAGCTTGAGCCTGTTAAGAGAAAGTGTATATCAGAGTGCCCAATTATATGTTGAACATCCTTTAAAATAGTTGGAAAGAGCTGTACTTCATCTATTATTGCAACACCATCTTTCTTGCCTTTGAGCATGGACCTAAGCAGAATCGGATTTTGCTGAAAAGCAATAAGAGTCTCATCGTTTAGAAAACTTATAGACAAGATTGTATCCTCTGGATTTATCTCATTTTCAATCAGAGCTGTCTTTCCAGTCATCCTTGGACCAAAGAGAAACATCGAGCTCTCTTTTAGAATTTCGTTGATCTGAAGAACTCTCTTTATGTATTCCATTTTACCTCTTAATCGGAATTTTAGCATAAATTTCCGAACTATAATCGGAATTTTAGCATAAATTTCCGAAGAATGCAGTTAGGAAGTTAATCAAATATTCAGGATGAAAGAGATGTCTGTTGTTAGTGACAACTTTGCTAAATTTGGTTTATAAGTCGATAGAATGAGGCGCCCTCCTTTTCTATTTGTGGAAATGTTGGTATTATTATCTCCAGCATATCCTCATCTTTTAACATTAAATCTCTTTCGCACTAAATTAAGCTTGTTTTTCAATGAAAGAATTTTAATATTAGATGAGGTTTGCTTTCAAATTCTTCTTTCGCTACTTTATTCACGGGCTCTTTCAGGTTGCAGAGAATCTATCAATTGTCCTATCATCGGAAGAAAAAACTATCAGATATTGTAAAGAAAATTAAAAGTTCGGCAGCCCTTATATGGATGGCAAACGTCATTCTCCTGAAGGAGAAAAAAGGCTGAGGAGGAAATAGCCTCATATAAGGAATATGTGGTGTATACCTCCAGACCAAAATACCTCCTTTGTCGTCGGCATGAAAGATGTTTTTGAAGTCTACTCGAGACCTTCTACAAAAATGAGCAAAAACAACCGCGCCGAGAGGGTCGCCTATGAATATTGAAGGGAGGAAATACCATTTATGCAAGTTGATTTTGTATCAGATATTTATTGCGTTCTTATCTAATAAGAATTGCTCAATTCCTACATAAAGGATTCCCTTCTCGTCTTTCCATGGGTTTATATTCCCTCCTACAACTACCACCTTTTTGAAAGAGTCAGGAATGCGAAGTAGAGATGCTATCTCTTGCTCTCTATTTTCTGTTGTTGCAACATTTAAAGCACTTTGAACGTAGTAGCGCTCTATTCCTTTGTTTATGACAAAGTCTATTTCTAGCTTTTTGCATTTGGATTTCCCATTTTCGTCTTTATAGTTGTATTCGACGACGCCTACATCTACATCAAACCCACGTCTTAGGAATTCTATATAAAGTAGATTCTCCATAATATGGCTCTCTTCTTGTTGTCTGAAGCCAAGTTTTGCATTTCTTAGTCCAACATCCATGAAATAGTATTTGGATGGGGTAGAGATATATGATTTTCCCTTGATATCATAGCGTGAAGCTTTTGAGATTAAAAATGACTCAGAAAAGTATTCAAGATATTTACCTATAGTCGCAGATGAGATCCTTTTGTGTTTTACGCTGTCAAAAGTATTGGCGAGTTTTTTCGGGTTAGTAAGTGAACCAATAGAAGACGCGAGCATATTGAGCAAATCTTCTAGCACATCAGTATCATTGATGATAGAGTGTCTTTCTATAACATCTTTTATATAAGTTTGCTCAAATAAATCTTTCAGATATTTGCTTTTGTCTTCATGGCTTGGAAGAGACAGAATATATGGCATGCCACCATATGTGTAGTAGTCTTTCCATGCATTATGCTTATCGCCTTCATATGCTTCGTAAAACTCTTTATATGAAAGTGGATAAACTTTGATTTCATCTCCTCTGTCTCTGAATTGCGTTAATATGTCGATGGAGAGCAACTTTGAGTTGCTACCAGTGATATAGACATCTGCATTTTTAAGCTTCATAAGTCCTAGAACTACATCAACAAAACCAACCTTCGAATATGGATCATCGAGATATGGATTTTGGACTTCTGATACAAACTGGATTTCGTCAAGCAAGATATAATATCGTTTGGATTGGTCTGTCATCTGAGAGCGGATATAACTATCTAGTTCGAAAGGGTTTCTGTATCTTGCACTGGAAATATCATCGAGAGCCAAAGATATAATTTCTTCTTCTCCAACTCCTTGAGATTTCAAATATTCTGTAAATAGTTCGAAGATCAAATATGATTTTCCAGAACGTCTAATTCCTGTAATAATCTTGACTCTGCCATTATTTTTCTTTGCTATGAGCTTCTCTAGATACTCTTTTCTTTGTAATCTCATTTTTAAGCCTCGAAAAATTTTCCCGTATTTACGGATTTATTTTTCAGCTCAATGATAGCAAATAGCCTGTCATAAGTATATACTCGAAGAATTTTCCCGTATTTACGGCATAATTTATTGAGACTTGTGCTTTCCTGTAACTAGAGTTTGTATAAAAGCCAATCTCGAAATGTCATGCAAGCAAGTTTTACAAAAACAAGTATCTCCTGACTTGTCGATCATTTCTGTCCATTGCTCTACCATCGCATATAGATAATGAATATTTTTAAAATTTGTCGAAAGCTTTCAAAGAACATTCAAAAAATATCTATTTTCTGAACATCTATGAATTATAATACAGGCATATCGAGCTAAGAGATTTATCAAGTGCAGTCCAATATGAAAGAAATCAAGAGTGAGAGTGAATTAACATTTTTAGAAGCAACCAGCATTATAATAGGACATGGAGTAGGGTCCGGCGTATTGGCGGTCCCATATCTTGCATCCAGAAACTCATGGAGTGATTTTCTGTTGATAATCATAATTGTGTACATCGTAAATTTGCTGCTCCACTTAATGATTGCTGAATTAAGTCTCAACAACAGTGGCGCTCAATTTATAACAATCTTTGACCAAGAGCTATTTAAATGTCGCTTTGGTGTGATTTTCAGCACTCTTGCTTTTGTGATCATGGGTTTTTCTGTGCTGGTCAATGTTGCAGGCTTTATAAGTGGAGGCGGGGCTGTATTCTCGTCTTGGTTTGGACTTCCTGTTAAAGTTGCACAACTGACTTATTACATACTTGCTACATTAGTTGTGTATCTGGGAATGAAGGCTGTAGGTATTGCAGAGAAAATCTCTGTATCCTCTATGGTTGGAGTAATTGGAATTATATTTGTCGCTGTCATGCTAGGAGAGAGAAATCCTCTTCCTTCACATTTTGTCGCTTTTTCAAATGTGATTGCATTGTATTCAATGGTTGCATTTTCGCTATCGGCAGTTATGAGTGTTCCTCAAGTTGTCAAAGGTGTCAATGGCGACGTAAAGAAGATAAGATGTGCCATTGCATTGGGGACAGGAATCAATCTTTTGCTCATCATAGCAATTGCGTTCATGACGCTTGTTGGAATGGGACAATCGATTAGCCAGAATGGAGCACTTGTTGATCTTTCTGGAAAACTTGGTGGTTGGATTGGAATTATTGGATATGTGTTTTCATTGCTGGCGCTATCTACATCATTCTGGGCAAATACATTGAATCTAAGGGATATCATTGCTGAGAAAACTGGCCTGAGTAATAAAATAAGCTGGTTCTCATCTTCATTTCCATGTCTTGTGATAGCTCTTCTTGGACTTGAGGAATTTGTGGGATTTACACGTCTTGCAGGTGTTGTCCAAGTGTTGACTGGCATAGGTGTTATATGTGCATATAACATATCACGTAGAAGAGTGAAAGAGAGCAAGATCTGTGGCAAATTTGGCTCTCTTCCTTTTCAGATTATTGTGATTGCGGGATCTGTATTTTCAACATTGGGGTCTCTAATAAAGGTGGTATAAAACAGAAAAGGAACTGCTTGAGTGTTTTCCAGAAAGACATTGTCTTTTCATAAAATGTATCATTCAGCAGGATTTTATGAGTCCAAGAAGGCATTTTGTATTTTTGCATGCAGGCTATTTGCTCTTGTATAACCAAATGAGCAAACCTATGGAAGCTTGCATTCAATCTTTTCTTTTGCTTTTAAATCTGTTGTCTTGATTCTGACTAGTTTCAATCCTGATGAAGTAATAATCCTATCTTTTCTTTCATCTCGTTGTTTTTGGATTGTTTTCTCATGTTGTTTTCCATCTACTTCAACAATAAGGATGACTCTTTTGTTCAATTCATTGAATATAACAAAATCGCAATGAGTGCCTGGTGCAAGGATGAAGTTTCTATCTTCTATATCTGTGATTCTTTCCAAGTTGATTATTTTTCTCAAAGGATAATTAAACTTGAATGATAACAAACCGAACTGTCTTGATTTGCAAATATCGTTGATCAATGTTGCAACTATATTCTCGCTATCATAAGTTGAGATTCTTAGCATTTTTTCTTTCATTTTCTGGAGGATAGGTGAGTAGTCATCATACATCAGATCGAATACTGAATAGACTTCGGATTTTGTGAGTTGTGTGCTTTTGCAATAATAGCTTGCATATTTCGCAAAATCGCAAAGAAGAGCCCTCTCTTGTTGCAAAGCCTCAGAAGTGGCAATAACAAAGAGCTTCTTTTTCGCTCTGGAAATTGCAACATTAATAAGATTTGGATTATTGAGAAAGTCAATTTGCTCAGGATCTTCATGGATAACAGTTCTATCGGAAGTCGTGGACAAAATCATAGTCTCTCGTTCCTTTCCTTGGAATTTATGAACTGTGTCAACGATGATATCATCTCTGTTTAGCCTATTTTTGATAAAAGTAACTTGATCTCTATATGGAGCAACAATGCCAATATCTCCAATACATTCTCCTGATGGAAGAATCTCTGAGCAAATGATTTCTGTCTGTCTTGGGTTTGTTCTTCCAAAACATGTATGAGTAGGAGTTTCAATGATCCTTATGCCGCACTTTTCTTGATGTTGTGTTTGCACTATCAACTTGCTGTCATAGAACATTTTATTGCAAAACCCAATGATTTCTGGATCGCAACGGTAATGTTCATTCAAAAGTGTATTTGGTATCTTGTCTCCAAAAGCCTTGATAATACACTCGAGGATATTGAATCTTCTGTAATCAATGAAAGAAGGAAGAGAATACTTACTTCTAATTGCATCGAATGGTTCTTTCAATTTGCTTGGTATGATATGGGGAAGTTGTTTCGAATCTCCAACTATTACAGCATTTTTTGCACAAGAAAGAGCAATTGATGCGCTTGTTAGATTAACTTGGCTTGATTCATCAATGATTATGTAATCGAAGAGAGTATCAATTGGGGTACAAAAATGCAATGAATGTGTAGTGCTAAGTACTATAGGATATTGAGTGAGGAAACTTGGATCTCTTCTATATCCCTTTGCATTGTAAGTTTTCTCCTTTGTATTTCCAAATTTCTTCTTCAGGCTATTCAAAAGAAAATCAAAGGATTTTCTTTGATAATCTGCAAGTGCCTTCAAATTTGTCTGATCAGACAATGTTTCCTCGAGCATATCTATTTCAGATTGCAATTCGTCGATTTTCTTCTGATAATATCGGTTTTGTAAAAAGTCTATCGCTTCTGACGGAGAGAATCCTGCGTTTGGCCAGAACCCAAAATGAAACAGCATCCTTAACTTCCCCAGTACAGTATGGTTTGGGTTTGAATACAATGCCTCTATATATGCAGCAGATTGGAGGTATGAGATGGATTTTTTATTTCTATCTAATTTCTTTGCTATCTTTTTGTTTTTAATTTTTGGTTGAAAGGCATTTGCCTTTTGCTCAATCAGGAGTTCATTGATAAGGTTTTTTCGTTTGGCTTTTTCAGCGATTGAGCTATAGATTTTACTTACCATTGATTCAATGCTCCTTAGCTCTTGTTCTGTCGGAGGTTTTTCAGATTTTAAATCCAATTGCAAGAGTTTGGCTTTGGTAGGCAAGGATGAGAAAAATTGCTCAATATTTGCCTTGTTGCCTAGGAAGGCACAAATCGATCCGAGATTTTCTTTATCAAGTTTCTCATAAACATTTCTTGTTGCTTCATTGTTGCCCGAAACAACAGCAATAGTCTTTCCTTCTACAAGAAGATTGGAGATTATATTGAGAATTGTCTGTGTTTTTCCAGTTCCAGGAGGTCCTTGTATAATAGAGATCCGAGATTCAAATGCATTCTTGATTGCTTTTAGTTGAGATGAATTAGCTGTAAATGGCGCGATAATGGGATGGTTATGCTCTCTTGATTCTGGAATTTCATTTTTTAATATCATGCTAAGAACAGAATCTTCTCTTATAGGTATGCTTTTAAGTTGGGAGACAAGGAAACCCTCTTCATCCTCTTTGTCAGATTCGCATTCGTCAAGCTGTGCAATTTCGATTAAGTAGTCCATTATATTTGATATCTTTTGCTCATTTCGAATGTTTTTTATGAAATTGATTGAAGAATATGGCACTGTGCGTTTTTGGCCATCGCAGTAGAGTAACTTGCACCAAGAATCGAATTGGATGATGGCTTTGATATTGCTTTGAATCTTTCCATTCACAAAAACAATTTGGTCGCCAATGTCTTTTGCTACAGGATCTTTGAGATATGTAATACGATTCAGTGAATAGGAAAATAGAGTTGTCTCATTGTTGTAGAATCTAATTTTATATCTTGATGCGGCATCGTCTTTGTCGATGTTGATAACATCTTCTGTAATATCTTTGTTTTCCTTGTTATCGATAATGCAAAAAGATTCCCAATCCATTAATTCCACCAATAGCTTTTACTATACTACAGAATTTTGTCGTATCACATTATTGGTTTTTTTTTAAAATTGGGCTCTATGAGTATAAAAAACGGGAGAATCGACTCTCCCGCATTGCTCAGTTTTAAATTCCCATTGTCTTTTCTTTTTCTTTCTTTGCTGTTGATTGGATTTTATCAGCAAGATGCTCTATTGCTTCATAAAGCTCGTAGCTATCTTGGCTGACAGCCTTCTCTTTCTTCCATGCAAAGTGGAGGACAGCATCTAGATGGAATCCAATGCCTTTGCTCTCTTTTCTTGCAGTGATATCCAGATCTTGCAAATAATCTTCTGCAAAAGAGAGTTTTTTGAGTTTCTTCTCAAGAAAAGCCCTGTCATCATCGGTTACGTTGAATCCTATACCTCTGAAGTTTATATTCATAGGCACCTCCTATATACTAAAGATACCATTTGAAACTGCTTTGTTGTTAAGATTTTTTGTTTTGTATATGTATTTATCGGTCGAAACTCGAGTCAATATTGAGTTCTTTCCTGTATTTTGAAACAGTCCTTCTTGCGATTGTTATTCCCCTCTCTGATAGGATGTTGCAAATCTTTTGGTCAGACAAAGCTTTTGTATCTTTGTTTTCCTCTATTATTTTTCTTATTGTTTCCTTGATTGCATTCTTCGAAAGATCATTTCCACTCTCTTTTTGGGGTTTTGCAGAAAAAAGGTATCTTATAGGAAATATGCCAAAGTCTGTGTCTATGTATTTTGAAGATGCAACTCGTGATATCGTTGCTTCATGCACTCCAACTTCGTCTGCAACCTCCTTCATCGTAAGTCCTTTGAGGTATAAAGGTCCATAAAGGAAGAAATCCTTCTGCTTTTCCATCAATACTGTGCCAGTTCTCTCTAGTGTCGATTCGCGCGCTGCAATCTGGCTTATCAAAGAGTTTGCATTTGAAATGTTCTCTTTTAGATATTTCAATGCAATTTTGTTTTCCTCTGTCTTTTCTCCTTTAAGCTCTTTTTCCATCTCTATGTAACTGGGATCGACCTCAACAATCGGTAGAGCAAATCTATTTAGCGAGAGGACAAGCTTTCCATCTTTCTTCTTTATTGAAAGCTCAGGGATAATGTAGCCATCATATTCAGAGCTATATGCAAGGCCTGGAAATGGTGTAAGCGACTTTATCAAATCAAGCATTGCCTCAACATCCTCTTTGTCTGTTTTAAGCTCTTTTGCTATTGTCTCTATCTTGCCGCTTTTTATGTTGTCAAGTTCCTTGTATATAAGATGCTTGAAGAGGTTTAATTCATCATCATCTGCGCCTTCCTCTTTTATTTGCAACAATAGACTGTCTTTCCAGTCTTTTGCACCAACTCCAGAAGGATCGAGGCTTTGCACTACGCTCAATGCTTTTGCAAAATATGGTCTGTCTTTTTCCGAGACAAGATTCTCTGGATTCTCTCCAGTAAAACCATTTTGGTCTAGGCTCGATATTATAGTTTCAGCAACCGATCTTGTCTTTTCATCCAAATCTATGCACCCTAATTGTTTCAGAAGATGCTCGGAAAGGCTTTCTTTTTCACTCATTGCTCTCTCAATCCAATTTGCTTTCTCATCATCATCTTTAGAGGAGCCAGAAGAGGAAAGGGCGTCAAATGATTCTGTTCGATCTTTGACAATGAGTGTAGGGTTTTTCTCTTCTTCTTTCTTGATCTTTTCCTTGAGCTCTTCTGTCGACAGAGCTATTGTGTCCATTGTTTGCAAAAGTTGTGTGTTTAGTTTTTGCTCTTGCCTTAAGGAAAGGCCAAGGTTGATGCTGTTCATTTTTCATATTCCTTGGCAAAATCCGAACCGAAATAGATCTCTCTTGCCATTTGGTTGTTGAGCACTTCATCTCTTGTGCCTGAGACAAGAATAGAACCGTCCGATATTATGTGTGCCATCGTTGTGATTTCCAGAGTGTCACGCACATTATGATCAGTAAGCAATATGCCAATTCCTTGGCTTGCAAGTGATTTGATTATCATCTTTATCTCATAGACAGCCTTTGGATCGATTCCTGCAAACGGCTCATCCAGAAGCAAGAACTTTGGACTTGTTGCAAGAGCTCTTGCGATTTCTGTTCTTCGTCTTTCTCCTCCAGAGAGTGTATAGCCATATTGTTTTCTGACTCTGTCGATTCCGAAGTCTGACAAAAGCATTTCAAGCTTCTCTTTCTTCTCTTCTTTTGTTAGGTTTCTCTGGACATCCAAGACAAGTTTTATATTGTTCTCCACACTCAGCTTTCTGAAAATCGATGGCTCTTGTGGAAGATAAGCAAGCCCAAGCTTTGACCTTTTATGCATTGCAAGTTGAGAAATGTCTTTTCCGTTGAGAAGAATCCTTCCCCCATTTGCTTTTATGAAGCCAACAATCATGTAAAAGGAAGTAGTTTTTCCAGCTCCATTTGGTCCTAGAAGTCCTGTAATGTCGGATGATGTCATCGAAAACGAGATATCTTTCACTACATGTTTCTTGCCATACCATTTTGAAAGGTGTTCAACAGACAGGATATCAGCCATTAATAGTACCTTCTATTCTTCCTTCGAGCTTTATTTTGTTACTATCTAGATCTACGGATATTACTTCAGCTCTGTATTCGTCTTTATCCCATTCTATGAGGGAATTCGACATCAATGCTAGTGTATTCTTACTTCTGTCGAAGATCATTGACTCAGATGAGCATCTCATTATCCCTCGTTCTGTGATTTTAAATAGCTTCGCTTGTTGGCTGAGCTCTATGATTTCCTTATCCATGTCAAAATACATAGACCCACCCATTGCTGTGATTTCTTGCTCTATGTCATTGATCTCAAACCATGATGCTATCGATAAAGTTTGTTCTGTTCTGTCGAAGAATATGTCTAGCGCTCTTATCTCAAGGCCTCTTGATTCGTCTTTAATCAAAGCACTCCCTTCGCACTTTACGTAGCGCCAATCGGAACCAGAAAGAACAATCTTATCAGCTGTTATCTCCATATCATCAAGCTTTACTGTAGCGCCATCAGAGAGAGTTACTTCTTCTTTTCCCTCTTTTAGCGACAATGAGCTTTTGCCGCCAGAGAAGGAGAGGTTTGCTCCTATCAAGCTAAATGAATATATAAAGAAAAACAAAAGAAATATTATTTTTTTCACAATTTTATAGTCCCTTCTTCTATTGATTCGAAAGAGTAGGTCTCTTCCTTCAAGTCTCCATGAAAACCGTGTCCACTGAAATCGCCTTTTTCGGATTTTACTATGACAAAGCCATCTGCGCTGATCTCTTCTCCATTTAAATCAAAATAGATTGAATCGGCTTTTATTTCCATGTTCTGTGCACTTTGCACCAAGCTCACATTTCCGTCAAGGTTCATTGTTTTTGAATATGTGTTCATTTTGCAATAATCTGCCTTGCCTTCAATGCTCACATTTCCATTTTCATCCTTTTGTTTGAAAGACAGCTTTGAAATCATTGCGATATTGTCATCGGAATAGAATTCGATTTTAGTGCCTTCGACTTCAATAGGATTTTCACCGTTTTGTCCGATTACACACTTTGCGTTTTGCAATATAAGCGTAGGATGGCTTTCTTTTTCATGCTGTGTTGAATTCTCATCTGAGAATGTGCATGAAAAAAGCAGTGGAATAATCAGGAGAAGCAATATCTTCTTCAATTTTATTTCCTTTTTTCTAGCACTCTTGTTATAGATGGCGTATATTCATTCTTCTTTTTCTTGAAGAAGAGAGATGCAAATAGAAAACCTATTGCCATAAATCCGATTCCCCATAAAAGAAGCAAGAGCTCGTTTTGTGTGAATATCTTGCCAATGAAGTATCCTGGAATGAAAAGAACTAAAGGAAGTCCAAGACTCAGAAATATAGATGTCAATGTTTTTTTGCTTGGCATGTCTATCTCGACTTTATCGCCTTTTTCTATGTTGAGCTTTTCAGGATTCAAGACTTCGAATGAACTGTCCTTGCTTTTGCAAAACAATGATGCGTGACACTCTCCGCATAGGCTCTTGTCACAACCTGCTATTATCTTACTATCCTTTGTCTCCATAATTGTAGCGTTTTGCTTCATGTCAAGCTTCCTTTGGTCTATCGACTTCGATATGCTCGTTTATTGTTTCTATTGACAAAGCTTTTCCGCTTTCTTCGTCGATATCGACAATCACAGCTTGGATTACAGGATCTGACCAGCACTCTTTGCTTCGCTCTGGGATTTGGCTTTTGTGTTTCTTTATTTCACTCTCTGGATCAAGCCCTCCAACGCTCATAAGAGATCCAACTCTCCCGTTGTCTGTTATGTAAGCTGTCCCTTTTTCTGTCACAGTTGCATCCGATGTCAATGCTTTTGTGTGGGTGCCGATTATTGCACTTGCTTTACCATCGAGAAAGTGGAGCATTGTAGTCTTTTCTGCTGTTGTTGATGCATGGAATTGGATCAGGACAATAGGGGAGCCTGTTGTTTTTTTCAAGAAATTCTCTATTGTTACAAATGGATTGTTGACAGATAAGCGTGAAAGCCCTGATTGGCCAATCAAATTTATTACAATGATATCTTTGCCTTTTATGTTTATATTCTTTATTCCCCGCCCAGGAGATGCGGGAGGGTAGTTCAGAGGTCTTAGTATAAAGCCCGTCTTTGCAATGAAATCAACCATGTCTACCTTGAAGAAAATCTTTTCTCCTCCAGTGATTAAGTCAACTCCAAGTTTTGATAACTGTATCGCATGAGCAACACCCAGCCCAAAGCCATTGGTTGTTCCTTCTCCATTTGCAATTGTATAGTCTATGGAGTATTTTTCCTTCAAACCCACAAGTGCTTTCTTGATCGAAGCGATTCCAGGTCTTCCGACAATCTCTCCAAGAAAAAGTATTCGAATCATGTTTTGAGTTTAGCTGATAATCCCTTTATGAACAATTATAATGTTGACAGCTTATCCTAAATGAAAGTATTCTTTCCTAAGTTGAAAGCCCGATTGGTGGAATTGGTAGACACGCTTGGTTCAGGTCCAAGTTCTGGCAACAGATTGCGAGTTCGAGTCTCGTGTCGGGTATATATCAAAGAGTGCTTTACTATTATGAAGCTCGTAAGATTTATTCATGCTCTTTTATGAAGTCAACTAGGATGTTATTCTTCAAGCATTCCTCTATTGTCGCCATTATTGCTTCATCTGTCTTGCCTAGATCTGTAATGGAAGCTTTCTTTCACGCCCGGTCTGTAGTAAGACTATCATCTGGATATATTGGCAGAGAAGGAAAAACAAGAACAACAATTTTACCGTATGGCTTGGAACAGCATCAAAAAAAGCAAAAAGTTCCTTGGTGACCGTACAACCAGTGACCAGAGGATGATGTTCGCCACTTGTTAAGACGATGCGTTCAGAGGCTTCTCAAAGTCGACAGCTCTCTTGTGCCGTTTGTCAATACGCTTGCCCTATAATGCCGAGCTTTATAAGCTAAGTTATGGATGTGTAAAATACAGAAATTGCGCTGTTCGCGGAGTATAGTGAAGGGTTGACTAAAATATTAATGTTTATTAATGCGATAATTTGATAAAAATCCACTGTTTTTTACACGAATATCTGGTATACTACAAGTGGTACCCTTGAGGAGATCTGCTTATGTATAGAAAGATTATGGGTTTCTTGGAAGCATGGAAAGAAAGCAAATACCGCAAGCCCCTTATTTTGCAGGGCGCAAGACAGGTGGGGAAAACCTATTCCATCCTGGAGTTCGGACGTACCCATTACGAAAATGTGGCATACTTCAACTTTGAAACCAATCCAAAGCTGAATGAAACCTTTGAGGAAAACATCAGCCCCGATTATCTGATACCGATTTTGTCCCATATCGCAGGACAGAGTATCGTAAAGGAAAAAACGCTGATAGTATTCGATGAGGTGCAACTCTGCGAAAGGGCATTGACTTCGCTCAAATACTTTTGCGAGAACGCTCCAGATTACCATATCATTGTCGCTGGCAGCTTGCTCGGTGTTGCGGTCAACAGGGCAAAATTTTCTTTTCCCGTAGGAAAGGTCGATATGAAAACGCTTTATCCTATGGATATGGAGGAGTTTATGTTGGCGCTCGGAGAGGACGATTTGGTAGAGCAGATTAAAAAGTGCTTTCAAAATGATACACCGCTGCCGTCAGCTTTGCACGATGATGCAATGCAACTTTACCGTCAGTACCTTGTGGTCGGTGGTATGCCAGAGTGCGTGATGCAATTCGCTGAAACAAAGAATTATATACTTGTTCGTCATACGCAGGATACGATACTTGCAAGCTATCTCAATGATATGAGCAAGTATAACAACTTGAATGAAATCAAGAAAACCAGACTTGTCTATGATAACATTACCGTTCAACTTTCCAAGAAGAATACACGTTTTCAATATAAACTGATTAAGAAAGGCGGGAGGGCTTCCGAATTTGAAAATGCAATAGAATGGCTTTGCTTGTCTGGTATAGTGTCAAAGGTCTATAAGGTCGAGCAAATCAAAAAGCCACTTGAAAACTACCGTGATATTGATGCGTTCAAGATTTATGTATCCGACTTAGGACTGCTTTGCGCCAAAAAAAATTTAGCTGCCAATGACATTCTATATATGGTCGAAGAAATCAACGACTTCAAGGGCGGTATGGCAGAGAACTATGTCAATGTGCAACTTTCCATTAAAGGCTACCGCACCTACTATTGGGAGTCCGAGCGTGGAGCTGAAATTGATTTTATTATTCAGCGTGACGGTCAGCTCATCCCCATTGAGGTCAAATCTGCCGACAACACCAAAGCCAAGAGCCTAAAGGTCTATATGGACACATACAAGCCTGCCTATGCGATTAAGATATCTGCCAAAAACTTTGGCTTTGTGGACAACAAAAAAATCGTTCCTCTCTATGCTGCATTTTGTATCTGAAATCAATATCGCAATCTAATAGTAAAAGTGATAGAAAATGTTCAAAAGAAAAGGCCCTGGGTTTTATGACCAGAGCCAATAGTTGCTATTTTCAGACTTAAGCTTTTGCTTTTGATTTCTCATCTTTCGAGAAAAGCTTTTGGCAACATTGTATAACAACAATTACTGATAGAACCAAAAGAAGTATTGCAAATATAAGCTGAAGTACAGCTGCTGAAACAGATACTCCTGCAAAGAGGTTCTTTCCTTGCTTGAAGATGATTTGCACAAGTGCACAGAATGTTACAGCAAGCATGAAGAACATTGGGAAATACATCATCTTGTTGTCTTTATCTGTCTTCTTCAAGAATACAGCAACTGCAGAAAGAGCAAGAACAGCCAAGAGCTGGTTAGCTGATCCGAAGAGAGGCCAAATCTTTGCATATCCAATCTTCATCAGTGCATATGATGGGATAAGAACGATTATTGTTGCAACCCAGCTGTTTGTAAGAATCTTCTTCCAAGTTGGTAATACAGCGCCTTCTTTGTCATCTTCAGCATCCAAGAATAGCTCTTGCCATGTAAGACGTCCAACTCTTGCTACAGAGTCAAGAGACGTGAGAGCGAAAGCAGAAACTGAAAGAGAGATGAGAGTAAAAGCAAGATCTGCAGGAACATTGAGACTTGTCAAGAAACTTGAGACAGCTGATGCAAAGATATCTTGAGGTGTTCCTGATGGAATTACGCCACCCTTTGCAACAGATGCGACAGCAACAAGAGCGATGATTCCGAGAAGAGACTCAACAAGCATTGCACCATATGAAATAGGTAGCATGTCTGATTCTTTTTCAACTTGCTTTGAAGCTGTGTCTGATGAAACTAGTGAATGGAATCCTGATACAGCACCGCAAGCGATTGTTACAAACAAGAATGGGAAGATTGATGTTCCATTTACTACAAAGCCATTGAACGCATTGAGCTCAACAGAAGGATTGTATGCAAAGATTCCAACTACTGCAGCAAGGATCATCGCGATCAAGAGATATGAGTTCAAATAATCTCTTGGTTGCAATAGAATCCAAACAGGAGCGACACATGCAACTAGAATGTATGCAAATACGAGATATGACCAAGTAGTAACAGATAGTTGCATTGGGAAGAAAAGTCCGAATGTAATACATCCAACAAGAAGTAAAATCGAGATGCAAGTATTTAGAACTGTTCCACCTTTCTGTCCAAGCTTTCCGTAGATATCACCATACTTCAAAAAGAGGCCAAACAAAACAGCAACCAAGATAAACAAGGCTGATGTTGTTGCAACCTGTCCATGTGACTTGTTGATTGATTCTGTTGCGTCAGCAAGTGTTCCAAAGGACTTTGCGACGATATCAGCAAAAGCTGCAATGACAAGAAGACAAAATAGGTATACGAAAATCAAGAAAAGTCTCTTTCCTGTCTTTCCAACATAGTTCTCAATAATGACGCCGATAGATCTTCCCTTGTTTCTTACAGATGCAAACATCGAAGAGAAATCCTGGACAGCTCCAAAGAAAATACCTCCGATTACACACCATAGAAGAACAGGTACCCATCCAAATATTGCTGCCTGTATTGGTCCGTTGATAGGACCTGCACCAGCGATGGATGCGAATTGGTGTCCAAATACGACCTGTGCTTTTGTTGGCACATAATCTACTCCATCATTCATTTCAACTGCCGGGGTCTTTCTGCTATTATCGACTCCCCAGCGCTTTGCAAGCCATCTTCCGTAGAAGACATAGCCAAGAGCCAAAGCTACAAGGCCAATGAGAAGGATTGCTATTCCACTCATAACTAAACTCCCTAATAAAATCGAATTGTCTCAAGTGTATTCTTACACATATCATTTTGCAATATGAGAACCAATTGTTTTTAAGAATATTTCTAATTTTGCATATAATTAACATTAAAAATATTCGCTAATATTCGCAAATTGCAGATATATTCATGTTTACTATGCAATCTAGCTTCGCTATAATCAACATGTCTGGGGTCGTAGCTCACCTGGTAGAGCGCGACATTCGCATTGTCGAGGTAGGCGGTTCGAGTCCGCTCGGCTCCAAGATTCAACTCAAAATACCACTTTAAATTCCAAAATAGAAAATGTTGAAAAATAAATGACAATTCTCGCATTTCAATGCTAATACACATGAAAATCTTCAAGTAATTTTGTTTGCTTGTAACATCTTACGTAGCAAATTAGAGGAAACTACTATCTAAGCATTGAATGGAGAATCTTATGATATATTTGCGTGTTTTAACTATCAAAATAGCAGAACCGAAACAATGCGCAAAGAATTATATTCTGGGCTTCTCAGATGAGATTAAAATCGAGAAACATAATCTAAGACAAGCTGATTCATTGCGTCTGATAGAAG
>ERZ808242.590-NODE-590-length-25682-cov-8.444336_pt1 | contig 25682 bp, 15 predicted proteins | sample MGYA00521244_ERZ808242 | MGnify/ENA primary metagenome ERZ808242 (study PRJEB31516, sample SAMN03275573) | gut metagenome | biome: mammalia-associated habitat; material: feces | host: Papio cynocephalus | place: Kenya | collected 2012-07-27 ... | reverse complement strand
AGACTCAATCCACCTACTGTCAGGCGAAGCCGACCTCCCTGTGGAAGTCGATGACGTTTTTGTTTTCGGTGTGGCCCCTCTACCTCCTCATGGTCGTTACGCTCCGATGACATAGCCCTGGAGCGCTCCACCGTGTTATTCCTGCGGGAGGATGTAAAAAATAAATGAAGCGCAGGAGAGGACCACCCAGCCCTCCTCCCACGCTCCCAAGAAAGAAGTAAAAAATATTATTTTTTATTAAAATTTACTCAATTTCGATGACTTCCTGAATCTGTTTCATCATCAGCTCGTCATCTGTGGGGATATCGATGATTTCGACCATCCCTGGGAGATCATCAGGCTCCTCAATTCTTGGTCCAAGTGCACGGCTCATTCTGTTTTTGAGCTGGCGCAGATCATGGAGTCTTTGTCTCAGCTCATCACGATACTGCAGGTGAAGCAGATTCGTGGTCTCTGCCAGCTGAGCTCTTGTGGTCTGGATGGCATCGAGACAAGCTCTGTAGATTTGAAGTCTTTTTTCACTGTTCATCTTCTTTGACAACTGGAGAAAAAAGAGAGATGACAGGTTTAAATGCACATCCTAAGAACACCCTGGAGCGCTCCACTGTATTATGGGCGTTACGCTCCGACGACATAGCGATGGAGCGCTCCTACGATATTGCGGTGGAACGCTCCGATGACATCACAGCGGGGCGCTCCGACGTCATTTTTCTATGTTATTTAAATTCGTGTACTTCTCTTTTTTCTGCAAATGGCAAGAACCAGAGAGTGTCTCTACGAGTCCCCCGCGCCCACACGCCCACAACCACAACAACAACAACCAAGAGTTCAACCACGCTCCTGGCGCGAGCTCATCGAGGACCCGCTCCCCGAGGATGTCAATCTTCAAGCCCACGAGTATGCCACTCGTCTTATCGAGGCTGTCGCGAGCTACAAGCTCGTGAAGAAAGAAATTAATCAAATGATTAATTTCGGCTTGCTCACTTGGGACTGTGATGAAGATGACGAGTGTCATTACATCGCTCTCAAGCGTGAGGCCAAAAATTTAAAAGATTACCAAAGAGGAACTTTCTTCTTCATTTGGCGCTGTCTCCCCTTCTTCACTAAAACAGAAAGGGTTAAAATTGAGACTGATCCTTTTGGTCATCAAAAGGAAATAATGGTTAGAGGACTCAAATATCCTCTTTCACATAAGGTCTCTGTTATTTTTAAACTTCTTTATATCAATGGAGAAGAACAAGGGATAGTGTCTGTAACTTCATGTAAACGTCATTAAATATTTCTTCTTTTTACTTCTTTTTGTTTATTTATTCTAAGAATCTATCAATGTATAGATTATCAAGTATACCTTCGGAATTTATATGCATTCTGAATCTAACCAGTTCATCATCTGGTAATTTTGTTTCAATCTCTATGTGTTTATCGTTTTCACGTTTATGTGTTATTGCTGTGCATCTATATAGTTTCCATAAGAGATCATTAATTTCTTTTATTTCTTTTTCAATCTCATCATAATTGATATTTTTATCTCCACGTTTTCCATATTTTCCATATTTTCTATAGTATCTATATGCTTTGATTAATGGATATTTAGCGGCATATATCTTTATAATTTGAAGCGCTATTTCTTGATCTTTGCTTGGAGGCCCTGGTCTAGAGTGTCTTATTCTTGACATTTTGGCATAAAAAAAGAGAGAGTAAAAATATTTTTTTTACTTAATATATCTGTAAATTATGACATCAATGATCTTATCATTAAGATCATATTGAACTTTAAAACGTGCTAATTCTTTATTAGGCATTATTACTTCTATGATCTTGTCATATTGTGAACTATTAACATTCCACCAATGACTATGTCTTATGAGTTGTTCTGTGAGTTTATATGTAAGATTTTCAATACTACGTATGAGTTTAATAAAACAGAGGTCAATGTCAACATCATGTATGTTATAGCTAAACAGTTGATAAGCATGATTTAACCTCTGTAAATGAACATCAAGCTCAATAATTTCATTAGCAATTTGCTGTACTTTATTTAAAGGTTGATTTAGAGGTTGTCTGATTGTCGACATTTACAATTCAAAAAGATAATGAGTGGGTAGAAATAGAAATAATACCATCAGATGGTATTATTTGTTATTAATTAAAACATTTTTTGATTGTAATAAATGAACATCTATAACTCTCTTTTTGTGTCAGTTCTCAAGAACTAAGATCCTCATTTTTGACACTTCAATTCTTCAATTCTTCAATTCTTCAATTCTGATTTTTTTTACAATGCCAGTAATTTCTGTTTGTTCCACAAAGTCAGAAGCTGTTCCCCGTGCTAACTTTATCAACAAGACTACCACATCTTCTGCTGATGATTCTTATTCTGATTCTTATTCTTCTTCTTCTCATCAGGACTCTCATCATTCAAAGACTCCTCATTCTGATTCTGTTTCTGGTTCTTCTAATGATCCTCCAGCCCCAGTGACTACAGAAATTTTAAAAAATAATAATGATAATGATAATAATGTTGTTGTTTCTGTAGTTCAAACTAAGAAGTCTCCGAATGTTGATAATGATAATGATAATGATAATGATAATGATAATGATAATGATAATACTTCACCAACAATTATTCTCTCTTCTCCAAGCAATATCAGTGATAAAGATGAACAAATTAAATATCTTTTAGGGGAGTTAGAGAGAATGAGAAAGAAACATGATAAACTTACAGGATCCAAGAGTGATATTTCTGATAGAGATAATGAAGAAGATGAGTTTACAATATTAAAGAGACGTATTATAGCAACATTCAAGATGACATTCAAGACTGCAATTCAAACATTAGTTGATAAGGATCTTGAAATTCATAAGTATACATTCCAATTCAAGACAGCTCATATTTCAGATTTCTTATTTTATGGAGAAGGAGAGAAAAAGAAGAAACATGCGCATTATGATGCATTAAGTAAGAAAGCAATAAAGATTCTTAATTTTTATATTAAACATAAGAAAGCTGAGAATTCAAGAATAGAATTTTATAAGAGACTTGATGTAGATTATGATATTAGTGATTTTCTTAATGCATTAGAAGAAGATTCAAGAGATAAAGCAAGAGAATTAATTGGTGATGATACTGAATTATTATTACAAGTAGTATATACATTATTAAGTGCATGTTGTCGTAGATTATTGATGATAACATTTAACAATAAGACTTCAACAGGTTCATCAATTATAATGAAGTCTCCAAGAAATTTAAGACCAATTGTTATTAAGTCATCATTCTTTGAAACATCTTATCCAGGTTTCATGGCATTAACTTCAGAAGAAAGAAAGAAGTATTTCTTTGGTAAAGGAATTTTATTATCAACAGTGTTTTATATGCCAGAATGTATACAAGAAGCAATGACAGGATTGTTTGAATTCTTAGATGTTATTCGTACATTGTTAGATATGGATGGTTCAAAAGAGTAAAAAAATGATTTAAATGTTTATTATTTTAAAGAAAATTTTGGTTCTCTAAAACCAGCATAATGATAATTCTTATTATAATGTTTATTATATACACCATGTTTATGATTTCTTCTATGATTTCTTTGATATGCAAGTCTTTGTTGTTTTTCAGCAATTTTTTTCTCTTTATATTCGTTATATAAACCACCATATGTTTTATTAAGTGTATTAACTTCTTTATTATTTTTAGTATAATTTTTTATATTTATTTCAAATTTATTATATTTTGAAGCATTTGGAAGTAAATAGTGTTTAACTTCATATGGAGATAATTTTTGAAGTTCTCTTTTGTCCATTATGGCACCATTTTCAATCCATCTTTTTCTTTTAATAGCGGCTATTTTAAATATTTTAACTTCTGTAATTTTATAAGCTTTAATTAAATCATCATATTGATAATTTTTAACAAGAGTATCTGCATTGATTTTATTAGTGGTATGATATGTTGTAATTGCTTCTTCAATTTTTGACTTTATTTGTTTATCTTCTTCTGGTGTTAATGTGTTTGCAGCTTCATTTTCTTCTTGTTCACGTCTACGTCTTTCTTCTTCTTGTCTTTGTCTTTCCTGACGCTCTTGTTCTTCTCTTTCACGTCTTGCTTGTTCTTGACGTTCTTGTTCTTCTTGTTGTCTTCTTTGTTCTTTCTCTCTTTTCCTTCCTTCAACATATTCTTTTGCAAGTCTTTTTAATTCTTCTTGACAACGACGTACATGTTCTCTTGCTTCAGGTGTTAATCTATTAATATATGTTTCATCAGTTCTATTACCTAATTCTATCACTCTACGACCTTGTTTCCTAAACCAGTTTGGGAAAAATTTTAGTTGTCTTGGATTATCTTCTTCTGGAAGATATGCAAGTGGAACATAATCATCTTTATATATTTCTTTAAGATGTAATTGCCAAGCTCTTCTTTTTGAATAATCTTCTAATGTATAATGTGGAGGATCATAAGATTCTTTATAATCTATTAATGGTTTTGGAGGAGGTTGTGGTGGTGCTTGTTGTTGCTGTTCTGAACTTGATGATGAAGAACCTGATGAAGAACTTGATGAAGAAGAAGATTGATTCTCCTCTTCTTCTTGTTCTTCTTGTTCTTCTTCATTATGAGCTTGTGCTTTATCATTTAACCATTGTTTTGTTTTTTCACGTTCATTAAAATCAGTAAGTTCATTAGAAATACTTTTTTGATACACATTATTTATTATTCTGTTCAACATGTTATTTATATGAGGCATTATGATTGATGCATTAGAATTAATATTATTTTTTTGTTGTAGTTTTTGACGTGCTTTAAGTTGTTTAAGTATTTGTTTTTCATTTTTATTCCAAGCATTTATTCTATTTTGTCTATCTTGTTCTTGTTCCTGTTGTAGTCTTTGTTGTTGTCTTTGTTGTTCCTCTTGTTGTCTTTGTTGATTTAGTTCATATACTCTTTTAAGATTATTTAAATAATTTGTCTTATTAATTCTATCTTCTTGATAATTTTTTTTATGGTCATTATAATCTTTTATTTTTGCATTACGCTGATTAAGTATTTGATCTTCCCAATTATCCCATTCATCATTTATTTTTTGATGTTGTCTTATTCTATTTGCTCTTTCATCTTCTTCTTGCATCATTTGTAATGGTGTTGCAGATGTTAAAGCTGGTAAAGATTTTACAGGCATTAATGGTTTTAATCGAGATTGGTTATTATTTATAATATTTTGTGCCCAATATCTTGTTATCATTCCTAAACTTGGTGTCGGTGCTGGTGCTGGTGCTGGTGCTGGTGCTGCTAATGGTGGTATTGACGCTGGTAATGTATTTGTTTGAGGATATGGTATTATTTCAGGAAATTTATTATAATTGTCATAATTGATATAATCAATTCCTGTTCCAAGTCCTGTTCTAAGTCCTGTTCCAAACTCTGTTCCTACTCCTGATCCAACATACATATTATCTAAACTAGTATCAATATTATTATTGTTAAATCCTGTATTAAAATCATACATTGTTCCAAATCCTGTTCCAAAACCAAGGTTATCACCACCTAAATGACTATTAAATGTATATCTACTATAGTCTCTATATTGCTCAGGACTAAATGTAACATTAAAATCATTATTATCATTTACAAATCGAGCAAATGGATTAAAATTGTCATTCATTTCTTCGTTATTATTATTGTTGTTATAGGGAACTATTGCTGCTTGTTGAACAGGTGCTTGAGCTGCTGGAACTATTGGAGCTGCTGGAGCTGCTACTGTTTGTGCTTGAGCTTGAGCTTGAGCTTGAGCTGGATTAACTACTGGCGCTGGATTAACTACTGGTGCTGGATTAACTACTGGTGCTGGATTAACTACTGGTGCTGGATTAACTACTGGTGCTGGATTAACTACTTGTACTTGTCCTTGACCACCATCATTACCATCATCGTCATCACTATCACTAAATGAAGAAGGAAAATCATCACCATTATTACCTCCATCTCCACCTCCACCTCCATAATCATCATAATCATCATCAAAGTCATTACCATCATCACTATGAACAGCATTATCAACATGATGATCACCATGGTCACTATCACTACCACTATCACTATCACTATCACTATCACTATTACTATGATTACTATCACTATTACTATGATCACTATCACTATTACTATGATCACTATCACTATCATCATTAAAATTTATTAATGCGGGATCTAAATTTGGATCTACTCTTAATGGGTCAATATTATGGTCATCACAATAACGAATTAATAATTCTTGTAATTGTTGTCGATTTTGTGGTGTTAATATATTTGGTGCATGAAGAGCCTTAATAAAATCTTTTAATTTCATGTGATGAGTTTCTCGAATAAACCTGTCTAAACGTTTTCTATTTCTTTTAAACTCTCGAAAATCATCAAAATTATTCAAAGCCTCAGTCATTTTTTCATTTACTGCTGTTTGATTATTATCAATGTTTGCATAAAAAGTATTTCTTCCTAATGATGCAATATCAGCAGGTAAATCAGCAGGTAGATTTGGTCCTGCTTTATCTACTGTAAGTTTATGAATTGCTTCTCTATTTGCAGGATTATTTCCCAAAGTAGAGAAATAATCAACATCTCTTGGTTGAAGAATAACATCATTACCACCCGCTTCAACCATTTCTTGAAGTTGACGATAAGTTTCAGCATTCTTTGCAAGATCTTTATATGTTCTTTTTCTTGCTGGAATATAATCTTTATCCATCATTGTTGGAAGCACTTCTCTTCGATCAAATGGATATTGTTCACCCGTTGGTATTAATTCAATATTATTTGGATTAGGACCTCCTGGATCATATTCTAATAATTTTACTTCAGGGTCATAACCTGGTTCAGGTATTAAATTTGCATTTAAACGTTTTAAATTTTTATTTTCTGGCATTATACCTCTTGGTCGTGTAGGTCTTGGTTTGCCTTGATCTCTTCCAGGCCAATTATCAGGCCAACCGTTATAATGTTCTGCCTCTTGATATTCTTGAAGTTTTTTTCGATATTCTTTAATTCTTCTTTTTTGTCTATTTTCATCATTAAGAATTAACATTCTTTGCCAAACAATTTTTCTTTTTCTTTCAAGCACATCTTTTACATTTTGTGGCATATCATCTTCTATTGGGTACATATCATTTGCAAGTTTTTTTAATTCTGCATCAGAAGGTTTATAATCAGGATCACCACGTAAAGCTAACATAACATTAAATCTTTTAGCAATAGGTTTTAAAGAATCAATCATACCATTAAAATACCAACTTCCATGAGTTTTATTTTTATCTTTTACTCCTTTATTTTTAAGAAATCTTCTTAAAATTTTTTCAGGGATGAAATTATTTACTCGAGATGACATTAAAATCTAATTACCTGTTGAATGAAAATAATTAAAGGTTTAAAGAATTTAGATTGAGTATCAATACAATGAGAAGTATCAAACCATTTAACATAAACTTTATGTCCTTGTTTTTGTAATGATCTAATATATTCAACTCTAGATTCAAGTTGTTTTTTAGTATAAGGAATATCCATATTATTTTTTGTTGTACAAACAACACCAATAGGAATTCTAGACATAAATTTATATGGTCTTGATCTTGATACTGCAATATCAATAACTTTTTCATTAGCAGGTATTTTCTCTTGTGGTTCATCTCTTTCTTTTAATCTTTTTAACCATTCACCATTACCTCTATCATCTTCAAATTTTTTAAGTATTTTATAATCACCTTGAGCAATTGTTGGTTCAATCATTATTAATGATTTAACTAATGAAGGATAAAAATGAGCAAAGTTCGCTATATGTAAACATCCCATAGAAGTACCTATAAAAACATAATAACCTTCTGGATCTAATTTACTTAAAATATATTTACTATAATTTCTTGGTTCTAATTCATCATAATCTAAAGTCTTGTCAAGATTTTCCAAAAGTTGTACTTGTATTGTTTTGGCATTACCAAATGCTTGTGATAACGCATGTAAAAATCTGCTAGCTGTTGTCCTGGTATAATCATTACCCGGTAAGTAAACAAATCCATCAAATTTATTATTATTATCGTTTTTTGATTTATAAATTTCTTTTGAAAAATTATATATTGCCTTTTCCATTGATTATGGAAAAAAAAAATAAAAAATAAAAGATTTTTTTTTCTTTTACTCATCTGTGTTTGAATTCGAATTAGAATCAGAATCAGAATCAGAATGATAAAAAGCTGTAAATGAAGATGATGTTAAAAATGAATCTTCATTATTATCATTATTATCATCATTCATAAGATTCATATAATATTGATGTCTATAATATTTATAAGCTTTAATAACTTTATAAATTGTATTATCATCATAATCTTGATATACAATAATATTGAATATACCATCTTCATTAAATTGTTCATATTTATCATGTTTTTCTTTTAAGAATTTTAAATCTTGTTCTTTTAATTGTTTTCTCTTTTTAGCTTCTTCTTCAGTAAGATGAACTTTAGCAGTATCAATTCTTTGATTGATATGTTTAAATACTTTCATAAGATCATCACATTTTAAATATGTATATATTGGATGAATATTATGAGTTTCTTCAATTTGAGCAAAAGCATTTTTAAATACTTTTAAGAAATTATCAAAACTTTCAGAGAAATGACCATAAGCAGCACCAGTTAAATAACATCTATCAACAACAATAATATCATCATAACATTTTCTAGGTAAATCTAAACATTTACGTTTATAAATTTCACGTCTTAAGTTTGTAGCTAAATTAACTATATTAATCATTTGTTGTCCAGCCCAAGCAAATTCAACAGCACAATTATGATCAACTTTCTTTTCACTATCTGGAGGCAATATAAAATTAGAGAATGTATTTAAGAAGTGTTCATTAATGACATTAAATCCAGCATATTTAAATTGTTTTAATAATGTTGTTTTTCCAATACCATGAACACCTTCTAAGATAAGAACAAAAATATCTTGTTTTGCTTGTGGACTCTTTAAGAATTCTTGTTCAACACGTTTATCTTCAAATGGTGCATTAGTAATTACTGATAATATTGGTTCAGGCTTAAAACGTAATGCTTCTTCTCCTTTACCTCTTGCAATTAGAGGATCTATTTCTTGCATCAATTCCTTTTGGATATCCTTTCCTTCCATTTGGAATTTTTTTTTAATGAGAATGGGTTTTGACATTTTTTCTTTTTATTTGTCAATTAAAGAGAAATCAATAAAAATAAATGAGTCAATTAGAAATAAATGATAATATAATTGTAATGACGTGTTGTCATTGTATTCCAAAAGACAAGAGCGTCTTAAAATCAAAGTTTCAATCATGTCGGCCACACCATCATTTGATGAAGAAATTTCATATGAAAAAAACGGGGAAAATGAAACAGAACCAAGAACCCCAACACTCTCATCATCATCATCATTGGAAGAACAAGAACAAGCACAAGAAGAAAGAACAAGAACAAGAAGAAGACCAACATCTCGTATCATCGACAACAACGACGATGACATCGATACCGACAACTTCGACAGAAATAGAACAAGAATCGAAATAAGAGATAATTTCAATAATGAATTACAAAAACTTAAAAATAATAGTAATAATGGAGATATTAATGAAATATATAAACAAGCTTTAGAAAATATTAAAACAAATATACCAAATAGTGATAAATTTAATTTAACATTTAGAAAAGATAAAAATGGTAATTATAATGGTTTAATCATTTTAAATAGATTTAGTAAAAGAAAACCAACAATTGCAGCAACACTTCCACCACCATTACCTCCAGGAGAACCAATGAGAACAATGAAAAGAAGAACATTTTCTAAAATACCTAAAATTGATGAACCTGCTTCTAATGATGACGATGATTTATTATTACCTCCAACTCCACCAATTCCTCAACGTACTCCAAGAAGACGCACTTCTACAGTAACAACATCAATAAAAAATACTGATAGAAGAGGACCAGTAAGAAGAGCTAAAACTGATCAAGCTTTAGAAACAACTGTTAAAAATTTAGCTTCTCAAATAGAAAAGATTAATAATAGATTACATAAAATGAAGACAGAGAAAAATGATAAACAATTAATGAAAGTTGCAAGACGTAATTTAAAATCTATGGTTAGAGATAATAGTAATAATGGTTTACAATCTCAACTTCAACCTCAAGATTATAGTAGTGTATTTGAAAAAATATATAATGAAGCTTATGAAAATAGTCTCAATGGTGGTAATAACAATGGTTATAACGTTGAAGACATAAAGCGTGAAGCAATTAAATATTTCCATTAATTTTTTGTTTACTTTTTTTACAAGTTTGTACTTGTTAACATACCATTCTTAAGTGTTAATACATATTCAGTATCAACAGCGAAAACCCATATAAATGGTTTTTCAGCAACTTCTAAATTATAATGAAGGTTGTACTGAGAGTTCCATGCTTTAGAGTTACTACCCAGTTTATCATCATCAGTTGTGAAACTTCCAGCAATCATGATATGAGTATCATGAGGTGATAAAGCAAAAATACTTGTTGCAGCAGCAGGTATTGTACCACCACTATATTGAGCTGGTAAAACAGTATATGAATTTGCTAATTCTTTGTTAGTGATGGTGTAATAAGCAGTTGAATATTCAAGAGTGTCATCAACAAGAGCCTTATAAAGAGCTGGCTTTGTCCAATTATCCTCAGCTGTTGGTGCTTTAGGAATTTGATATGGTCCAAAACGAATATTACAATTTGTAATCTTCGGTCTAATTGTACATGCGTAGTTAGTGTCTCGTGTAGCCCATATAAATATCTTATCAGTGTTCTCAGTGATACATTGGAAATTCGATATATAATATCCTGGACTTGATTCGGGCATGTTTCTTAAATTGATTCTTGGTTGAAGATATCTCCACATTTTTGCTGCACCTGTTTGATTCTCTGTTGAGAGAACAGCATCATAACCTGGATCAATTGCTGCGCCAAACATATAAAATCTCGATTTCTCAACTGTATATGATAATGATGAAAGCTTTGTAAATTCATTTTCACCAGTAATAGTTGAAGAATTTCCCTTTAAAGGACAAAGATTTGTGTTATTGGCCATTGTGCACATAAAATCTTCAGGTTTTGCTAACATAAATCTGAATTCAACTTGTTGAGCAAGATACTTCAATGGCATCATATCACATTGACTGAAGATTTTTATCACTTGACCAAGACGCATGGTTATTCCTCTTTTAATACACGTATAATGTGTTGTTGTTGGTGTTCCTTGAGCCTCCCATTCACTCTCCTTAATGATAAGTGGCGAAGACATTGTTGCAGTTTTATTATTTTCTTTATAAGTATCATGTGTTGCATATTGACAGAAGTCTCTGTCTAGCAAATCACTACCAGTTTTCACATAGTCTAAAAATTGTTGAGCAATGTTGTACTGTGAATAATATACTTCATTACCTGCATGGATGACACGAACATTATCAAAGAACATTGGTGCTGCTCTTATTATCAAGTCTTGTTTTGGTTTAGCTGCGTCGTTAAAAGTAAATTTGACATCCATATTGAAGTAACTATCTTGAGGAAGGAGATAAGAAAGATCGTCAGAACCAATTCTATAAATAATAGTATTGTTAGGAGAGAAAGTAACGCTTTCATTAATTGGTGATACTATTACTGATTCAATTGGAGCCTTTGCTTTTTGTGCTGAAACTGCCATGAAATATGGGTTTAAAGAGAATGAAAAAAATTAAAGATTTTTTTTATTTTTTTACTTACTTATTCACTTTCTTCATTATCATCTTCATTTTCATTTTCATCTTCTTCACAAAGATCATAATGACTTACAATTGGATCATTTGGATTTTTCTTTTGTAAACCATCAAAGTTAGCTTTTATTTCACTTGCATTTCTAAAGTAATGTTCTAATGAATTAATATAAAGAATTGGATATTCATTTCTAGATTTTGCAAAAATTCTATCTTTTCTTAAATCTAATCTATTAAGTAATAACCTTATATTAGAATTATCTTTATTAGAGTCAGAGATTATTGTCCACCATTTATAATGATTAACTTGTTTAATTTGATCAGAATCTGGACAAGTCATTACTTGACAACTGAAGTTATGAAGAATTAAGAATTGATAACTATTCAATTCAGCTGCTCCCATTTCTACAAACTTGTTAATGTAATATTTATTATATGTAAAGATTGATACAACTTCTTTGAACTCTGAGAATGGTCTATTCATTTCTATCAATGATCTTTTTGGACTAAAGAATGGTTCATCCATGTTCTTACCTGTATGTATTATATCAATTAGATCAAATAACATTGACATGATCTTTGGTTTCTCTGAAGGTTCTTCTTCCTTGTTGTTATAAAAAACTCTTTTAACTTTTAATATCATCGCTATATCTTCTAATTTAAATCCCATCTTTTTACCATATTTCGTATCACATTGTTTTTGAATATAATCTAATGCTTGATTCATTGTTGTTGTATGAAATTTAGAATTAATAACAAGCTTTGCAGTTTCATCATTACTCATTTCATCATCATTATTTAAAAGATTACCTCCATAAACGTACTTAGAAATTTGAGATGGTGAAAAGAATAATGAACTTGGTTCACTACGTCTTCTTGCTGGAATCATAGTTGTAGCTGTAGTTGATGTACCTGATGTAGCTGATGTAGCTTGTGAAGAATTACTTCTTTGAGAAATGATCGTTTGTTCCATGATCTTAATTTTTAAGCACTTTCTTTGAGAGTTTTGCGACTAATACTTTGTCACTAAAAGAAAAAGAAAAAAGAAAAAAGAAAAAAATTCGGTATAAATAATTAAAATTTACTATTTATTTCCTATATAATTACACATTAAATCTGCAATTAATTCTACTTCAAGATCATCTATTTTATTTTCTAATCTTTTTTCTTTATGAATTTGTTTTAATGATTTTATTCCTTCTGGACAAGTCGCTTTTGTAGATCTTAAAAATTCTGTTTTTGATTTAACTTCACCTAATTTATTATTTTCAAATTTTATTCCTCCACCAGCACATAAATTGAATGTTATATTTTCACCATTATATAATTTTTTATATATTTCCATTACATCACCATTAAATTCTGAATCTGTTTTAGCTTTATAAAGAATTGATGGATTTGAAACACCTTTCATTCTTATATGATATCCAATATTGTTCTTATCATCCATTAATTTATCTATATACATCTTTTTACCTAAGAAATATGACTCTACAGCAACAACACTGTTTGGATCTGAATCACTTGATATTGGATCAAAATCTGGATGGAATTGACATAAATTAGTTCCTATTAATTCTTGATCATATTTCTTTCTAAATTCATCTTGTAATATTGGTAATTGATCTTTTCGTATGTGCATCGAATCAGTGTCTTGATAGTAGATGTCCAGATTTAAATCATCAGCTAAACACATCACTCTGTTCATCAGATGTTTTGACATTGCTAATATTTGTACACCAAATAATGTATTATTAAAATGATGTGATATTGGACTTATTTCTTTAAGTCTTAATATATTTGAATCTTTTATACGTACTATTTCTCTTATAAATTCTGAATGATCTATATACCAATTATAAAATGATTCTATATTATTATAAACAGTTTTTTCCATAAATACTTCATTATTATTCTTTCTTGAGTGTGTTAAATCTAAAAATCTATATTTATAATCTATTGCTTTTTGTATTGTTTTTCCATATATACTATTCATCAATAATTTATATGTATTTTCTAAACAATTTTTCTCTTTTTTCAATCTTGCTCTTGTTTCAAATAAATTTTTTACTACTCCTCTTACACTATCATCTCTTTTACCTGTCCAATATAAACCTCTTAATATTATAAAATTTATCTTTTGAAATTCTATTAAATCTCTTAATTCAATATCACATACTACCATTCTTACTGGTGGTTGATTTGTATTTATTATTTTTCCTGTACTTGGATCTTTATGTATTACTAATGGGAAATCTCTTGGTTTTCCAACATCTGTTATAAATATTTCAACAACATATGCACTTATATAAGATTGTTCTAAAAATAAGAAGTTACATTGTGTTGGTGTTAATACTTTTGGTGTCCCACCAACGATATATAATTGTGACATTGCAGAAGGATATAATGACACTGCATCAAAATCAACTAATCCAGATTTTAAATTCTTAGCTACAAAATGATGACGTTCATTTCTTGCACACATAACTCTTCCTCCATGTACTGCTTCTAATAAAAAATCTCTTATATGATTTGAATAATAATATAAATGTTGATTTGGTAAATATATCTTCTTTTCTAAAAACTTATTAGCTATACTTGATATTGATAATACTTGATGACAATCAATTTGAAAAGTCCTTAAAAGTTGATTATGGAAAAGATTTAATGCTTCTTTAAGTACTTTAACATCTTTACCACAATAAAATTCACAATATTTTATAATATCAAAATTTTCTGGATCATCTTTTAAATCTTCTATTATATTCTTTTTCATTTCTTCTACATGTGTCATATTCCAATTTTCAAATTTATGTTCTAATGGATAAACATCTTTTATTAATGAAAATTTTTTATTGTCAATCAATGCTTCTTCAACTCTTTCTGGACTATAAAAATAATATGGGAATATTTCTTTTTGTACTGGTAATTTGAAAGATAATGCTATATTTTTCAATTTCATTGGTAATAATCCATATGAATCTTTAAATTTCATTGCTACTCCTTTATAAAGAATTTCACATTGTAAGATTGTTGAATTTCTATTAATAACACTATATACACCATATTTCAACAAGAAATTAATATCATAACTTAAATTATGAAAATATATCAATGGGAATATACTTTCTTTAGCAAGGTATTCAAGTAATTGTTCACCACAATCAAAACCAATAAAAGTTTCTACTGGTGCATCATTAGCTGCTTTGGATATACAACACATAAATGGTTTATGACAATCTAAGAAGTTACCTTCTGAATCACTTACACATGTTTCAAAATCTGCATAAAATATATCTCTCTTTGATTCATCTCTTTCAAGTTTATCAGCTTTTATTATTTTACCATTTCTCCCTCTTGTCTTTAATGTTTTTTTAGTACTTTTCCCTCTTTTATTTTCTTTCTTTAATTTTGTACATTTTTTCCAATCATATTCTAATGTTTTTGTTTCTCTAACTTTTAAATACCATATGTTCTCTATAGTTAATCTATTATTGATATACATGTTATATAATTCATTATTTATTTCTATATTTCTTCTATTTTTATTAAGATTCTTAAATGCTGTACATGAAAGATGTGATACATCAGAATAATACATCGGACTGAAATTTTGTGTATTGTCAATAAGATATTTAATGTAAAGTTCTGATATTAAATCTGATGACATCATAAAATATTTACCATGATCTGGATTCTCTAATGATGCACTTCTATATCCATTTGGACATTGTCTATCTATTCTATAATAAAGATCTGGTGTGTAATAATGCATTTGAGTTTTAGGATCTATTTTAGCTTTATCTTCATAAAGATCTTTAAGTTCATGTCTATGTTTAAAGCTAAATTTTGTTATTGGAGTTTGTTCATCTATAAAATAATGATTTGCTATATTACATAACTTTATTACTATTCTACCTTCTCCAAATTCTTCTCTTTGATATTTCTGTTTAACTTTACTTGATATTACTCTATTAAATTCTTCTTCTGTTTCTGATCCTTTATTTTTCGCTTTTGCTATTCTATAATCTATATATAATGGATTTAATTTTTTCACTATTATTGTTAAATTATAATCTTTAAAAAGTTTTATTGATTGATTTAATATTAATGTTCTTGTAACCATCTTAGACATTATTTCTCTTATCATTTCTGTTGAACATTCTTTATTACATTTTAATGCATATATAAAACAACAATCATTAAAAATTTCACTCTTTAAATTTGATATTGAATTTGGAATTTGATATCTATTTAAATCATAATCCGTTATATTAAAAAATGGGAAAAATGAACCACTAATTTCTTCACGATCTTCACAATCTTCACAATCTTCTGGAGATCTTCTTGATAATAATGGTATTATATTAAATGATGTATAATCTACATCTAATGTTTCATTATCATATAATGGTGTATATATTGGCATTACATGTCTAATTCTAAAATTTTGTTCTCTTAAACGTTGTACTTCTTGTGGTGCTCTTTGAAGTAAAAATCTTGAAGTACGATTATATGCATTTAATGTTCTATTAAATGTATTTGTTGATATTCTTGGAACACTATTTATAATTTCTTCTGTTGTATATGGTAATACATTATCATCTTGTCTTCGTAATGTTGATAATGGACTTGTAAAATATCCTGTATCTAATGGTCTTATTGATGGATTAATTTGTCTAAATCTTGGTGATTGTTCTGCTAACATTCTTCTCATTGAACCAAATGAAATTCTTCTTGCTTGTCGTATATTTTCAACTACTGTTGTTGCTATATCACTTCCTCCATATTCTTCATTATCTCCATTTCTTACAGGATCAAAAAATCTATTTCTTATTTCTGTTAATATATGATTTATTGTAAAATGATTTATTGGGTAATTTATAATTTCATGAGTTCTATCAACTTGTATTGATATCATAAATGGATCTCTCTTTTCTCTTGGATATGATATATTATAACGTCTTATTGAATTATATAATCTATACATTACTTCAGCTATTATTCTTCTTCTTGTAAATTCTTCTCTTGTATCAATATTTACACTCCAATGTCCTGGATCTCTTGCTATTAATGTTCTAAAATATCTCGCTAATCTCGCATATGTTTCAGCTCTATCATGATTATTAAGACGTCTATCTCTTAATCTTTCAAATTGTGCTCGTGATAATAATCTATTAACAAATATTTCATTATTATTATATTCTTGACTTAAATTTCGAATAATATCACGATCTTGGTATGTCGGTCTTATTCTTCCATCATCGTTGTTATTATTAATATCATCATCTTCAAAAACATTAACATTATTTTCTTCATTTACATTTTCATTTAATGGAATTTCACTTCTTATAAATCGATCTAAATTATCTGCAAATATTTCAGCATTCGTTCTATTTCTATTTAAATCTCTTATATTTTCCGCATTTGCAATATCATTATATAGATGATAATAATAATCAGTGGTTTGACCAAACATTCTTTCTAATTGTTCTACAGCTGTTTGATGAAGATTAAGTAATTGTGTAAATTCTCTATTATCCATATGTAATCTTAATCTTGCAGTTTGTTCTTCAATTAGATTTCTTAATTGATTTAATAAATTATTTAATCTTAACCATTCAACATCTCTAACTCCAATATAATTATATCTTGTAGTTAATTTAAAAGTCATAATCTTTCTTAATATTGGTCCAATTGTTGGTAATGCAAATACATCTCTTTGTAATTCTAATCTTGTTCTTTCATTTCGAATTCGACGTGCATCAATTGCTTCTGGTCTACGATTAACATCCATGTTATTAGCATTATTAGCAAGTTCCTCTATACGTGTTCTTGCTGCTTCAAGATTTTGGATTTGTATACGTCGATTAAGTGCAGCTGGGGATGTTCTTCCTCCTGAGCTATGACGCTGATTTGCTACACTTCCATTTGGTGATCTTCCAGACCCGACTGAGTTCGACCTCATTCCTTTCCAAATGACAAAGAAAGAGGATTTTGCTTCTTTGACTTATAAAATATTTGACAAAAAAGATTTCCCACTTGTAAGTAATGGTTTAGCATTAATTATTGGAGGAGCTGGTAGTGGTAAATCTTATTTTATGTATAATTATTTACTTAGTGTTTATATTGAATATTTTAAAATTAAACATATTATGATATGTAGTAAAACTGCTGCATGTGATATGACATTACAAAAATCATTACATAGTTATAGTGATGACTTAAATATTATTATTGATTCTGATATGGGGAAACTTTTTGATACTGCTCAACTTATTCGTGCACAAGCAATTAAAACTCAATGGTGTCAAAGATTATCTAAATGTAAAGGTGCAACAATTGATAAATTTAGACTTAAAATTAGAGAATTAAAAAATGAAATTTTATCTATGAAAGCATATCCTACAATTCAAGCAGAATTAAGATTATTTTTAGATAATGTTTTACAACCAATATTTGAATCAGATAATTATCATATAATAAATAAAGCTAAATTTGAAGATCCTGCTAAACATAATGTTTTAGGTCCTTCTGGTATGAATAAACTTGAAGGAATGTATATTAAAAAAATTAGAGATAAAAAAGGTAATTTATTAACTGATGAAGATCTTTTAAAAAAAGAAAATGAAGATTTCTTCTTAGAGAATAGTGATTTTAGTAGTGATTCTGATGACTCTGATAATGATCATGCTTGTACTCAATTAGTTGTTCTTAATAATCCAATTACAGATCAAAATTTAAAAGAAAAAATATATGATGATAAAGATCAAGAAGATTATGATAAAAGAGAAGATAACTGTGTTTTAGAATTATCTTATGGTATTATCATTCATTCTTATCAAAGACAAATCCCAGATAAAATTAGAGAGAAATTTGTCGTTAAAAGAATGAAAGAAAATGTAGAAAATTTAGCTATTGCTGCTGAAGAAGTCTTTGGAACAGAATATCAACCAATTTTAATTGTTGTGGATGATAATGCTGTTAATAATGAATTATCAAATCCAAGAAGTAGTTTTACTCAACTTTGTATCACCAGAAGACATCTTCATTGTAGTCTTGTTGTGCTTGTTCAATCAGTAACATTTGTAAACACAAACATACGAAGAAACGCTACAAGCTATCATCTCTTACCAACTATGAGTCCTGAAGATCTAAAACTAATTCGAAAAAGATTACCTATTAAATTAAGACAACATGGCGAAGTTTTAGAAGATCGATATATTAGAAATATAGAAAATGCTGATAGAACTCAAAAAATGACACATGTTTTTACAACCAATCCATTTGATATTATTTGTGATGGTTGTCCTGATTGTGTTTCACAATTTAAAATATAAAAAAAAATTCTGTTTACTCAATACATACCTTCATACATTCTTTGAGCACCAGCATTTGATAATGCTTTTTGAAGCTTTAAAACATTTTTACCATGCTTATTACCATAATATTCTTGATAGAATTCAGTAACTTTTTTAGTATGTGGTGGAGTAACACCACCGAAATATTTAGCAAGACCATTATAAGGAGATTTTCCTACAAGACCTGCTCTTCTTGCTCTTCTTCTATTATATACCTCCATTTTTAGCGTGTTTGGAGATTTATAAAATCTATTAAACATAGCCTTTTCTGTTTTCTTAAATCCAAGACCGTGATTTTTCTTTCTACCAAATATGCTTCCTAACCAACTTGTAAATCTACTTACTTTAGGTTTCTTCATAATGTTATCAACATGTTGTGTAACATTGTTGTCAAATTGTTCAAGCTTTGGTTGTAATTTTGGTTTTACAGCATCCATAATTGGTTTAGCATATGGTTTCAATGGTTTTATAAGACTAGTTATTTGTTGTGGAATACGAGGCTTAATTATTGGTTTTAAAGTATGGAATAAACTACTTAATATTCCATGATATGGTGGCATTAAACCATGTTTATTAACCATTGATCCTGTCATTGCAGGTACAGCGCCTTGACGTCCAAATGGTTGTAAACGAATTGGTCTTAAATTGACACCACCTCTCCAACCTGGTGTAATTCTTGGTCTTGATTCAACCCTAAACTTTTTAATAAATGTTCCTGGAATACATTTACCAATTTTATCACTGAGTAATTTTCCTCCATATATAGGACCATATCTTCCAGGAAGTATTCGTCCATCTGGACCTCTTGGATAACCATGACTTGGACCTTGTTCACCTGTGCTTGTTCCGGATAACTTAGACGTTTTCCACTCTTTAGACCATGTTTTTAACTTTCTCTTTGATATTGGTCTTATATATTGTCCCCAATGGTCAATTTCCTTTTGATAATGTTTATAACCATCAGCACCTAATTCTTTAAATGCACGTTGCTGGAATTTTGCTAATCTCCTTTGTTTGCAATGTGCATCAAGTTTTTTAATACCTTGAACAACTGATGGAATTAATCCTGTTACAAAATTCACCCAACCATGTGTTGCTGTTAACCCATTTCCATGTGTCATTGTTATTCCGTGATTACGGTATCCGTTTGCTTGCATATTCAAATTCTTCGATTCTTGAATTATTGAACGAATATCGACCTCTGCCGCAAAAGGGTTATTAATGAACACAGATGTTGGTGTAATCACAAGTGTTGAAAATGTTTGTTGACATAAATAGATCTTTGCATTTGGATAATTACATCTTGATGTAATATCATTAGGTAATGTAACACCACTTGGGACAGTTGGTCGAATTGAGTTAAATCTAAGATTGATAAGCTTGGAATATTGTCCTGAAGACACTCCCATTTCATCTCCTGGACTTACATCAAAATACGTTGTATATGATCCAGAATTAGGTCTAAACGATGATATAATAAAATTTTCATAACCCGATGAAGTAGTATCATCGTCATTATCTTTTTTAACTAAACCCCAAACTGATAATGGTGTATTTTTATTTCCTGCAGCATCATAACTTTCACCATATAAAGCACCAGAATTAAATTTAAAGCTTTTTTCCATAGTCTTTGATATACAATTATAATAAGGTTTATCATATTGACCCCAACCTTTGAGTAAATCAACATAAAGATCTGAATCCATTGTATATAAATTCTCTACATGTGTTCCACTCGCTGACAACATCCACGAATTACCCAAATTACATTGAAGTGCTGAAACTGATGGTTTGTCATAAACAACCTCTGTTCCATCTCTCATAGTCAACATATTGATTGCTTCAATATTATTCACTGATGAATTATATGATTGTGCTTTTGTATTACTTCCTGTAACATTATCAACATCAAGATTAAATGTGTTTGAAAGAATGTTAAAAGATTTGAATCCATAAGCAAGTCCTTTGTTAACAAGTGCTTGATATTCTTCTCTTTCTTTAAATTCTGGTGTATGTGCTGGTAAATACAATGTTACATTTTCTAATTGTAAATTATCGATATCAAATTCGAATATCAAATCTTTAGTATTTGTTGGTTTTCCAGATTTAAATGTTCCAGATTTATATCTAAAAGCAAATCTTGGATTTCTTCCATTAGACATTGGAAAATTACCATTATTAGTTAATATATAATTTAAAAAAACATTTTCTGTTATTAAATTATTTCTTGTTCCAATATCAAGAACATTATAATCTCCACCTTCAATTTTAGGTTTATAAAATGAACAGAAGTATTTTGTAACATCACTCACAGTTAATTGAAGATATAATATTTGTTTAACTAAAAATGCTGGCCATCCATTAAGAACTTCAAACTGAGGGAATAACATCACAAGAGGAATCTTCAATTGTTTCTTCACATAATATTTAGCTGTAGCTCCAGCACCAGAATTAATATTAGAGGGTAATATATTATCTTTATTGAAAATTATATGATTAAAAATAGTTGAATATTCATTTATATTAGGATCAGCATCATTATTATTTCTACAAGGAGAAAAAAATGTTTGTTTTTGTGCTTCTATCCATGATTGGCTCTTATTCTCTTGCCAAAGTCTTGCTTGTGTTTGACAATAGTCATCGTGTGATAATAGATTACCATCCATGTACATTTCCGCCAATGAAAAAATAGTGGCTGCGTTTGTAAAACCTCCAAAATCCATTAAATTTGTCGTTCCATCATCCATAGAAGCCTTTGTAGAATCAGAACCGTCAAAAGCTGTTCCATAGCCTGCTGAACCTCTTAATATATGATCACCGTCAGCAAATGTAATACCATTTAAAGTAGTTCCATCAGAAATAATTTTAGCTCTTGCATATTCAACACCCATTGTTTTAGAATCGTTAAAAGGTTCTGCAGTAATAACACCGGTTAATTGAACAGGCATCATGTAGTCGAGAGTGATGAATGCTCTGGACATATCAAAGATCGCATCAGTAGTAGGAATCTGGAACTTCACAATGTTCTCAACACCAAACTCGGTCGTGTTCACTGGGGAGTAGTTCCACCAGGTCTCACAGGCAAGACGCTTTGTCTGCTTGAACTTCTTAGTGGGTGTGGTAAATGAGCCTGAGAATGACATAATTATAGTATTCTGATTAAAAGAAAATAAAATAGAGATTTTTTTTTACTTTGAGTAATAAGTTGTAATTTTAGAACATTTACTAAACGTTATGCTGGATGTACCTGTCTTACTTGTATCTGCACTATAAACACTAAAACGAAAATAAAAATCATGATAACCAGTACCTAAACCAATGCACATATCAATAGGAAACAAAGCTACTACACCTTTTCCATCTGGATTTGATGTGCCCACATAATCACTTACTAAAAATTCTCTTTTACATAAGTGAACATAATCACTTTTTGGTTTATAACAAACTGTCATTCTAAATTTAACATTCTTGAAAGCAGCAACATTAAAGCGATCCATAAGTGCAACAGTTCCTTTTATCCCCGCTTCAGTATATCCTCCATTTGGATCATATTCTGGAGTCGAAAAATAAACATAATTCTCTGAAGAATCTTTTGTATTTAATACCAATTCATCTGCTGAAGAAATATCCAAGTCCGCCGAATTATAAGAAGTATAAGGACTAATTTCATCAATATCATATGTGATCGATTTATATGATGTATCTGAATCAGAACCAGAACCAGAACCAGAACCTATTTTAGCATATGTATTTTCACAGAATTGGTATGAAGGACATATTTTATCTTCATAAGATGACTCCTTAAATTTCGTCAATTGAGATTCTGTAATAGTAGATACTACAACTCCTTTTATAGCTGTTTGAGGAAGTTCAGAAATTAAAGGTTTCATATCGGGACCATAATTAAAAAGAATCCCAAAATCCCCCGTCGCTATTACCTTATTGATATACACATTACCAGAATTCATTGATATTAAACTTCCAAAAATTGATGGAAAAACTTCTTGGCTTATATCGAAATAATCCTGATTATTCTCTGTTTTTATAGAAATTTTAAATTTGTCTTTGGTTCCATTAAAAATAATATTATCCAAAGTTAATGATGAAGTATCTTTTTGTAAATATTTAGTATCACACTCTGCAGAAATTTGATTTTCAATTTGTGTAACTATTGAAGGATCTAAACTAGTAACCGAATCAGCTGTATTAGCATGAAGCGCCTCAGAACATGTTCCATTAATAACACCCTTCGTAGTGATATCACCATTAGGTTTTATAACAACCATGTCAGTCCCAGAAGTAGAATCAAAAACAAGGTTATTATCATTATCATAATGTAAACTTTCCGTATTGTCGTTGTTTACCAACGCATTTGTCGAATCTTTAGTTACACCTTCTCTTGTTGATCTATTGAAAGAAGTATATATACTTTTTGTTAATGTTTGATTCTTTTCAAATAATGGGTTTAAGGTTGATAAGACCGAGGTCATTGAGACTTCCTTATCAATTGAAAAATAAAGAGAGAAAAAAAATATTTTTTCTTTCTCTTTTTTCCAAATATTAATAATAAATAAAAAACAACATTGTCAATGCCGTCAATACTAGGAGCTTTAAAAAAAACAGTAAAAGATGAAAAAGAAATAAGTAAAAGAAGTAGAAGTAGAAGTAGAGGTAGAGGTAAAAATCAAAATCAAATAAAAAAAGAAATGGAACAAATATCAACAGATCCAGAAGACGAAGAAGAATATTTACAAAGACCACAAGTTCCTCCTAAAAGAACAACAATGATAAAAATAGAAAATGCAAATGCAGATGCACCAGGTCTTAATTCAACAGGGCCAAAAACAGGAAGTGGAGGATTAGTTAATCAAACAATAACAAATGATGATACAATAAGAAGTAAAGCATTTGGACATTTTATGAACAATGTTACAAGATTCATTAACCGTGATATAAGAGATATAGGAATAAGTAAGGGTGAATTATTTCAACCAGAACCTTCAAAAAGAACAGCAGAAAATATAGATCCACTTTCAGAACAAATAGATATTGTCCCATATTGGCAAACAAATGGTTTAGAAAACATCGGCGTTTTACCACCAACAATGACAACAATTAATGGAACTTTCAACAAACCAATCACAACCAATCCTCAAAAGTTTGTTTTCATGACATATCAATCTGGTATAAACAAATTCTATAACTGCAAATTACCCATGAAGGTTAACATTCCAAGTGGTGATTTTGGTATATATAAGATTACAGTTAACGAAGTGTTATTCAGAACAGACATGGATTTAATCAATGAAAATGATTACATTACATTTAGTTTTGACCTCGATAATTTTGAAATTATTGATAAAGAATATGATGACAAAGATAACGAAATAAGCTCAACTTCAACATCTGCTGGTTTAAAAGGAAAAATAATTATACCATTAAAAACATCTTTAATTTTTAAAGAATATACAAATATACATATGAATAATTTAGATATTGACAGATTAATAACTTTTTTAAATCAATTGTTAGTATGTACAAGAATAACAATAACTGTAAAAAATCCATATAACCCATCACAAGATGAAATAATTCCAATCGATGATGTTTTTCATATAACCAAAGACTTATCAAGTGGACTAGGAATAATTTTTTATCTAGGTCAAACCATTATTGCTGAAAATACTTCAACAAAACATAAAGCCTTTTTATCAGGAAAAAAGACTATTTTCACATTAAATGAATGTTCAAGTAATTTTAGACATATTTTCCCACCTTTACAAACAACAACAACATTAACAAGTCAAACACAAGTATTTTATTCGCCTTCAAAAAGAACTTTTGAATATCAAAATTCTATATACATCCCAAGGTGCAACTTCGCCGGTCCCCAGCTGATCCTCTTCAACTCGTCTGCCCAGACCACATGTCCCATCTCCAATGAGTACGCCAAGCAGTTTAACACCTGTGCACTGTCGTACAACACCAACGAGGACACCAATAGTCTCATACAGATGACCTCCAACGTTGAGCTCACCATGAAGAACACCAACGAATTCAGGGTCTGGCTCACGGACAACTACGGTGAACCAATCAAGATTCAGTCTCCCATATATGTGCAAGTGACTGTTCAGCCATTTGTCAATGAGACATCTACTGCTATGAATGAGTAAAAAAATATGAAAAATTTAAAGTGTTATATTTAGACTAGTAGTTTTTGGAGACCGGTACACCCAAAGCCGAGAGTTTCGAACCCAAGGAGCTGCATGTACAAAGAAGGTAATGAGCCACTAGTCTAAATATAACACATTAGAGAAGAACCTCGTTTTGGGACGGGACCTCGAAGAGGTCCCGGCCCCGCCACCGGGGAGTTCATGTCTCTACTCACACACCACCTTATTGGGTGGGTTCCCTTATTAAGACCATACTAAGACCCTACTAAGACCCTACTAAAAGACCCTACTAAGATCCGAAAACAAAAATGTCATCGACTTCCACAGGGAGGTCGGCTTCGCCTGACAGTAGGTGGATTGAGTCT
>ERZ808242.588-NODE-588-length-25709-cov-4.413698_pt1 | contig 25709 bp, 24 predicted proteins | sample MGYA00521244_ERZ808242 | MGnify/ENA primary metagenome ERZ808242 (study PRJEB31516, sample SAMN03275573) | gut metagenome | biome: mammalia-associated habitat; material: feces | host: Papio cynocephalus | place: Kenya | collected 2012-07-27 ... | reverse complement strand
TTAACTCGTTGGAAGCCTTGGCGCACTACTTGCGAAGTGGTAGTAAAGCAGGATAAGAACCAAGATGACGAAACATTGAGCCAAAATTTATACGAGGCCTGTAAAAAGATATGTCCGTAAAGATCAGCGTGGTTATTCCTACCTACAACCGAGTTGATAAGCTTCAAGAAGTGCTGCCCACTTTGCTCAACCAAACCATGCATCCAGATGATTATGAAATTTTGCTCTGTGATGCCGGTAGCACTGACGGCACCGCCGAGTATGTGCAAAGCTTAAATGCACCCAATTTGCGCCTTTTAGTGGGCCCCAATACAGGGCGCAGCGGTGCTCGCAATCGTGGTATAGATAATGCTCAAGGTGAGATAGTGCTCTTTACCGACGCTGACATTCTGGCCGATCCCAACCTTTTAGCTATACACGCCCGCTATCACGAGCAATATCCTGGCCAGGCGGTAGTAGGCAACGAAGTTCAGGTAAAAACTTTAGAAGAATATAAGCTCTTTTCTCAGGATCCAGCAGCTCACTCACGCCATAAGCCCACTCGCAAGCTTTTACCTTGGCACTATTTCTTAACTGGCAATGCTTCAGTACCACGCGACATTTTAATTCAAGTGGGCAAATTCGATTTAGCTTTTCAAGGATACGGCCATGAAGATTTGGAGCTTGGTTATCGTTTACTAAAAGCTGGCTATAAAATTTATTACGCTCCTCAAGCCATCAACTATCACTGGCATCCTGTAGGCTTTGAAGAACAAAAAGGACGTATGCGTTTAGCTGGCCATTCTACCGTGCGCTTCTATCGCAAGTATCACGATATACGCATATGCTTGCAAATGGGCATGAACCCACTTTCCATGTTGGCCCAGTCTTTCTTGACAAAGTACAAATTTATTCTCAATTGGCTAGATTCTCTTGCTCCTAAAGTAAAGTTGGCTCGAGAGATAGTCTATCAATATTATTACGTAACTGGTATTAAAGAAGCTATGGGACAACAATAGAAAGCAGCAAGATATTATGAATGCTATTCCTTGGTCGGAAATAAAAAAAATAATCGTCATTAGGACGGATCATATAGGCGATTTGATTCTCTCTACGCCTTTTCTCAAAGCTTTGCGCTTGGGTGCTCCGCAAGCTGAAATTACTATGGTCTTGCCAGCTTACACAGCGTCTGTACTAGAAAATGTGAACTTTGTAGATAAAATTATTTCCTACCAAGGCAAGCCTACTCGCGACTTGGAAGAGCAATTGCGCCAAATGCACGCCGATCTTACCGTGTGTTTGGCTCCACGCACTTGTGCCTATAAACTGGCCTACGCCACCAGAGCTACCTACAGAGTTGGCTACTTTTATCCTAGTCGCCCGCTGACAGCTATTATGTGCAAAGCCATATATTTAACTCACAGCATGAGCGTAAATTTAAATAAAGAGCTAGCCTTGGGCCACCCTATTCCCCACGAAGTACAGCAATTGGGTGAGTTGGCCAAAAATATGGGCTTAGCCTACGAAGACGATACTCTCTCGCTGCAACTAAGCCCAGAAGAAGAAGCCGCCTCTCACCAAATGAATCAAAATTGGAAGCGTCCCATAGTGCTATTACAATTGCACAACAACTGGCTTAGCTGTGGCTGGACTGTCAACAATTTGGTGCGCTTAGCTAGCGGCTTAATTATGACTTCTCGCGGCGGCGATTTAGTTATTTCTTATGGCCCGGCCGAGCACAAATTAGCTGCCGATTTAAAAAAGGCCCTAGCTCTAACAGCCCCTAAAGAAAAAATGACCGTCGATAATATCACCTTTATGGGCGATCTTAGCTTCCGCCGCTGGGCTTGCCTTTTCAATAGTGTGGATTTCGTGGTTACGCCAGATACTGGAGCCGTTCACTTAGCCGCCGCCTTAAAAAAGCCAGTCGTAGCCATATACGAGCCCAAAACTGCCGTGCTCAATACCCAACAGTGGGCTCCTTGGCAAGTGGCTCACCGCTCCATTGTCAAAGAAGATCCAGCCAAGTCGTTAGAAAAAATTTTTAATGGCTTAGATGAGCTAATGACTGATAGCATGGCTTGGGCTGTATCTGAAGCTGTCGAAGAACGCCCAATTTAGCTCCATTGTTTAGCTTTGCTCAAAGTTGTTACGGTGGCTTTTCAGCTCCAGCGTCTGGGCAAAAAACGCAGGAGAAGCAGTTTAAGCTTAGAACTTTCGGCAGAGTCAAAGCTTCAGCTGCTCCTTTTAGAGCGACCGCAAGCTATTTTTAATATAAAAAGTTTTTGAAGTTTCATCGCTGTCGCTTTTTCTATAACATTACAGCACAGCTAGAGGAGAATAATATGTCCGAATTCAGCCCTGAACCTTTAAATGGTCTGAAACGCACCCACTACTGCGGCGCCCTGCGCTTGGCAGACGCAGGTCAAAAAGTCGTACTTATGGGCTGGGTTGACAGACGCCGAGATTTAGGCGGCCTGATCTTTGTTGATTTGCGCGACCGCAGCGGCATGACCCAGTGCGTTTTCAACCAGTCTGCCACTCCCGAAGTTTTTGAAAAAGCTGGCAACTTACGCAACGAATTTGTTATTGCCGTAGTAGGTACAGTAGCTCCTCGCGCCGTTCCCTCCACTAACGAAACTTTGCCCACCAAAGATATCGAAGTTAATGTGGAAGAGTTGCACATTCTCAACCCATGCAAAACCTTGCCTATCCACATTTCCGACGATCAGGTTCCCGATGAAGGCTTGCGTATGCAATATCGTTACCTCGATTTGCGTAAGCCCCGCATGGTACGCAACTTAGCTATGCGCCATCGCGTTACCAAAGCTGTCCGCGATTATTTTGATAATCACGGCTTCTACGAAATCGAAACTCCCATTTTGATGGCTTCTACCCCTGAAGGCGCCCGCGACTACTTGGTGCCCAGCCGCGTAAATCCCGGCAAATTCTATGCTTTGCCTCAGTCCCCTCAGCTTTATAAGCAAATGCTCATGGTCAGCGGTTTAGATCGCTATTTCCAAATTGCCCGCTGCTTCCGTGACGAAGACTTACGCGCCGATAGACAGCCTGAGTTTACCCAAATCGACATGGAGATGTCCTTCGTCGAACGTGACGACGTGCTCAATATGATTGAAGGCCTCGTCCAGCACTTATTTGTCAAGACACTCAATATTCCCATTCCCGAGCACCTTCCCCGCATGCCTTACGCCGAAGCTATCGAAAAATACGGCTCCGATAAGCCCGATTTGCGCGTCGATATGGCTATTCAGAATTTAACTGACGTTGTAGGTAAGACAGGCTTTGGCGCTTTGGATCAGGCTATCGACGCCGGTCAAGCCATTAAAGGTTTTGTAGTAAAAGGCCAAGGCAAGGCTACCCGCAAAGAGCAAGACTTATTTAAGAGTTTTGCTATGGCGGCTAAGTTGCCTGGTCTCTTCTTTATCGGCCACACTGAAGATGGCGTAAAATCTAGCTTGCTCAAGTTCTTGGGCGAAGAAAAAGCTATGCAAATTTGCCAAGCCAGCGGCACCGAAGTGGGCGACCTTTTAGTTATGGCTGCAGGCCCTAGCAAAGAGCTCAGCTTAGCTTTAGGTAAAGTGCGCTTAGATATAGCCAATCACTTGAATTTACTTGATCCTAAAGAGTTCAAGTTCCTCTGGATTGTCGACTTCCCCATGTTCTCTTGGAACGAGGAAGAAAATCGCCTCGAAGCTGAGCACCATCCTTTCACCAGTCCTTTGCCCTGCGATATGGGCAAGCTCGAAACTAAGCCTTTAGAAGTACGCGCCGCCGCTTACGACTTAGTGCTTAATGGTTGCGAATTGGCTTCCGGATCTGTACGTATTCACCAACGCCATTTGCAAGAGCGCATCTTGAAATGCATTGGTCTCTCTATGGAAGAAGCTGAAGAAAAGTTTGGTTTCTTGCTTAACGCTTTCGGCTACGGTGCTCCGCCTCACGCCGGTATTGCTTTAGGTCTCGACCGCTTGACCGCTCTTATTGTAGGTGAAACTTCTATTCGTGAAGTTATTGCCTTCCCGAAGAACACCAACGGCGTCGATTTAATGACCGGCGCTCCTGTGGTAGTTACCGATGAGCAAATGAAACTTGTCCACTTAAAATACGATCTGTAGCTTTTAGCTGCCGGTTATAAAAAAGCGCCTTTTTGATAAAATTCCATCTTTGTGCGGCATTTTAGTCGGAAAGGCGCTTTCTATTTGGCCAAGAAATTTAGAGCGAACTTTTTTTATAATGACCATCAAAAGGATGATAAAAGTATGCAGCTTATTATAAAAAACGGACTTTTAGTCGCCAACGGTCAGGTATTTCATGGCGATTTAGCTGCCAATAACGGCAAGATCTGCGCTTTAGGGCAAGACTTAAGCTTTTTGGCTGATAAAGATACCTTAATTATCGATGCCCAAAACCAGCTAGTTACTCCAGGTGGAGTTGATGTGCATGCCCATATGAGTTACTTTGTGGGCGGTTGCTGGACTAGCGATAATTTTGCTTCCGGTACTAAAGCTGCTCTTTTTGGCGGCACCACTACCACTATGGACTTTGTGGAAACTAAAGCTGAAGAGAGTATGCTTGCAGCCCTAAAGCGTCGCCGAGAAGAAGCTCAAGCCCAAGCTTGCACCGACTTTAGTTTGCACATGTCTATTTTACCTCATGACATGGAGCGCTTAGACGAAATTGGCGAGGTAGTTGCGTCTGGCTGCCCTACTTTTAAGCACTACACAGCTTACGCTTTTACACTAGATGATGGTCAGCTCTATCGTTCTTTTAAGGAAATAGCCAAACATGGCGGCTTGCCTTTAGTTCATGCTGAAAATTGGCCTTTTATTCAAGAGCTGATTCGCCGCTGTGCTTCAGAAGGCAAAACGGAACCACAGAATCATCCTCTGTGTCGTCCAGCTTGGGCTGAGGGAGAAGCTGTGCGCCGCGTTTTGGATATTGCTTACGCAAGCGGTGCGGAAACTTTCTTGTTCCACCAAAGTTGCGCCGAAGATTTGCCCCAAATAGAGCGAGCTCGCCAGCGCGGCCAAATTGTCTATGCTGAAACTTGTCCTCATTACACTTGCTTAGATAGCTCTATTTTTACTAAGATGGGACCGCTGCCCATTTGTTCTCCGCCCATTAGAGAAAAGGGCCAACAAGAACCTTTGGCGGCCGCTCTGGTTAGTGGCGTTTTAGACTCTGTTTCCAGCGATCATTGTCCCTTTACACGAGCCGAAAAGAACCGCCCCGACGCTTTCTTTAAAGTGCCCGGTGGACTCAGTTCAGTAGAAACTCGCTTCATGCTTACTAAAGATTTGCCCAATATGAGCTTAAATCGCTGGGTGGAAGTTTGCTGCACTAATCCAGCTCGCATTGTCGGCTTAAAGAATAAAGGCGCTTTGCAAATAGGTTTTGATGCCGATATAGTCATTTGGAGCCAAGAACCCTACACTATTACTAGCGATACCTTGCACGAAAAAGCCGACTGGTCTCCTTACGAAGGCCGCCAAGTTTCTGCCAAACCGGAAACTGTTATAGTACGCGGACAAGTCCTTATCAAAAATGGACAATTCCTTGGCAAGCCAGGTTGCGGCCAATATCAAAAGCGAGCAGTACATAGAAACATATAAAGCCAAATATTTAGTTACAGATAATATCTAGTCTACCATTAGCTATAAAGCTGTAGCATCAAAAAAAATAGGTGTTACAACTTTGTAGCGATGGTTTATTTTTTAATTTTATGCCTTTACATCATCCTCAACATCCTCACCATCACGAAGAACACCCTCAATCAACTACTAACACTGAACTTTTTGAGCGTATGCCTGTAGCTCAAGCAGTGGCCAATTTGTCTATTCCCACAATTTTAAGCCAGCTGATCACTATGATCTACAACGCTGCTGATACTTACTTTATTGGCCAATTAAATAACCACTATATGGTAGCGGCTCTGTCACTAACTTTTCCACTGTTTTATTCTTTAAATGCTATAGGCAACTTATTTGGCTTGGGTGGAGCTAGCGTTATTTCACGCCTATTGGGAGTTGGTAAAGAAGAAGAGGTAAAACATGTCAGCTCTTTTAGCTTTTATGCCATTATAGGCACAGCTTTTCTATATTCAATTCTCAGTTATCTGTTTCTTGATAAAATATTGTATATACTAGGCGCTAGTAGCCATACTATTGAATATGCTCGCCAGTATATGTTTTATGTAGTAACTATTGGCGCTATTCCTACGGCAATAAATTTGGGCGTAGCCAACTTATTACGCAGTGACGGCCATGCTAAGCAAGCTAGCTTCGGTCTAATGATGGGTGGCATCCTAAATATCATTCTCGATCCCATTTTTATCTTTGTATTGAAGCTTAATGTTACTGGTGTAGCTATAGCTACCTTAATTTCCAGTTTAACGGCCGCAGCCTATTTTGTTTTCATAATGCTACGCCTCCGCCATCAAGGAAAAATGAGTATGTCTCTCAATCCTAAACACTTTCGCTGGAGTTGCTTTAAGCCAGTTACTTCTATTGGAGCAAGTTCAGCCTTGAACACCTTTTTAGCTGGCGTAGGCAACTTCTTAATCGTACGCTTGTCGGCTCAATATGGAGATGTACCTGTAGCTGCCTTTGGCATTGTCAAAAAGATAGATATGTTGCCTATCAATATCAGTATGGGCATTTGTCAAGGCTATATGCCACTAGTGGGTTACAATTATGCTTCCAAAAACTACAAACGTATGTGGGCTATAACTCGCTTTGCTTGGATTTGCAGTTTAATCTTTTCCGCCGCTTGCGTTTTGGGAGCTTGGCTCTTTTCCACCAGTATTATCACTCTCTTTATTGAACATAAAGCTACTGTGGAATTAGGTGCTAAATTCTTGCGCATAGCCAGTTTAGGCGTCCCCTTAACGGTGGTCAATTTCTTAATTTCTTATGGCTTGCAAGCTATGGGCTTGGGAAAACCTTCCTTTATATTGTCAGCCATTCGCTTGGGGCTGTTAAATATTTCCATAACTCTATTGCTTGATCATTACTTTGGTATGTTCGGTGTAATTAGCGGTCAACCGGTAACGGAAATATTCGCTTTTCTAATTTCAGGCAGCGTCTATTACGTTATTTTACGTCGTCTTATGGCTGAAATAACGACTGAGCCCACACGAGAGCTTTGCTAAATCTAATTTGACCTACGCCTAAAAAAGGTCGAGTTCTTTGCAAAAGAAAGAACTCGACCTTTTCCTTTTATCTGGCACCATCAACTAAAAAGTTAAACCGTACCTAAATTGCTAAAGCTTAACGCTCCGCTTCTCCTACACTAGCGCCGCTAGCAATTTCTCCAGTAACTTCCGGAGCGCGTTGCACGCCGTGAGCCGGATGGATAATCACTGAGCGACCAACTACTGTGCTGGGAGCTAAAGTACGACCCTTGCCTATTACGGTTAAGCCAGTATTCAAAATGCCAGGCATTTCACCATTGGGCACAATATCTTCACCTACACCAACTTGGCTATCTTCACCAATTACACAATCACAATCGATTATGCAACGATCGATAACGCTGCCAGCTTTTACATGAACATTGCGCATTAAAATGCTGTTTCTGACTACAGCTCCTTCTTCGATAATAACCCCAGAAGAAACTATGCTGTGACTGACTTCGCCATCAACTTGGCAACCGTTGGATAAAATATTATCGGCTACTTTAGCCCTAGAGCCAACACGCACAGGAGCTTGATCCATAGAGCGAGTGTGAATAACCCAACCGGCATCATACAGATCCAAAGCCGGCTCTTCGGCCAAAAGGCTCATATTGGCTTCCCAATAAGATTGAATGTTGCCTACATCGGCCCAGTAACCGGGGAAGTAATAACTAAAGACACGATGATGATTGGCTATTACGTAAGGCAAGACATCGCGGCCAAAATCGTTAAAGTTGTGCTCAGTTAAGATCTTGACCAAGAAGTCTTTGCGGAAGACGTAAATGCCCATATTGGCTAAGCAACTGCGCGAGCGCTTGGGCTTTTCTTCATAGCCATAAACGCGCTGATCGTTGCTAACCAAAAGCATACCATAGCGATGAGTATCAAAACTATTTACGTTGCGTACACAAATAGTTACGTCGGCATTATTAGCTATATGAGCATTGATCAAGGGACGATAATCCATAGAGTAAATATGGTCGCCAGACAAGATCAAGACATACTCTTCACTTTGCTCCACAACGAAATCGAGGTTGCGACGTACAGCGTCGGCAGTACCCTTTTGCCAATCGCCATAAGCTCCACCGCGGTAAGGTTGCAATAAATGGACACCGCCTTGGTTAAGGTCTAAATCCCAGGGAGTACCGGTACCGATATGAGTATTTAATGTTTGCGGACGGTACTGAGTTAAAACGGCCACATTGTAAATATCGGAATTGACGCAATTGGAAAGGGGGAAGTCAATCAGACAGAACTTGCCGGCAAACTCTACAGCAGCGTCGGCGCGCACTTCGGTAAGCACGCTCAAACCGGAGCTGCCTCCTCCGGCCATAATCATTGCTAATGCGTTAGACATAATTTGCTCCTTTGTTTCGGTATAGAAGAGCTAGACGCTCTTACCGTCGCCCACAATTCCGTCTTCGGGGTAATCTTTTTCTTCGCGATTGATACCAATCAAAACATTGCGGCCAATCTTGGCGCCTTCGGGAATAATGGAATCTTTGCCAACAACGGTTATACCGGCAAACAATTTATCGGGCATCTCTTCATTGGCTACACTTTCGTCGCCAACACCGACTTGCGCTCCAGCTCCCACAACTACGCGTTTATCTAAAACTAACTTATCTAAGCGAGCGCCAGGGCCGACCCAAGTATCGTTCATAAGCACGGAATTTTGTACTACCGCACCGGGGCTGACATAAACACCTGGAGAAAGTACGCTATTAATGACGGTTCCCCTAATAACGCAACCATTGGAAAGTAAGCTGCTCTCAACTTTGGCTTGCGGCCCAATCTTTACAGCCGGACGCTCTTCAGAAAGGGTCATAATGGGGAATTTGTTAGAATAAAGATCTAGTCCATGACCTTCTTTGAGAAGCTCTAAGTTGGTATTCCAATAGGAATCGATAGTGCCTACATCTACCCAGTAGCCTTCAAAGCGATAGCTGAAGACGCGATCGCCGCGCTCTACCATAGAAGGAATAATATCTTTACCAAAGTCTACTTTTACACCAGGATCTTCTTTAAGGCGCTCAGCCAAAACATCGGCATTGAATACGTAAATGCCCATAGAAGCTAAATTGCCTTTATCGCGCTCTTTAGGCTTCTCGTAAAATTCGGTAATACGACCTTCTCCATCGACAACCATAATACCAAAGCGGTGAGTTTCCTCGATAGGCACAGGCATTACAGCCACAGTAAGATCGGCATGATTGGCAATATGAGCCTCGATCATGGCATTATAATCCATCTTGTAGATATGATCTCCGGACAGAATCAGTACCAAGTCGGCGTTATTGCTTTCAATAAAGCCTAAATTCTGATAGATAGCATCCGCTGTACCGGCGTACCAGTGCTGGCCTCCACGCTCCTGATAAGGAGGCAAAATGCGTACTCCGCCTCGGTTGCGGTCTAAATTCCAAGGCTTGCCAATGCCGATATGATCGGAAAGGCTGTGAGGACGATACTGAGTAAGTACGCCTACAGTGTTAATGCCGCTGTTGACACAGTTGGACAAGGTGAAATCGATAATACGGAATTTTCCGGCAAAAGGAACGGCGGGCTTAGCTCTCTTCTCAGAGAGAACGGTGAGTCGTGAGCCCTCCCCACCGGCTAACAACATTGCTACAGTCTTCATAACCGTATTATTTAATATTTAAAGCCTTTTACCCTACAGAAAAAAGCACTTTTTTGCACAAAATTTTTCTTAGACTATGGAGCAAATCATTTTATAACTACTACATATTAGATTTATCTTGCACCACATGTATATATATTTATTAGTTTTGATATTTCATTATCATTGACAATTAAAATATAAAGTTTTAGAATTGCCGCTAGTTTCAATTAGTTTATAGACGACTGATTTTTATTAATGCTAGAAGCGGAACAGCACATGCATATAAAGCAGCCTGGTAGTCGTTTGCCATTGTTGGTCTTGTGGCTTGCGGTCGTATTTATCGTGTCTCAAGGGCTAGTTTGGTTCCATCCTCATGGCCACAACCATCTTCCTGCTGATGTGTCCCAATATTGCCAAATTCAATTTTATGATGAGGCTTCTTTCTGCCCTCATAATAATGGTACCATTCACTTAGAGAATTCTGGCCATAGTGATCTTAGCGAGTGTCATTCTTGTCAGCAGCTAATTGAACTGGCCCAATATAATTTGGGCACCTTGTTGCTTAACTATGTAGCTATTAAAACCATTCACACGCCACTTCCTCCTCTTCCACTTACCGCTGTATATTCGGTGGCGTGTTTAGGAAGGGCTCCGCCTCACCTGTTTACTTAAATTAGCTATTTTTTCTATTTTTAAAGTAAGCAGGAGATAAAATTGAATAAATTTGCCTTACACCTATTGGGCGTGAGCTTGGTTGGCTGTACTTTGGCGTGTGCTTTTCCAGATGCTGCCGAAGCTGAAGCTTTGTGCCCTACTACCGAGACATCCGCAACTGAAACTTCGGAATCGCAAACAAATTGCAACGGCGAACATACCCATTCTCTAGATCAGTTGCAAGAATTGTTCCATCAACAGCAACGCTTGCTGGAAGAGCAAACTAAGCTTATTAAGCAGCAGCAAACTCAAATTGACGACATGCGCTCGCAAATTGAAGAGCTAAAGCAAACTGGACAACAAGCATCCACACAAACGGCACAGACTGAGTTAGTTACTAATGTAGATAAAAATGCTCAAACAGCCGTCAAAGACGACGAATCCACCACCGCTTCTAAAGAAACTACTGCTAAATCTGACAATTCAACTAATGATATTGGCGGAGAGAATAATCAAGGCAATTTGGCTCAAGAAAGTGAAGAGACAGAAGACTTAGGGCCTGAGCCACCATCCGCTTCGGAAGCTCCTCAAGAAGCAACCGCTCAAGCTAGCGGTCAGCAGCCAGATTTAAATCCCAATATCTCTTTAATTTTGTTAGGCGGCGGACAATTAGGCGGCGCTAAAGACAGCAGTACAAAAAATACTTTCTTTATCCAAGAAGCCGAATTAAATATTGCTGCTCCGGTCGATCCTTCCACTCATCTAGAAGCAACTTTTGCCGCTCATCATGACGAAAGCCCGGAATTGGAAGAAGCTTTTATTCGTTACATGGGATTAACTGGCGGCTTGCAGTTGCGAGCTGGTAAAATGCGCCAAGAATTGGGAGCTTTAAATTCAACTCATACACACGCTTTACCGCAGATTGATCGTCCCTTACCCTACAGCGAATTTTTGGGAGAAGAGGGTTTAGCCACTCCTGGAGTTGAGTTATCCTGGCTTTTACCTACTTCTTGGTATTCCAAAGCCACAGTTTCAGTCAGTAGTCGTGCTGGAGCTCACGTACATAGCCATGATGAAGACAGTGAAGAGGAAGAAGAATTTGCCCTTTTCTCCAATGAAGGTAAACACAATCCGCTCTTTAGTGCTCGCTGGGAAAATATGGCTGAGCTTAATGACGACACTACTTTAACGCTCGGTTTGTCTCATGCTAGCTCTTCCATAGACAGCGAACACGTACGCTCTTCTTCTGTCAACGGTGCCGATTTAACTTTAAAGTGGAGTCCAGCTTCAAATCCTTATCGTGAATTTGTTTGGCGTAGCGAATATATGAAAGCGCACCAATCTTACAAAGCTCACGAGCACGAAGAAGCCGAAATTCCCGGTGAAGATGATCATGTCCATGATCACTTACTTAAAGATAAAAATTTGAGCGGTTGGTACACTTATTTAGCTTATAGATTTAACCGTAATTTCCGTTTAGGTGCCCGTTACGATCAAGCCGATTCTCCTATAGTAGATAAAGGTGTAACTCGTCGCACTTCAGCTTTTGCCGAATACATTGCCAATGAATGGAATTCGATTCGATTGCAATTTAATCACACTTCTCCAAGTTGGCAGCCAAGTTACAATGAATTGTTATTGCAATGGAATGTGGTAATTGGCCCTCACGGTGCTCATAAATACTAATTTTTTGTCAAACTTAAAGGAGTAAATAGATGTTTAGAAGTCACTTTTGCCAATTTTTATTGGCTGTTTTGCTGCTTTTATTCTCCGGTATTTGTCCAGCTTGGGCGGAGACGCCATTAAATGTAGTTGTCACTACTCAAGATTTAGCAGATATAGTACGCAATATCGGAGGACAGCGCGTAAAAGTCACTTGTATAGCTCGCAACGGTCAGGATCCGCATTTTGTGGAAACCAAACCAAGCTATTTGCGTACTTTACAAAAAGCCGATGCTTTCATTGAAACCGGTCTTTCCTTAGAAATAGGCTGGGCTCCAGCTTTGTTACGCGGAGCCCGCAATCCCAAAATTTTACCGGGACAGCCTAACTTTTTGGAAGCTGCGGCCGGTATCAAAGTTTTGGAAAAACCTACTGGCAAAATAGATCGTTCTCGCGGTGACGCTCATCCTGACGGCAACCCACACTATACGCTTAGCCCGACCAACGTAAAACATGTGGCCAGAACTATCACAGCCTTTTTGAAACGTCTCGATCCTAACGGTTCGGCTGTTTATGACAAAAATTACAGCGCCTACTGGCACGCTATTGATAGAGCAGACAAACGTTGGAAAGCTATGCTTAAACCTTATGCAGGCAGAAATATAGTGACTTATCATAGCACCTGGACCTATTTTGCTGTCCATTTTGGCTTAAAAGTTTGCGGCCATATCGAACCCAAGCCCGGCATATCTCCTTCTAGTCGTCAACTTAACGAATTGGTAAGCTTAATGAAATCTTCTCAAGCTAAAGTTATCATCTATGAGCCTTGGTACCCAGATAACTTACCTAAATCTGTAGCTCAAAAAACCGGTGCTCGAGCCTTGAAATTGCCTATTCAACCAGGCAGTATGCCAGGAACTTCTACCTATATTGACATGATGGATTATAACGTCAAAAATTTAGTAAAGGCTTTACAATAGAATGTCTGTATTTGCTGAGTTTAAGCAAGTTAGTCTTGGCTATACCCAAAAACCAATTTTAGAAGGGTTAGACTTCTCCCTAGAAAGAGGAAAATATATAGGCCTGGTAGGTTCAAACGGTGTTGGTAAATCGACTTTACTTAAAGGCTTAATAGGAGCCTTAAAACCATTAAGCGGTCAAATTAACTTTTTTGATACCCAAAGCCAACCGAGCAAACACTTGCAACATTTAGGTTACATGCCACAGCATCAGACTTTGGAAACAACTTTTCCTCTTTCTGTATTTGAGACCGTTCTAATGGGACGCTATCCTCAAATGGGCAACCGTTTTTGGCCTTCGCCTAAAGATCGTCAAGCCGTTAGCAAAGCTTTGGAACAAGTTAATTTGAGCGCTTGGGCTCAGTCACACATTAGTGCTTTGTCTGGAGGTCAACTCCAAAGAGTGCTTATGGCCAGAGCTCTAGCTTCTGAACCACAAATTCTTCTTTTAGACGAACCAACTAACGGTATGGATTTAGGAGCCAGCCAGGATACCTTGGAAATAATAGATAGGCTACACCAAAGTGGCATGACTGTAATCATAGTCACCCATATGTTAGAAATTGTAGCCGAGCATGCTCAAGTCGTTGGTATTTTCCATAACAGTGAAGAGGGGCACACGACTATCAGTTGGGGACAGCCTAAAGAAGTATTTACTTCTCAATATTTAAGCCAATTATACAAACGTCCTATCGTTTGGCGTAATTCGTCAGTCCAGGCAGAACCTGCCTCCGAATTGAGATAGAAAAGAATGTCACTAATAGATAATTTAGACTTTACAACTTTAGCTTGGCTATCAGCTTCGTTGACAGCCTTAATGACCGCTTATTTGGGCGTATTTGTCGTATTGCGTCGCATTACTTTTGTCGGTGTAGCCCTTTCTCAACTAGCTGCCGCCGGCGTAGCTCTAAGCGGCTTAGTTCATATTCCATGCAATCTTGGCGCCATACTGCTTATGTTGGGAGGCATCACTTTCTTTGCTAAAGATCATAGACGAGATCTGCCTTCGGAAGGACTTATTGGCAGCGCCTATGTAGCTGCCGGAGCTATGGCTGTACTCTTTATAGCTCTAGCTCCCCATGCCGATGGTGATATGCTCAGCTTGCTTTTCGGTAATGTTTTGGCCGTAACCTCAGCAGATATTTATTTAATGGCTGCCTCGCTAGCTTTCATTATAGCTATCAATGCTTTATTTTTTAAGCAATTTATGTTGACAGCTTTCGATCCTATGATGGCGCAAGCTTTGGGCTATAACGTAAAATTTTGGAATTGGCTTTTCTATTTTACCGTAGGTTTGGCTATTGCTGTAGCTATCCATAGCGCCGGTGCTTTATTGGTTTTTGCTATGTTAATTGTACCGCCCTTAATTGGTTTATGTTTAAGCCAACGCTGGAATATTGTTTGCATTTATTCTCTTATCTCCGCTCTGCTTTCCGTCAGTTTGGGAGTAGCTTTATCGGTACAATATGACTTACCAACTAGCGCCGCTATTACAGCTGTAATTTGTATTTTCTTAGCTGTAGCCATGCTGATAAAGAAAATGCGTCAAGCATAAATAACTACCGTAGGTAATAATTTGCAACGATATGTATCCCCTTCACTATATCATCTAGCTAAGGGGATACATATCATTTTTTATGGGCCTTATGTTACAATATTTTTAGATCGTCATCAAACCAAGTATTCAAATTATCGTTAAGATCTTGTACAAATTGTTTCAAAAAGCGACGTTGCTCGGGAGTATAGCGACGCAACAAATTATTAAAACGACGTTCAAAGTCATTATGAATTTTTTCGTGGAAATGAAAAACTTTCCAACCCTCTTCAGTAAGGCTGTACGTACGTTTGGTCAGTTTGTCGGAAGCTACGTGGCTGGAGATCATGCCGCGCTTTTCTAATTTGGAAAGTACCTGAGAAGCGGCGCTTTTAGTTATGCCAATCTTTTGAGCCAATTTTAGGCCGTAAAGACCAGGTTCTGTGCCTAAAAGCCAAATAACGTGAATTTCTGAGCGATATAGCGGCTCTTGCAAGCTATAGACATGGACTTGCCTTTCATGGTAGGCCCAATGGCGTATCAAATCCATAAGATCGCGACTTAAAGATTGTCTCATTTCTAGCTCCGTTAGTCCTAAAGCCTATCCTGTCGGCCTCAAAGCCCAATTATACAAAAAAGTTCAACAGCCTTTTTTTAATTGACTAAGATAACATACATACAAGCATAAAATAGGCTCAACCTCCTATAGCAAAGGCTGAGCCCATTTCAACAGTCAATATATATAGGCTAGAAACTAACCGACTTTTTCTTCAGAAACAGGGGATTGATCAGCAGGAGCTTGATCGACAGGAGCCTGTTCGGCGGGAGCATCTTTAGCTACAATCTTGTCAATTACGGTACGGCCGATATCAAAGCCCTTCTTGGCGCCGTTAACAGCACCAGGACCAGCACCAACTATAGCAGAGCCGAGACCTTCAACGGCACCACCAACCATACCACCAGCCATGGAACCGACCAAAGGACCAGCTACTAAGCCACCAACTAAAGCGATGGGGCCAGCAACAACACCAGCGACAGCCAAACCAGCTACTAAACCAGCAGAAGCGCCGATAGCTTGCAAGACGACTTTGGCATCGCGAGGGATAGTAACTTTGCCCTGAGCAGCACCTACCAAACCACCTTTGGTAGCACCAGCAGCAGCGCCGATAGCGCCAGTAACGACACCAGCAGCGTTGCGGACAATACGAGTAGCGAAGTTGGGCTTCTGAGGAGCGGGTTCTTCACTCTGCTCACTCAAAGCGAACATTTCCTGCGGCTCTGCCTGTACGGCGGCAGTTTCAGTGTTGGTCGTTTCTTTGCTGTATACAGGAGCAGATGCGCTGTAAGTATTGGCAAAAGAATTTACTGAATTTATAGACATTATAAAAAACGTCCTCCTAAAAACTCAAACACCGCGCCGAGAAAGAACTGCACGACCCTCGGAACTGCCGCTATAAATAAGCGGAAGCTGCTCTCAAAGCACTTGCCTATCGTCTCTTGATACAATCACAAGTCCGATAAGTAATCCGCGCTTTGCGTGCCGCACGGTATCAGTCTCATTTTATCAAATAAAGACGCGGCGAACAACAGGCAATATACATCTATATTTGCAAGATTACCAACTTGGCAAAAGAAATATCCCAGGAGTGTTCTTTATTAAGCTTAACTAAACGCAATCCGAAGGTACTACCATCCTTCATTTCCCGTTCCATTAAGCAAATTTTACTGTACCACTTGCCCATTAAAGATAGTACTTTTTCTTCAATTTTGGCATAATCGGCACACTCGGAGGAAACCTGGGCGGTGACAGCCCGTTCATGACGGCGCACTTCCTCCCAAGGAACATGCTTTCTGGTAAGGTACATTACTTCCGGTTCTGCTAAAGCCAACCGGCACGCTTCTTTAGCCAAATCTCTGAGCTCTGTACTAGTTTTCTGGAGCTCAGTTGCGCAACGCACTTCTAAAGCGCACATCCTGCGCTCATCCTCGCTGATTTCGGTAACAAAAAAGCCTACAGGCAAGTTTTCTTTCTGTTTAGCCACTACTTTCCAACCTCTGCGGAATCTTCAATGCTCAGTTGCAGAAATTATATTCCTAACCGGTATTTTTTTCACTCCTCAAAGCTAGGCTTCCTGCCCCCACTATTCGAGAAAGATTTGACAATAATTTGTTAAAAAAGATCAATTTTAACCAATGTGGAAAGAAGTCGCTTTCAGCGCCAGATGGGGAAAAGCAAGCGCACAGTCAAAAAGCGAAAGAGAAAATATAATATGGGCAATACTTTTGGCAAAATATTCAGAGTCACAACTTTCGGAGAATCACACGGGCCAGCTTGCGGAGCCGTAATAGATGGAATGCCCTCTCAAGTAAAGATCGATTTGGCAGAAGTTCAGCGCTATTTAGATAGGCGCCGACCGGGACAGCGCTTTACGACGCCGCGCCAAGAGCAAGATCAATTAGAAGTTTTATCCGGTCTCTTTGAAGGTAAAACTTTAGGTACTCCTATAGCCATGTTGGTACGCAACCAAAATCAGCGCTCCCGAGATTATCAGGATTTGGCTTCTGTCTATCGTCCTTCCCACGGAGATTATACCTGGCAAGCTAAATACAACTTTCGCGACTGGCGCGGCGGAGGACGTTCCAGCGGCCGGGAAACGGTTGGCCGAGTGTTGGCTGGCGCTTTGGCCGAACAATTGTTGTGCCAATGGCTGCCACAAAACGAGCTTGTCCCCTTCAACATTGTAGCTTGGTTGGAACAAATTGGCCCTTGCGACCTCAATTACAAAGAAGGCCAATTTGAACAATATTTGCAAACACTCAGCCGCTCGAAAATAGATGCTTACTTGGCTCGCTTTCCTCAAGCTTCAGCCAGCCAGCAAGTGCAGCAACTTCTGGAAAAAGCTGAGCGAGAAGGCAACTCTTGGGGCGGACGTCTGGTCTTTGCTATACGCGGTTTGCCTGCAGCCATTGGCGAGCCAGTATTCGAGCGCTTGGATGCCAACATTGCTTCGGCGTTAATGTCTATTCCAGCAGTTAAAGGTGTAGAAATCGGCCAAGGTTTTAAGCTGAGCTCTTATAATGGCTTTGCAGCTAACGATACCTTGCAAAATGAAAACGGCCACCCTACTTTAAAAACGAATTGCCAAGGTGGAATTTGGGGTGGGATATCAACAGGTGGCCTTATTTGGGGGCGAGTAGCTTTTAAGCCTACACCCAGCATAGGCCTAGAGCAAGACACTTTAGACATTAACCTTCAGCCTTGCAAGATAAAAATAAAAGGGCGTCATGATCCTTGCTTAGCTATTAGAGCAGTGCCAGTTGTGGAAGCTATGTTGGCTATAACCTTGGCCGATTTAGCTTTGAGCGCCTCCTTAAGCAATATGCAATCGGCGCCAAGGCTACAAAAACGCTAATTTTTTTGCTAAAATTTTCGACAAGACAAATTATAGCTTCGCAAAACCGGAAAAATTTTAGCCGGACGAAGCTCACAGAGGAGTTTTTGTATGGTACATAATCGTCGGCGGCCAACTTGGTTGCTTCTATGCTTGGCGCTATTGCTCGGCATGCTTAGCCTCTCAGTTTCAGCTCAGCAACCACAAGCCCAAATAAATCCTGACGTTTTCGTAAATGGCCAAGCCCTAGAGCGCTCTGCTGTCATAGGTTCTACAGGCAAAGATTTAGCGGTAAAAGCCACACCTTTGCTAAAAGCTACTGGAGCTTCTGTCGAATTTGACGGCAACAAGTTAGAAGCGTCCTGGTCGGAATCTATGCTAACCATTACAGTAGGCCGTTCGTATTGCATTTATAATGGCCAAAGTGTCAAATTGGAAGCTCCAGCAGGATTATACGAAAATGATTTAGTTGTCCAATTGAATGATTTGTGCAAAGTAATAAAAGCCTCCGTAACCCAAAAAGGACAGCAAATTGCCGTACAAACAGCCAATTTCAGCAGCAATAAAACCAACAACCAAAGCGACCAACTGGCCACAGCTCCTCTACCTCCCTTAAATGGACGCGTCAGTGCCAAAAATGCCTACTTAGCCAATATTCAGAGCGGTGGCAATATTTTTGGTATGCCTCCTTTAGAAGCTATGCCCAACGCCAACGGCAGCTATAGCACTTCCGTTTCTATGCCAGACGCTATGGAGAACCCGGCTTTTCCTGAAGCAGGCATGGGTGGTCTAACTACAAAAAATGCTAAAAGTTCACCTTACGAACGTCCTATAGTTTCTGTAACCAATGTTGGTAATCGTCAAATTACTACGGAATTGCCGCGCAGTGTCAATGATGTAGCCTCTATGGCCAATTCTCCCAGCGTTCGCTATCCTTCAGGATTGGGACAAATGTCTAGTATGTCCGGTATGCCTGCCGGTGTAAGCGCTGCCGATTTTAATATAAACCATCCTTCGACGAACCAACCAGAGCAACCGGCTACTATTAGTTACTCTACCGTTCCCAGCGGACGCACAGCTTACAATTACCCCACCACAGCCAATCCTAGAGAAAAGCAACCCGAACCAGCCAAACCAGAAATAGTCGAATTTGACGTATTGCGCCAAATGTCATTTTACGCTACAGCTTACGAAATAAAAGCTACTATTCGTAATACTGGAGAACTGGCTGTACAAAAGCCCTTTATGGTAAAATTTATGGTCAAAAGCCATAAGAAAAATGCTCAGTGGGACGTGGTAGAGAGTTATCTTATCAATCCCTTAGAGCCAGGCCAACAAGTGAGTATTTCTAAACGCGTAGACGGCCATCAGTATGCTTGTTTGTTAGACCTAAGCATAGACTTCAAAGTCTCCGTAGTTGAGGAAGTGCTTATTCCCACTACAGGTCGAGATGGACGTAACTGGACTAGAGCCAAGAAAATAAATAGTCGCACTCAAGATAAAGAACCGACTTATTCGCAAACTATGACTAGAGCCAAAGAGACCAGTTTCCAAGAGAAGAATGTTCACTTCTAGTTGGTATAGATATTGTCTCTAGTTTAAACAAAATAGCGGTCATCCTCACAATTTTGCGAGGAGCCGCTATTTTTATATTGAGCTATAAAGCAATAAGTTGGCTATTATTCGTTTGTAGCGGAAGGATTATGCTGAGGGACAAATGGATCGGGATAAAGTTGCGAGATACCACTATGGCGACATTTTACCCCCTTGCGATAGCACTCAATAATATTTTCGCAATATATTTCACCCTCAGGACCTTTGCGCCTGGAATCGATATAATCGGGATAATTTATACAAACAGTAATTTCTTTATTCAGAATGTAACAATAGCGACGCGCTGGCTCAATAGCGCAACGACGGGCCATAGGCTGTTTGTGATAACCTTCATTTCTTCGGTTGTAAAAAGAATATGTCAAAAAAAAACTTAGTTCCTTTAACTGCGCCATCTACTTTGGCTTTTTCTAAAGACCAAAAATAGAGTGCACAAAAATTGGCCCAGAAATTCCTCCGCGAGTTGCCTTTCCCCTGCTTAAAGCCAACTTAACCAACTTCTCAGCAAGAGAAAAACAACCCAACAGCCAATCAGCCCCAGGAACCTATTTAAGCTAAGACTTTATCTCCCGCTCTAAAGCGGCCACTTCCTCTGCCTGATGCAAAGCTTCTAAAAAAGCCTCGCGAGCCAAAGACGCTCCATGATATTTAGCTGCTGGCAACCCACCCAGGGCATTAACAATTTGCTCTTCTTCAATAGACGCAGCCTCTTCTACGGTTTTGCCTTTTACTAAATCACATAAAACGTCGGAAGCGGCAGTAGCAGCTAAGCACCCAAAGGCTTTAAACACCACTTCTTCTACACGCTTACCTTGAAGATCAAGATTGACCCAAAATTCAACTGTATCGCCACAAATGGGGTTTTCGGAAAAAGCGTGGCCTTGAGATTCCTCCAATTCACCTACGTGAATGGGATTTTCTCCATGTTTTAAAGCAGAATCTGAATATTCCATATCTTCCCTATCTACTGCAAGAGTGTGTTTTAGCAAAACAAGACTTAGGAGCCATAGCTTGCAACTTCTGAGCCGCCTTAACAATAACGGCAATAGCTTCGTCTAATTCCTCGTAAGTAACAGAAGCGTCTAAAGTTAGACGCAAACTACCTCGGCCTAAAGGAGAGTGATAGCCCATAGCTTCGAGCACATGAGAAATACCCAAGGCCGAAGAAGCACAAGCCGAACCAGAAGATGCGCATACACCTTTGCGATCTAATTGCATAATTAAAGATTCTCCCTCTACACCAGGAAAAACGAAACTAGCGTTGCCAGGCAAACGCAAAGTGGGATGGCCAGTAAGCTCAGCACCTCTTACTGAGGTCAAAATTTTCTCGATTAAATAATCCCTTTTGGCTTTAAGAACTTTAGAGCGTTCTTCCATAGTGCTAACAGCTATATCTAAGGCTTTGGCTAAGCCAATAATGCCAGGGACATTTTCTGTGCCGGAACGCAAACCACGCTCTTGGCCGCCGCCGTAGTTGACACTTAAAGGACGCACTCCGGTGCGCAAATATAAAGCACCAACACCTTTGGGGCCATGGAATTTATGAGCAGACATACTTAAAGCGTCTACTCCTAATTCCACAACATTGATAGGAATAGAGCCAGTTGCCTGTACAGCGTCAGTATGCAAATAAGCTTGATGGTTGGCCAAAAGCTTAGCAATTTCGGCTATAGGCTGCAAAGTGCCGACTTCATTGTTAGCCAACATAATGGAAACGACTACAGTTTTATTAGTTAAAGCGGCGGCCACCTTTTCCACACTGACCACGCCTTGAGAATCGACAGGAAGGCGAGTAATTTCAAAGCCTTCTTTTTTAAGCTGATCGCAAGCATGCAATACTGCATGATGCTCAATTGTAGAAGTAATAATATGGTTGCCCAACTCACGTCTGGCTCTAGCTAAACCAATAACCGCCAAATTGTCAGACTCAGTACCACAACCGGTAAAGAAAATTTCGGCCGGAAGCTTGGCGCCAATACATTTAGCTACAGTAGATCTAGCGGCATCTAGAGCACGGCGAGAAGCTAAAGCAAGCCCATAAATATTCGAGGGATTGCCGTAAAGCTTTGTAAAATATGGCAACATGGCCTCTACCACTTCGGGTAAAACTGGAGTAGTAGCGGCATTATCTAAATAAATCATCTAAAATAAACCAACTTTTGGCAAAAAGTTAAGACTTAAAAACGGCACTCAAGCTGCCCATATGTCCAGCATGTAAGCAGCTGCGCCAAGAACAGGCCACATTTTAGCACAAACTTCCTGGCAATAAAAATATACTCTAGTGCCGTGCGCCCACGCTTGTTTTATCGGTTGCGCAAGCTTAAATTAAACGGTTAAAACGTAATCAGCTAAAACTCTTTGAATTTCATTGATATCTAAATCAGCGCTGAATTTAAGTTCGACTACAGGAGTATAATTGCCGCCAACCCATATTTTCAATTCTGCGTCTAAATCTACCAAGCCGGCTGTTTCTACGCAAAAGTGGCTGATATTGCGATAAGGAATGGAGTGGAAAGATACCTTTTTGCCGGTGATACCCTGAATATCCACAAAGATAAAGCGGCGGTCAGTAAAAATAATCAGATCGCGGATCTGTTTGTAAACGTGCTCGACTTTTTCACCAGGAGCGAAAATTTGAGAATACTGCTTAGTAATATCTTCGGCGCTAACTTTAGAAGCATTGCCCAAAAGGCCATTCAAAAGGTTCATCATAAAAAATTTTCAACTCTCGCTTTCTTAAACACTGCCTTGTAATTGTATCACATTTGGCCTAAATCAAGTGAAGAAGCAAAACGATCGAAGGCTCTATATTCCATTGCTTCACAAAGATCACCTAAACTAATACGCTCTCGCCCTTCCAAGTCGGCAATGGTTCTGGCAGTACGGCAAAGGCGGTCTTTGACTCGTCCAGATAAATTATTTAACCTAATAGCTTCAGCTAAAAATTTTTTACTTTCTTTATCTAAAAGGCAAAAGCGACGCGTTTGGGCCGTATTCATAAAACCGTTGCGGCAGTCGCGCTCACGCTGAATAGACAAGGCTCTTTCTACTCTTTGGCGCACTATATCCGAACTTTCAGCCAATTTTATCTCTAAAAGTTCGGAAGCTTTAGTGCGAGAAACTTGCAATTGTAAATCGATACGATCTAAAAGCGGCCCTGACAAGCGCGTTAAGTAACGCCGCCTTTTGGAAGGCAGACAGACGCAGCCCCTTTCACTATCTCCCCAATATCCGCAAGGACAAGGATTCATAGCCGCTACTAAAGTAAAACGGCAAGGATATTGAGCATGAACTTTGGCGCGAGCTATTTCTACTTGGCCTTCTTCCAAAGGGCGGCGCAACGCTTCTAAGCAATCGCGACGAAATTCAGGAAATTCATCCATAAAAAGAACTCCTCTATGAGCCAAAGTAATTTCTCCGGGGCGATTGCTGCCTAAAAGGCCAGCAGCCGAAATATTAGAAGAAGGCATACGAAAGGGCGCTTCGTCTATCATACGTTGTGGGCAATAATTGGCGGCGCTGTGAATGGAAGTAACTTCCAAAGCTTCTTGACAGCTTAAACGCGGCATAATTGAAGGAAGACAGCGAGCCAACATAGTTTTGCCCGATCCTGGCGGCCCCAACATAAGTACATGATGGCCGCCAGCAGCACATATTTCTAATCCGCGCTTGGCCACAACTTGACCACAAACATATTGCAAATCATCTTCGGCTACAGGAGCCGAGCTTTTTGAGCTCTCGCTGCTGCCTAACCACGAAGAGCCGCCCAACTTAAATTGGCGCAAGCATTCCAATTCTAGCGCTTTTGCCCGTTCGTGTTGGCCGCTGAGAAGAGAAATAGCGTGTTTTAAATTGAAAACGCCACGACAATTTAAGCCTTTTACTAATGAAGCTTCAGCAAGATTGGCATAAGGCACCAAAATATTAGTTAGGCCCATTTTTTGAGCCATTAAAATAGCCAACAAGACACCACGTACAGGACGGACATTGCCATCCATAGCCAATTCGCCTAAAACTAGCCAATTTTGCAACATAGGTGGCGTTATTTCTGAACGGGAGTCATCAGCGGCCAACACCGCTAAGGCCATAGCTAAATCGAAGCGAGCTCCTTCTTTGCGCAATTCAGCGGGCGCTAAATTGATACGTACACGCCCTAGCGGCGCTTCATAGCCGGAATTACTAAAAGCAGCCCACACACGTTCGCCAGCTTCATTAACGGAAGCGTCGGGTAAACCGACCACAGTACAGCGCGGCAATCCTTTGGAAATATCGACTTCGCAGGAAACTAAATGAGCATTGACGCCGATTAAAGCGGCAGTATAAATACTAGCAAACATATTCCCCCCTTAGGCTGACAACAAAAATTGGCAGCAACTAATTTTTTATCAAGACAAAGAAAGTTTTGGTCTAGATAGAATTGAAAAAAAGCTTGCAATATTTGCTTTTTAGCCGCACAATTAGCCTGGCATGGGCAGCATAGCTTGGTTGCTCTTCTTATTTAATTTTATGTACAGCCCAAGAAAGCGAGAGAATAAATGATCGTTATTGCCGCTTTAGATAATAGTAATGGCTTGTTGTTTAACCAAAGACGTCAAAGCCAAGATCGTCTGTTGCGTCAGCGTATTTTAGCTTTAATCGGCCCGAAAAAATTATTTTTGAACGAATATTCAGCCGAATTGTTTGCTACTGAAGCTAAACCGGAGCAACTTCACGTAAGCGAACACTTTTTAACTGAAGCTGGCCCAGGCCAATATTGTTTGGTGGAAAATGTCTCTGTGCAAGATTATGAAGATAAGGTAGAAAAAATTATTATCTTCCGCTGGAACAGAGACTATCCAGCCGATTTTTATTTTGATATCAACTTGCAACAAAATTGGCAATTGAAAAGTGCTGCCGATTTTGTAGGCTCTTCTCACGATAAAATTACCGAAGAAAGATATATTCGCAAAGGTTAATTATGTACAGTAAATACAAATTATCTAAATTTAGACTATTTTTCTTATCGCTACTTTGTACTTTAAGCTTTATTTTGCCGGCCTTAGCTACAGATAATAGCCTAGAGGGAGAGTTGCTTTTAGCCGCCTCCTCGCGTCGTATTGCCAACCCCATTAGTATGGGCCGCTTTTCTTTGGCTTCAGTTCCAGCCTACTCCGGCAAGCCTTACGCTATTATCAATAAAAACGTACCTTTCTTCACTAAAGCTGACCGAGTATCACGCTCTTACGAAAAATACAGCCAATTAGACAACTTAGGGCGCTGCGGTGCGGCTATGGCTAATGTAGGGCGCGATATTATGCCTACAACTAAACGCGGCAAAATCGGCCAAGTAAAACCTAGCGGCTGGCATTTAGCTAAATACGATTGCGTAGATGGTAAATATCTTTACAACCGCTGCCATTTAATCGGCTACCAGCTTACGGCCGAAAATGCCAACCCTTGCAACTTAATTACTGGCACCAGATACTTAAATGTGCAAGGTATGTTGCCTTTTGAAAATATGGTAGCCGACTATGTAAAGGAAACTGGCAAGCACGTACTTTATCGCGTTACACCAGTTTTTAAAGGCAATAACTTAGTAGCTCACGGCGTACTTATGGAAGCTATGTCTACCGAAGATGGCGGCCGCAGCGTTCTTTTTAATGTTTATTGTTACAATGTACAGCCACAAATTAGCATAAATTACAAAACTGGCGCCAGCACTTATACAGGCGGAACTACCGTTGCTAAAAAGACAAAGCACAAAAGTTACAGCTCTTCCTCTTCGTCTAAGAGCATGGCCGTTAATATTTATGTCCTTAATAACAGCACCCACAAATTCCACCGTCCCGGTTGCAGCAGCGCCGCTCGCATAAGCAGCAGAAATCGTGAAGAATACACAGGTTCACGCAGCAGCTTAATTAGCGACGGCTACTCCCCTTGTAAAAAATGCAACCCCTAAAAGTTGCGCTATAAAAAGCAAAAGCGCCGCTTACCGAGCTTGTGAAAATGAATTCACAACTAGGTAGCGGCGCTTTTATGTTAATCATGCATATCAAACAAATTG
>ERZ808242.585-NODE-585-length-25740-cov-4.974616_pt1 | contig 25740 bp, 18 predicted proteins | sample MGYA00521244_ERZ808242 | MGnify/ENA primary metagenome ERZ808242 (study PRJEB31516, sample SAMN03275573) | gut metagenome | biome: mammalia-associated habitat; material: feces | host: Papio cynocephalus | place: Kenya | collected 2012-07-27 ... | reverse complement strand
ACGCAAATCATCGCGCAATTTTTTGTCCAATGCATCCAAGTCCAAGTCCTGCAGTAATTCTTTCACGGCTGCAGCACCCATGCCGACACGGAATTTATCGCCGTACATATCCAAATATTGACGATATTCGGTTTCTGTCAAAAGCTGCTTTTTCGTCAGCGGTGTGTCGCCTGGATCCAGCACGATATAGGATGCAAAGTACAAGACTTTTTCCAAAGACCGCGGAGAAATGTCCAAAATAAGACCCATTCGGCTTGGAATGCCTTTAAAATACCAAATATGAGATACAGGAGTAGCCAATTTAATATGGCCCATACGTTCACGACGAACTTTGGCACGCGTTACTTCAACACCGCAGCGGTCGCAAACGACGCCTTTATAACGGATACGTTTATATTTGCCGCAATGGCATTCCCAGTCTTTGGTCGGCCCAAAAATGCGTTCACAGAATAAGCCGTCTTTTTCTGGTTTCAATGTACGGTAATTAATAGTTTCCGGTTTTTTGACTTCACCGTGTGACCATTCCAGAATTTTTTCTGGAGAAGCCAGGCCAATCCGCATGGAATCAAATTCGTTCACATCTAGCACTAATACCGCTCCCTTCTATCGATCATTATTCATCTTCATTAGTAGTATCATCGTCATGTGCTTGTTCTGCTTCAGCTACTGCATCTAAGCTCATAGCACTCATAATATCATCTTCACCGCCATTGCTGGTAGGTTCTTCAGCAGCGGTTTCTTCACCTGTTTCCTCTGTCGGTACTGCCGGTGTGCTGTCACTTACAGCATCGCCTTCCATGACACGGCGGAGTTCATCTGTCTGTTCCGGTTCTACTTCGTCTTCATCGTCCAATTCTTTAATAATGACTTCTTCTCCATCTTCATTCAGAATTTGAACATCTAAGCCGATAGCCTGCAGTTCTTTAAGCAATACCTTAAAGGATTCCGGTACACCCGGTTCCGGAATGTTTTCGCCTTTAACAATTTTTTCATAGGCTTTAACACGGCCCACAACATCGTCAGACTTAACAGTAAGCATTTCCTGCAGCGTATACGCTGCGCCGTATGCTTCCAAAGCCCAAACTTCCATTTCCCCAAAACGCTGGCCGCCGAACTGAGCTTTGCCACCCAAAGGCTGCTGCGTAACCAAAGAGTACGGGCCAGTAGAACGAGCATGGATTTTATCATCAACCAGATGATGCAGTTTCAGGAAGTATGTATACCCAACCGTAACGCGGCGGTCCATCGGTTCGCCTGTGCGTCCATCATAGAGTACGGATTTACCGTCTTCCGGAAGTCCTGCAATTTTTAACGCTTCAAATACATCTTCAGCCTGGGCACCGTCAAATACAGGCGTAGCAATATGAATGCCTGCTTTATCCGGTTTCGGCATGCCGTATTTATCAAAATCATAGCCGGCTTCACGAAGTTTAGCTTCCAAATTCGGATTCATTTTCTTAATCTGAATGCCTAATTCATGCATAGCCCAGCCTAAATGCGTTTCCAAAATCTGCCCGATGTTCATACGAGAAGGTACGCCTAACGGATTCAGTACAATCTGAACCGGTGTGCCGTCCGGCAGGAACGGCATATCTTCTTGACGCATTACGCGGGAAACGACACCTTTGTTCCCATGACGGCCGGACATTTTATCGCCTTCATGAATCTTACGTTTTTGGGCAATATATACACGAACCAGCCGGTTAACGCCTGGCGGCAGTTCATCATTGTTTTCACGAGAGAAAATACGTACTTTAACAACTTTACCGGATTCGCCGTGCGGTACACGCAGGGACGTATCACGCACTTCACGTTCTTTATCACCAAAGATAGCGCGGAGCAAACGTTCTTCCGGCGTCAGTTCCGTTTCACCTTTTGGCGTAACTTTACCAACAAGCACATCTCCCGGGAATACATCAGCACCAACCATAATAATGCCGCTTTCATCCAGGTTCTTCGTGCTTTCTTCACTTACGTTTGGAATTTCACGCGTAATTTCTTCAGAACCTAATTTGGTATCACGGGCATCGCATTCATATTCTTCAATGTGAATGGATGTATACAAATCATTTTTCGGCAAATCTTCACTCAACAGAACAGCATCTTCGTAGTTATACCCTTCCCAAGGCATGTACGCAACGAGGATATTATAGCCAAGTGCCAGTTCGCCGCCATCCGTAGCCATGCCGTCAGCCAAAACCTGACCTTCTGCTACGTGTTCATTTTTATACACAAGCGGACGCTGGTTGATACATGTACTTTGGTTGGAACGAACAAATTTAATTAATCGATATTTGTCAACAGAACCGGATTCTGTACGAACTTGAATTTCATCACCGGTTACACGACTGACAACGCCTGCATGTTTAGCTAATACACAAACACCGGAGTCACATGCTGCTTTGTATTCCATACCGGTCCCGACGAGAGGCGCCTGCGTACGGAGAAGCGGCACAGCCTGACGCTGCATATTGGCACCCATCAAAGCACGGTTCGCATCATCGTTTTCCAAGAACGGAATCATAGACGTGCCGACAGAAACAACTTCCTTAGGCGATACGTCCATGAAATCAACGCGGTCTGCCCGGAATTCACGGGTATCTTCACCATGACGGCAGGCAACACGTTCATGTACAAAATGGCCGTCTTCCGTCAGCGGTTCGTTAGCCTGGGCAATAATATACTGTTCTTCTTCATCTGCCGTAATATAATGTACATCTTCTGTAACTACGCCAGTTTCTTTATCTACGCGGCGATATGGTGCTTCAATAAAACCAAATTCATTAACTTTACCAAAACATGCTAAAGAAGAAATCAAGCCGATATTTGGACCTTCAGGCGTTTCTACAGGGCACATACGGCCATAGTGAGAATGGTGTACATCTCGAACTTCAAATCCTGCGCGTTCACGGGACAAGCCGCCTGGCCCCAACGCACTCAAACGGCGTTTATGCGTCAATTCAGCCAACGGGTTGGTCTGATCCATAAACTGGGATAACTGGCTGGAACCAAAGAATTCTTTAATCGCTGCTACAACAGGACGAATATTGATTAAGACCTGCGGCGTAATGCTTTCTGCATCTTGAATCGTCATTCGTTCGCGAACGACACGTTCCATACGGGTAAGACCAATACGGAACTGATTCTGCAGCAATTCGCCTACGCAGCGCAGACGACGGTTGCCTAAATGGTCAATATCATCAATCGTGCCAAAGCCATCCATCAAATTGAGCAGATAGTCAATGTGAGCAATGATATCTTCTCTTGTAATAGTACGGTGATCATATGGCAAATTGCTGTTGTTGCAAATGATTTTATATACAGAGCCATCGGGTTTTTCTACGAAGGTTTCTACAAGTCCTTCGCCAGAAAAGACGCCGCTTTCTTTAATTTTTTCAACTTCGGCAGCACCGATTTCCGTATGCGCATCGACAACAACTTCACCAGTTTCTGCGTTTACAATCGGTTCATGCAGCGTGAGGCCAAAGAGCCGACGTTCCCAGCCCAATTTTTTACCTGCTTTATAGCGGCCGACACGAGCCATATCATACCGGCGCGGATCAAAGAATAAGCCTTCAAATAAATTGCGGGCACTTTCTACTGTCGGCGGTTCGCCCGGACGGAGCTTTTTATAAATTTCAACTAAGGCTTCATCTTGATTTTCAGTTGTATCTTTTTCAAAGGTAGCTTTCAATCGCTTGTCATCAAAGAACAAATCCAAGATTTCTGCATTAGAAGACCAGCCAAGAGCGCGAATCAAAACAGTTACAGGAATTTTACGATTACGGTCAATACGGGCATAGACAATATCGTTGGCATCTGTTTCCAATTCAATCCATGCGCCGCGGTTTGGAATAACCGTAGAATTATACAAGCGAATGCCCATCGGGTCAATTTCGCGGCCATAATATACGCCAGGAGAACGAACGAGCTGGCTGACAATAACACGTTCTGCCCCATTAATAATAAACGTACCTGTATCCGTAATCAGCGGAAAATCGCCCATGAATACTTCCTGGTCCTTAATTTCCCCTGTTTCATGATTGACAAGGCGGATTTGGACGCGGAGCGGCGCGGCGTACGTCGTGTCCCGTTCCTTACATTCACGGATGTCATATTTAGGTTCCCCTAATTTAAAATCTTCAAAGGACAAAGACAAATTACCCGATGAATCTTCAATAGGAGAAATGTCTTTGAATATATCTTTCAATCCTTTTTCCAGGAACCATTCGTAGGACTTATTCTGCAAATCCAACAAATGAGGCATTTTCAAGACCTCGTTAATCTTAGCATACGTGTATCGAGTCCTTTTCCCTACTTGTACAGGTTTGAACATGCTGATTCTTCACCCCTTATAAAAAGTAAACCATGATGATAGCGTCGCAAAAGCATCTCCAAAAAGCGACAAAAAAGCAAGGCTCTGTATTCGTACTTGAACCTTGCTTAATTTTTTGCTTCCCGGAAACGCTTCCTCCATGTATCTCATAATATATCATATTGAACATTTTGCAATGAGTTATTATAGCATACGTTTTTGTTTCCGTCAATATTTTATTTTGATATTTTTATTTGTTACGTTTTTATTATTGATGTACCCGTGCCAATGTATACTTCTTCTTACCCTTGCGGACAATAACAAATTTACCATTGGAATTTTTATGGGGTTTAACAATTTCATCCAGCGATGTAACTTTTACACCATTAATCGTAACGGCACCGTTCGTAACATCTTCCCTTGCCTGCCGTTTTGATTTGTAAATAGTAGAATCTACCAGCCAGTTGACAACATCTTTATCTGCATTCGATACGTCTACTGTCGGCATTTTGCCAAACGCCTGCAGCAGTTCGTGTTCGGACAAATCAGCAATGCTGCCGTGGAATAAAGCTTCGGTAATATTTTGAGCTTCTTTCAACGCTTCCGGACTGTGGACAAACGTCGTAACTTCTTCTGCCAAACGGCGCTGTGCCAATCGTTTTTCCGGTTCGTTCTTAACAGCTTCCGCCAAGGCATTAATTTCTTCTTGGCCGAGGAACGTGAAATATTTCAAGTATTTGACGACATCTGCGTCATCCTGATTAAGCCAGAACTGATAAAATTCAAAGGGAGATGTTTTTTCCGGATCCAGCCATACAGCACCGCCGGCAGTCTTGCCAAACTTCGTGCCGTCCGATTTCAGCATCAGCGGAATCGTTAAGCCGTAAGCTTTCGCATCGCTGCCGTGGATTTTATGAATGGTATCAATCCCTGCCGTAATGTTTCCCCACTGGTCTGCACCGCCGATTTGAAGCTGTACATCATGGTGCATAAACAACTGTTCAAAGTCGATGGACTGCAAAATCTGATAGGAAAATTCCGTAAAGGAAATCCCTGCTTCCAAGCGGCTGGCGACTACTTCTTTAGCCAGCATCGTGTTGACACTGAATAATTTGCCGTAGTCACGAAGGAAATTCAGCAAGTCAATTTTGCTCAGCCAATCGTAGTTGTTAACAAATGAAATATTAGACGATTCACCAAACAAGTGCATAAACTGGGCTTTTAATTTTTCTGCATTTTCATGAATCTTTTCAATCGTCTGCAGCTGCCGTTCTGTTTTACGGCCGCTGGGGTCACCGATAACACCAGTGCCACCGCCAATAACAACATACGGATGATGTCCTGCCAAGGCAAAGCGCTTCAACATCATAAAAGGAATCAAGTGCCCAATATGCATGCTGTCGCCAGTTGGGTCTACGCCGCAGTACAAGGAAATGCTCTTTTCTTCTGTCAGTTTGCGCAACCCGGCTTCATCAGTCATCTGGTTGACGGCACCGCGCCAAGACAATTCATCAATAATATTCATCGAACCCGCTCCTTTTTTACTTTGCAAGTTTATATTTTTATATCATTAGTTATATTAATTATAACTATCACAGAGATGTACGTCAACAAAAGGGCGGGGATTTATCCTTCCTTTTATTTTTTCTTCATTCCTGCGGCCTGTTATATTCGCTTAAAAACCAGCGTTCCCGCCAAGCCGGACAATACGGAGGCGATGACAACTGCCGTCTTGGCTGTCATTAAATCTTGTTCACTGGCAAATGCCAATGATGCGATAAATAAAGACATAGTAAATCCTATGCCGCCCAAAATTCCGGCACCTAAGAAATGACGAATTCGGACTCCCTTCGGCACAGCCGCTATGCGCAGCCGCAGCAAGGCATACACCGTACCAAAAATTCCCAGCGGTTTTCCTATAAACAACCCTGCCATGACCCCTATTCCAACAGGGGAAACGATTGCCTGCAAACTACCTGCATCCAAGGCAATACCGGCATTTCCCAACGCAAAAATCGGCATAACAAAAAAAGCAGACCAAGGCGTCAAGCGATGTTCCCAGCGAGCCAATAAACTGGCATCATGCGTTTCAGCCGTACCTGCCGGCATCAAAAAGCCCAACAATACACCGGCTATAGTCGGATGAATACCGCCTTGTAAAAATGCATACCATAATCCTAAACCGCCGACTATGTATACGGACATTTGCCGCAGACGCAGCCGGTTTACTATTCCCAGCACCGCAACAATACCAGCACCTGCCAGCAAAGCCGTTACGTGCAATTCATTGGAATAGAATAACGCAATAACCAAAATGCCGCCCAAATCATCTACAATAGCCAATGCCGTCAGAAAGACAACAATCGGACGCGGTGCTTTAGGTGCCGCAAAAGCCAGTACACCTAAGGAAAAAGCAATATCCGTCGCCATCGGTACACCCCAGCCAGCAAGCGACGACCTGCCTACATTACATACACTGTATAATACTGCCGGTACCACCATCCCGCCTACTGCCGCAGCAATCGGCAGCAGCATAGAAGATGGAGATTTTAATTCCCCAAAAAGGAACTCGCGTTTGATTTCCATGCCGACTACAAAGAAAAACAACGCCATCAAGCCGTCGTTAATCCAATGCAGTAAGGACATGGACAGACTCCATGTGCCATATCCCAGCGTAATTTGCTGGTGCAGCAGATGCTCATAGGCTATGCCAAAAGAAGAATTCGCAATCAGCATTGCTACAACAGCACAAAAAAGCAGCAGGATTCCGCCAGCCGACTCCTTTCGGAAAAACCATAAAAAAGCTGCCGTCACATGCTGCGTATTTCGTTTTACATTTCCATATATTTTTTTACGCACTACAGTACCACCCTTCTTTCTTTCAATTTATTTTTTTCTATGCATTCATTATATCATGGGGTCTTATCATTTCCCCAGCATACATGCATACTAAAAATGCAAGTGCAGTTTCATAAACGATATGTAAATTTGTATATAAGCCGTACTGCATTACGTTTTTTCGTTAGTACATACTATGTGTTTCCTTTATATGTTTGGTTTTGAAGTCTGAAGAATATAAACCGTCTGCTGTAAACTATGCATGCAAGACTGTACAGCAAAAGGGCTGCAGCAAAATGAGCTAAAAATCTCATTTTGCTGCAGCCCTACATTATATAGATGTTATATTTTTATTTGATTAATATTCCACATTATTGCGTTCCATAATAATGCCCTGCCGATATGCCTGCAGCAGCGCGTTTAAGTCGTCAATCATCTGCAAAATCTTTTTGCCGTTATCGGTGTCTCCAATCATGACCCGCTTTGGTTCTAATTCTACCTGTGTAGATTCGGAATCAATATCTGCATTATTCATCAACACTTGATTGACATCCTTAAACGGATAATGCGCTTTGATTCGCATGCCGTGCGAATTAAAAATCAACGTATAACCGGCAATCCCTGTAGACCCCTGATAAGCCTTGCAAAAACCGCCGTCAATACAAATCTCTTTGCCTTCTGCGCGAATCGGACTTTCTCCTTTTTTTACTTTGACCGGCGTATGCCCATTAATAATATGTCCCTGCGGGGAGTCAATGCCAAATTCATGTAAGATTTTAATGCATTCATTTTTATCCCGATTGAGATGATAATACGCATTTTGCGGTTCTTTCCACGTCGATTCGTCTTTGATATAGCTGCGTTCAAACGTCTTGACGATGCGGCCTGATACAGGTGAGTCCTGGCCGCACCACATGTACCACATATAATCCAAGCTGTCTGTATCCCGTTTGTTATATGCCTGCCGGGCCATAAAATCAGCCATATCCATAAAAGCTTTTCCTTTATACGGTTTGCCGTAAAAGAAGATTTCCTTAAACGAACCGTCTTCATTTAAAGGTACGCCGCCGTGGAATAAAAGGTTATTATTATATCCCCGGTACAGTGAACCATGGCTGTAAAAGAAACGAATATGTTTATGAAGGCGTTCGCTTTCCAAAAACTCCGACGTAATCTGAGACATAATGCGATGTTCTTCCGGCGATAATTGATACGGGTCTTTAGGATTTACTGTAGGAAAATCCTTCGTCGTCAGCGGATACGTTTTCCCTTGAATCGTAATCGTGCCGTTCTTCCAATCAATCGTATGGAATAAGAGCCGGTCGTCCATATTGTATTCAGGATGGCGGATAATGACCTGCCCTTCCAGCTTAGATAAAATAACATTAATCGCCTTGACCATCGGCTCAATGCCATCAGGCTGCGTATACGTACGCAAGGCAAACAGAGCCAGCGGCCGCAGGCTAATGCCATAGCCGCTTTCTAATATTTCCAAATTATGGTATCGTATGTTATTTCTCAATACATTGGCAATACAAGCTTGACTGCCGGCAGCCGCTCCCATCCACAGTACATCATGGTTTCCCCATTGAATGTCCAGTGAATGGTGATGCATCAAATAATCCATAATTTTATCGGCATGCGGCCCGCGGTCATAAATATCGCCAATAATATGCAAATGATCGACAGCCAATCGTTTAATCAAGCTTGCTAAGGCATAAATAAACTGTCTTGTACTTCCTGTTTCCAAGATAGTATCCAATATTTTCATATGATATACACGCCGATTTTTATCTTCATCAGGCTGGGCATGCAGTAATTCATCAATAACAAAGCGAAAAACCGGCGGCATTGCCTTACGCACTTTAGAACGGGTATATTTGGAAGACAAGAGTTTAACTAAGCGGATTAGATGATTTAATGTCGTCAGCGCCCATTCATCTGTAATGACATGGTGCCGCTGAAGCATGTCTAATTTTTCTTTAGGATAATAAATCAAGGTCAGCAGGTCATCTCGTTCTTTTTCCGTCATCGAATTAGCAAAAATCATTTCAACCTTTTCACGAATAACACCGGAACAATTATTCAGAATATGGTAAAACGCTTCATATTCTCCGTGTAAATCACTCATAAAATGTTCTGTCCCCTTGGGAAGATTGACAATAGCCTGCAAATTAATAATCTCAGTAAATGTCGCTGCCTGATTGGGATATTCTTTTGCCAACAATTCCAAATAGCGCACATATTGGGGGGAATAATTTTTACATGTTTCCATGATGCCATACTCCTTTATTATTATATAGTATACTATATTTTCTTATTTTGTTTCTATTGTACACTATCTTTGCTATTGTGACTAGATTAAAATGTAATTCTGCATTGCTGCACATCTGAAATTTCTCATGCCACACTTTTTTGCTTTATCTTTTCGTATATTTTGACTATATATATGGGAATAAGCATATACTTACATAGCTATTATATGTAAAATATGCTATACATTTCAAAATAAATAACCTCTTTTTCTATCTATGACTTTCATGTATTTTGCAAATATTTTTTAGGAATACAGTTGTCTTTTTATTTGTTTTATATAAAATTTTTAGAAATATGGTGAAAATTTTTATGTTTTTTATTACTTTTTCTCTTTTTGTTTTCCTTGAGCAAAATTAATTTTCACATTGCGGTATTTGCAAAACAAAAAAAACATGGTATGATGTGGTCATAGGAAGCATTTAGGGTGAATATAGTATATATTTTAAAAAACTAACGAGGTGATTGTAATGAACAAATATCTTGAATCTGTAATCGAAAAAGTAAGAACTAAATATGCAAATGAACCGGAATTCGTACAAACTGTTGAAGAAGTTTTTTCATCGCTGGAACCCGTTGTAGAAAAACATCCGGAATACGAAAAATTTGATTTATTAAATCGCCTGGTAGAACCAGAACGCCAATTTACATTCCGCGTCGTTTGGCAGGATGATCAGGGAAAATACCATACGAATACAGGGTATCGTTTCCAATTCAACGGCGCTATCGGGCCATATAAAGGCGGCCTTCGTTTCCAGAAAAACGTATATCCTGGCATCATCAAATTCTTGGGTTTTGAACAAATCTTTAAAAACGCCTTAACAGGTCTCCCCATCGGCGGTGCAAAAGGCGGTTCTGATTTCGATCCAACAGGTAAATCCGATGCAGAAATCATGCGCTTCTGCCAAAGCTTTATGCAGGGCTTATACCGCTACATCGGGCCGGACATCGACGTACCTGCTGGTGATATGGGCGTTGGCGGCCGCGAAATCGGGTATTTGTTCGGCGAATACCGCCGCTTGAAAGGCGCATTTGAAAACGGCGTATTGACCGGCAAAGGCTTCAGCTTTGGCGGTTCCCTCATTCGTCCGGAAGCAACCGGCTATGGTGCCGTATATTTCTTGGAAAATGTATTAAAAGACGACGGACAGGATATTAAAGGTAAAACCATTGCTGCTGCAGGCTTTGGCAATGTTACATGGGGTATCTGCAAAAAAGCTGCTGAACTCGGTGCCAAAGTGGTTACGTTATCCGGTCCTGACGGATACATTTATGATCCTGACGGCGTCGTAACAGAAGAAAAAATCAACTACCTGCTCGAAATGCGCAGCAGCGGCCGCAACCGTGTGCAGGACTATGCGGATAAATTCGGCGTAGAATTTTATCCTGGTGAAAAACCATGGAACAGAAAAGTGGATATCATTATGCCGTCTGCAATGCAAAATGACGTTCATTTGGAACAAGCAAAACAAATCGCAGCAAATAAAGTTCGTTACTATATCGAAGTTGCCAACATGCCGACAACAAACGATGCATTGAAATATTTATTGGACCAAAAAGACATGATTGTCGCTCCTTCCAAAGCCGTAAACGCCGGCGGCGTTGCAGTATCTGCTTTGGAAATGAGCCAGAACAGCGAACGTCTTGTTTGGACAGAAGAGGAAGTCGATACACGACTCCATCACATCATGAATACGATTTACAAAAACTGCAAAGAAGCGTCTGCCCGCAACGGGTTAGGCTACAACCTCGTTGCCGGTGCCAACATTGCCGGCTTTGAACGGGTAGCTGATGCAATGCTTGCACAAGGTGTTTTCTAATCACCTCGTATTCACGCGAGCGGTTATATCTCCCTAAAAAAGAAAAGGCCTCGGACTATGTGTCCAAGGTCTTTTCTTTTTGCTGCACAACGTATTATATATCATGGTGCTGAAGAAATTCTTCGCGAATAGCCCGCCGCAGCGGTTCTTCTGCTGCCAATTTCAATACCAAACGCCCCATAATTTCCGCTCCCTGGCGAATAGTATTTTCAATAGACGGGCTCTTTACCATATTGGCAATTTGTACGGAATGTTCCGGGCAAGCTGTCGTGCCCATTGCTAAATGCAGATGCAGTGCCGGGCACTGATGACTTACATTTCCGATGTCCGAACTGCCGCAGTCATTCGTGTTTTGATAGGGTATGTTCATGTCATCCAAAACAGCTTCGACAGCCTGCGTTGCTGCTTGATTCCAAATCATATTGTCAAACTTATAGCCCACTTGTCTGACATCATACGTAGTATCCGTTGCCATCGCAGCTCCTGCAAAACATTTCATAATTTTGGCTACGACTGTATCCAGATAAGCTCTTTCCGTATGCCGGATACAGCATTCCAGTTCCGCATAATCCGGAACAATGTTCGACGCCGTGCCGCCTTGTACCATGTAGACGCCAATGCGCGTTTCCGGCCGTACATGCTGGCGCAGCATATCAATAGCATGCATCGCTAAGACAGCTCCGTTCAAGGCATTGCGGCCATTCCACGGTTCACTGGCTGCATGCGCAGTCTGCCCGTGAAAGGCAATACGGTAATCATCCAATGCCAAAAAATGAGAATTTGATGTCGTTTTATTGGGAGACATATGAATCATCACAGCCAGGTCATATGCTTTAAATACATTTTCTTTGCACATGCCGACTTTGCCGCCGTGAAGTTCTTCATCCGGCGTTCCCAACAAATCTATGCTGACCGGTATATCCATATGCTGCAGGGCAGCCGCTGCCAAAAAGCTAATGGCACCGCTTGCCGAATGGCCGCATCCATGACCGACTCCCGGCAAGGCATCATATTCTGCCAAAAGTGCAATTTTCATCACTGGTTTTTCTGCACGGCGAACTACGGCTTTAAAAGCTGTCGGTTCATTGGCAAAATGTTCTGTTACCTCCATTCCCAAAGACCGGCACAACGCAATGTACGCAGCGCACGCATGATATTCCTGCCCTGATAATTCCGGGTCATTGGCAATCTGATAATTTAGCGCAAACGCTTTTTTTTCATATTTTTTACTATATTTCAACATCAACTCTACAGACATGATATCCTCCTGCAATATATTTCATCTTACCACTGCAATATAAACATATATAAGGGAATCACAATTAGCCCCAGCAGTACCGAAAGAAAGCTGACCTGCGTCGAATAGCTGACATCAGCACCCACTGACTTGGCAACAACAGTCATTTGCGTCATAGCCGGCATACTGGCCTGCATAGAAAAGACCTGTGCCGACATCGGCGTAACCGGAATCAGCGGGAGCAGTACCAGCACGCACAGAGGGCAAACGATAAAGCGGCCGGCCAAAGCACCTATCAAATCCCTGTCCCAATGCACAGAAGCCAAGGAAATACGGCTCATTTCAATGCCAATGACCATAAGTGACAACGGCGTCGCCATATTCCCTACATACTGAAACGATACCAGCAGAAAATCCGGCAGAGGGATGTCTAAAAGAATGAGCAGCAGTCCGGCTAAAAAGCCCAATAACGGCGGTGACAATACTTTTTTGATCGTTTGCAAAGAAAACAGCGGCATATTCCCGCTGCCGCCGGTACTGTCATTGACGATATGATAGACCCCCAGCGTCCAAAACATGGTCGTATTGGCCATATAATACAACATGACAGACGGTACGCTTTGCGTACCAAATAATGCCAAGTTAACCGGCAGGCCAATAAAAATCGTGTTGGCAATAAAAAAGCACGTAATAAATATTCCCTGCCGTTCCTGCCGTATATGCAGTACCTTAACAGCCAGCCGTCCTACTGCATATGCCAATAAAATAGAGGCAAAGGGCAGCAGCAAATCCGGTGCAATCTGCAGCAGTGAATCGTGAGTAAAATCTTTCTTTAGTTGGCACAGCATGTACAGCGGCAATGATATTTTCATAACCAGTTTGGTCAGCAGCGCACTCGTATCTGCTGAAAACCAGCCTTTTTTCGCCAACACAAAGCCAATGCCAATAATAAATAATATTTCAAAAATTCCCTGCAGGCCATGAATCATTCCCGCCATATAAATCGCTTCCTTTATCAATGAATCTGATATAATTCCGGCCGTCTGTCACGGAATACATTTATTTTTTCGCGGACAGACGCAATGCAGTCTATATCCACATCAGCCGTTACGACTGCCGGTGTTTCTTGTCCTTCTCCCAATACCGTTCCTAATGGATCAATAATCATAGAATGCCCGCCAAAATGAAAGTTTCCTGCTGTCCCGCAGTTATTGACTGCCACTACAATCATTTGGTTTTCAATCGCCCTGGCACGATTTAAAATCCGCCAATGGTCTATGCGCACATCCGGCCAGGCTGCCGGTACAAAAAGCACTTTTGCTCCTGCCAGTGCTGCCATGCGGACCCATTCTGCAAACCGCAGGTCGTAACAAATAATCGAAGCCATCGTCACACCGTCCAAGGTAAATACATTTAATCTATTGCCGGCGTGAAACGCTGTGTCCTCTCCTCCCGGCGTGAAGACATGTACCTTATCATATGTACCGGCTATCTCGCCTTCACGATTGACTACATACGTCGTGTTGTATACGCCATCCGCCTTGCAGTTGGCTACAGAGCCTCCTACGATATGAACATGATATGTTTGAGCCAGCGACGTTAGAAACGCCTTGGTTCGTCTGCCGTCATTATCGGCTAATTGCTGTACATTGTCCGGATAAAAAGACGTGTTCCACATTTCAGGCAGCACCACTATATCGGCACCGGTACGCGCAGCCTGGGTTATCGCCCTTTCTGCTGCTGCGTAATTCGTATCTACATCTCCCAATACGACATCTAACTGAACTGCTGCAATGTTCATAGATGCACCTTCTTTCTGCATACGTTTATACTGTAAAATTATAAAAGAGTTGTGCTCAAAATACAATATAAAGGAATATACTTTTCATTATTTTCCTTCTCGGCAGCTATCTTGAAAAAATACCTATATGTTGCTATAGTTAAAGTAGTTTCTATACTAAAGGATGTGAAGAAAATGGCAAGGCTGAAAAAGACGAATGTCATGCGGATTTTAGATAAACAAAAAATTCCATATACAGCAAAAGCCTATGACTATACAGAAGAAGACCTTTCCGGCATACACGCTGCAGCAGAACTCGGCATGCATCCGGGTCAAGTATTTAAAACACTCGTTGGACAGGGAAATAAAACAGGCCCTGTTGTCTTCTGCATTCCCAGCGACAAGGAATTGGATTTAAAAAAAGCCGCTTCCTGCAGCGGAAACAAAAGCGTGCAGCTTCTGCATGTCAAAGACCTCCCCGGTCTTACAGGCTACATTCGCGGCGGCTGTTCTCCTATTGGCATGAAAAAGCACTTTCCTACCTATCTGGACCTCGCTGCAGCACACTGCGATACGATTAGTCTCAGCGCCGGTATGCGCGGACAGCAGGTTTTGGTTGCGCCACAGCGGATTGTGGATTTACTGGGCGCCGCATGGTGCGACTTAACGATAAACGACATTACATTGACGGAAGGAAGAGTACGATGACAAATGAAGAAATGAAACCATGGCTGCACGATCTCATGCAGTGCACTGCCTGCAAACTGCGCCATGAGGGAAACCGAGGCCCTACGCGTTACTCCGGAGATGTCAATTCTCCCCTGATGTTTGTCGGTGAAGGACCTGGCGGTGTGGAAGATGAATACGGCGTTCCTCTCGTAGGACCGTCGGGACAGTTATTAGACAAAGCCTTGTGGAGTGTCGGCCTTACGCGCGACCACGTCTACGTGACGAACATTGTCAAATGCCGGCCGCAAAACAACCGCACGCCTACCTTGGAAGAAGGTAAATTCTGTGCCAACATCCATTTAGTCAAAGAAATCGAACTCATCCATCCCCACGTTATTGTTTGTCTTGGCAAAGTCGCTTTTCAATATTTCTATGGACGCACAGCCAGCATTATGCACAACCGCGGCAAGTGGTTTGACTATCACGGCATTCCCGTCATGCCGACATATCATCCGGCATTTCTCCTGCGCCAAACAGGGAAAAATCTCATCGAATCCAAATGGCAGGTCTACTATGATTTCAAAGCAGCTGTAGAAAAAGCAAAAGAAGCCATGCCGGACTATACATACCAAAGCCCGGAAAAGCCGGATTTACTGGCACAATACGCAGATTTAAAAGAAACTCGTCATTTTTAATTTTTTCTTTACAAGTACCTATGTATTCTGTTATACTATATAGGTACTTGCGGGTGTAATTCAGTGGTAGAATACGAGCTTCCCAAGCTTGGTACGAGGGTTCGATCCCCTTCATCCGCTCCATATGCAAAGCAAAAAGGAATGCAAGAAAATGGTGAAAGATTATCTTTTCTTGCATTCCTTTTCGTATATAGTTTTGAGTATATAGTTTGTCGTATTGCGATTTAGTTTCTTCAAAAAAAGATGTCCCATGACACTACCTGTTTCATTGCCATGGAACATCTTTTTTACATTATTCGTCTATTTTGTTCAGTACTTTTTCAATCCATTTTGCAAATAGTTCACTGACTATCAATCGTTTGTCATCATAGGCATGATTGGTATTCAACGTATCATACGCCTGCAGGGCATCTGTTGTATGCTGCTGCAGCTGATTCCACAACGGTTCAATCATTTTCGCTGCCGGTGCTACATCGTCCTGAGAAGCGCCGATAAAATATAGATTGCGGTCTTTTAAGTCTTCATATGCCTGGAAAATGCCATAGCCTTTTTGGCAGCAGTAGTCTATATTCTGATATATCGCTGCCGGTGATTCAATATGCAGCGCATATAAGTTTTCGTCAATGACCTGCTTCATCGGTTCGGTTTCCTGATGCAGCGGCCAATACGGCAAATCATACGGTGACATGACAGCCGTGCCGCGAATCCATGGCAGCCGCCGCGTCGCGTTGATAGAAACAAATCCGCCCATGCTGTGTCCTACAAAAAACATATTATTTCTATCAATATGGTACTGCGCCGCGATGTCTTCCCGATGTGCCCATTCTGCTACACAAACGGCATCATCAACAGCCCCGGAAAACGTATAATTGCCTTGGCTTCCCCAACTGCCGCGATAGAAAAAACTAATAACTACGATACCCGTACGCCGCAGGCTTTGCGCAATATCAAATGTAGCAGCAAATCCGGGAAATCCGTGCAGCAACACAACGCATGGATAGGTCTGATTTTTTTTGCCGCCAGGAATCAATACTGTTCCGTACATTTGCGAACCGCCGCTTAAAAATGTCATCGATTCCAACGATGCACTTCGTTCTTCTTTTTCCCACTGTGGGTCATTTTTTATGTTTTCTATCTGTAATTTCATGGTATATGTATCTCCTCTATTTATATAAAGCGTCATTCATGGGATATGGATCGCTGCCTTGGTATTTAACAATAGCCGTTCCTATGATAAATCCAATCACAGAAGGCACAACCCAGGCAAATCCATCGGCCGCAAACGGGATGCACTGATACAGTTGTATCAATGCATCTAACGGCAGGTTGGTAATCTGGCTTTTATTGAGCTGCATCAATCCTTCAAATAAACCAATCAAGGTTGCCATGGAAATTGCGCCCTTCCATGAGCCGTGATTCGGTATAAACTTGGCAAATACGCCTAAGAGCATCAAAGCAATCGATACAGGGTAAATGGCAATAAAAATCCAAAATGTATAGCGAATAATTCCCTGCACACCTATGCACGCTTCTAAAAGGCCAAAAACACAAACAAAAATCATCATGGCTTTAAATGATATACTGCCATGAGAAAGGTCTACTGTCAAATTGGCAATAGTCGAACCGACGCCAATGGTCGTCGTCAGGCAGGCAAGAAAAATGCCTAATCCCAAAACAACGTTGCCTGTAGTCCCCGTCAGCGCATGCACCAGCCCATTGAGCAGTGCGGTCTGATCCATGGTACTGGCAAACATGCCGGAACCGGTAGCACCTAAATACAGCAAGCCGCCGTATACAATCAGCAGTCCTAAAAAAGCAATGACTGCCGCTTTCAAGGTCATGGCATGTCTTTTAGCCACATCCGTATATCCTTTAGCCTTGATAGACGCAACAAACATACCGGCAATCGCTATACCGACAGCGACATCACCGGTCTGATACCCCTGCAAAAAGGAATAGGAAAATACCGTGTCTACCTGCGGTGCCACAGGTTCTCCCAACGGCTGCACAAAGGCCAGTACAATCATTACTACCAGGCAAACCAACAAGAACGGCGTTAAATACTTGCCGACAATATCTACAATTTTAGACGGCCGGAATGTCAAAGCCAAAACAACTAAAAAATATAAAACCAATAAGCCAATACGCAGCCCGTTACTGCCCTGCAGTGCCGGAAATACGCTGAGCAGTCCGCTTTCAATTCCTACACCGGCCTGCCGCGGCACACCGCAGGTAAGGATAAAAACAATCCACATCACCATATAGGCTTTGGTAAACCACGCGGCAACAGGACGGCAAATCCCCTGTAATGTTCCCCCCATATTATCGACAGCGATTATCGTCGCAATAGGAAATAAAATAGCCGATACCGTCAATCCCGCTACGGCTATCTGCCAGCTATCACCAGCCATAAGACCAATGAGCGGCGGAAAAACTAGGTTGCCTGCCCCAAAGAATACAGCAAACATAGCAAATCCAATAATTAATGCATTGGCATTTTCATTGTTGAACACCATATCATCCCCCTCTATATATTGTCCTCAATGCGAGGATATTTGTCCTCAGTATATACCATTGCATACGTTAACACAATATGATAATAAAAAAAGCGTGATTTTTTATAAGGAATTTTCCCAGTACCTGCTCAGAGCAGCAAAACATAAACTGCAGTACTCCTATGCATGTCCCTGCATCACAAAAGAGCTGTCACATCGTCGTTTTTTGCAGCTGTCCTTTGTTACTTTTTTGTTACAATTTTGCCAAACCTCTTATTTCTTTCATATGTGTATGGTATAATAACCATACTTCTTCTTATTAAGATGTACATACGAGAAAGGTGGATATATACGATGAAAAAACTAAAAGCTCTACTGGCACTCTGTTCTGTATTGGCCTGCAGTTCCTTATCTGCCATAGCCATGGATTCTGACACACTGCAAAATAATCCGTACCGGTATCGTGTGGTAAGCACGCAGCCTGACGGCATTGTTTACATGGACATGGATTCTGTGCAAGCTCTGCAGACACGGGATTTGCCGAGCAGTATTGAAAATATTTCCTGCACGCTGTATGTTGAAAAGTATGCCAAAAAGGTGGACGCCATGGCCTTTCAGCAAAATCAGCTCATCAGCCAAATCAGTGAATACAAAGCAGACATCCATGCCAATAAAGTAAAAGACAAGTACCTGATAGATGCGGATTTCCAAGGAGCATATACAGCAGACGGCAAAAAACTGGACGGCAAGAAAGACAAGCTTCGCATCAAACAAATGAAAGCTTTTTATATGTATGCTCATCGGTTAGTTGCATTGCCTTTCCAAGATACTACAACGGAAAAACAAAAACCTGTTTCTCTATAAATAGTAACGAATACATAGCAATAAAAACGCAGCAAGTCCCATGTCTGACCTGTCATGATGTCAGACATAGGACTTTTTGCATGCTGCAAATACTACTGTATGACATGTAAAAAGGGAGCGATAAAATATAATGATAGGGTTGGGAACCTTTATCAATGCATTTGCTATTCTTTTGGGAGGAATACTAGGCATTGTATGCAAACAATTTTTAAAAGAAAATTATCAGGATACGATTATTAAAGCAACGGGATTTTCCGTCATATTTTTAGGTGCTGCCGGTACACTATCCAAAATGCTGACAGTTCTTCCAAATGGAAGTTTAGCCAGCAATGGTTCAATGGTTATTATTATATCGTTAACAGTTGGCGCACTATTCGGAGAAATCATCAACTTAGATGCTCAATTTGAACGATTAGGAAATTGGCTCAAACACAAAACCGGCAGTGACGGCGACAATCAATTTACGAATGGATTTGTATCTGCCTCATTGACAGTTTGTATTGGTGCTATGGCAATCATCGGCTCTATCCAAGACGGCATGTATGGCGATTATTCCATCCTGCTGGCCAAAGCCATTTTGGACTTTATTATCGTCTTGATTATGGCTTCGTCTATGGGAAAGGGCTGTATATTTTCCTTCATTCCCGTAGCGGTTTTGCAGGGAGCCATGACCCTATTGGCAGCCAGTGTATCTGCTTTTATGACAGATGCTATTTTAAGTAATATTTCGTTAGTCGGAAATATTTTAATTTTCTGTGTTGGCATCAACCTAGTCTGGCCCCAAACCATCAAAGTAGCCAATCTGCTGCCTTCCCTTTTGGTAGCCGTCGTCATGGTGCGGCTGATATAAAACAACCTACATATAGTAAATCCCCCTAAGCCGGATACCAGCTCAGGGGGCTTTTACTATATTCTTCTATGAGCAAATAGAGTATACACGTTATTCTTTTCCTGCCAATGTCTTGTACGATTCAAGACGCGTTTTCATATCCGCCGCTGTTTTATCAAAGAATGCGTCTGCTTTTTCCGGGAACACGTTCTTAAGCGAAGCATACCGTACTTCACCTAGCAAGAAATCTTTGACATCCTGTGTCGGTTCTTTGGAATCGAGGATAAATGGATTTTCACCTTGTTCAGCACGGGTCGGGTTATAGCGGTAAAGATGCCAATAGCCTGCGTCAACGGCTTTCTTTGCTTCAATCTGGCTGTTGGCCATGCCGGCTTTAATGCCGTGATTGATGCACGGCGCATAGCCAATGATAAGGCTTGGGCCATCATATGCTTCGGCTTCCTGAATAGCTTTCAGGCACTGATTTTTGTCGGCACCGAGAGCTACCTGCGCGACATATACATACCCGTAGGTCATGGCAATCCGTCCCAAATCCTTTTTGCGTGTCTTCTTGCCGCCTGCGGCAAACTTGGCAATCGCAGATGTCGGCGTAGCTTTGGAAGACTGGCCGCCTGTGTTGGAATATACTTCGGTGTCAAAGACAAAGACGTTGACATTTTCGCCTTGCGCCAGCACATGGTCTAAGCCGCCAAAGCCAATATCATAAGCCCAGCCGTCGCCGCCAAAAATCCATTGGCTGCGTTTGACCAAATTGTCACGGCGTTCATAAATTCTCCGGCAAATCGGGCACGCATCTTTGGCTGCTTCTACGACAGCCAGGACTTTATCTGCCCGCTGCCGCGTGCCTTCACTTTCATCTTTATGGTCAAGCCATTCTTTGAAAACGGCTTTTGCTTCTGTCGGCGTATGGGGACTGTCAATCGCTTCCTGAATATCCATAGCCATTTTGTCCCGCATCTGTGTTGCCGCTAGGAACATACCCAGTCCAAATTCGGCATTATCTTCAAATAGAGAATTTGCCCAGCCAGGGCCATGACCTGCCGCATTGGTCGTATACGGCATAGACGGAACACTGCCTGCCCATACAGAAGAGCATCCTGTAGCATTGGCTACCATCATGCGGTCGCCAAACAACTGCGTTACCAGTTTGGCATAAGGCGTTTCGCCGCAGCCTGCGCAGGCACCGGAAAATTCAAGAAGCGGCTGTTCAAACTGGCTGCCTTTGACAGTAAACTTATTCATCGGGTTTTCTTTTGCCGGCAGACCTATAACGTAGTCCCAAAGAGCGGCATTTGCTTCCTGCGTAGCAAACGGCTTCATTTCCAGTGCTTTATTCTTCGCCGGGCAAACTTGAGCACAGCTGCCGCATCCCAAGCAGTCCAATACACTGACCGCCATCGTAAACTGCAGTCCAGCAGCTCCTATGGCCGGTTTGACAGACAAGCCTGCCGGAGCTGCCGCCGCCTCTTCATCTGTCAATAAAATTGGGCGAATGGCTGCATGCGGACAAACAAAGGCACACTGATTGCACTGAATACAGTTTTCTGCCTGCCACTGCGGGATGTTGATAGCTACACCGCGTTTTTCATAGGCTGCCGTTCCCTGCGGGAATGCGCCGTCTTCCAAGCCAATAAACGTACTGACCGGAAGAGAGTCCCCTTCTTGGGCATTAATCGGTTCTAAGATATGGTATACAAAATCCGGTACATCTTTCTTCGGCTGCGGCACATCTTTAGCCTCTGCCCAGTCTGTCGGCACGTTTATTTTGACAATGCCGGCTACGCCGTTGTCAATTGCGGCATTGTTCATATCCACTACCTTTTGGCCTTTTTTGCCGTACGAGGATACAACGGCATCCTTCAAATATTTCACGGCATCATCAATAGGAATAATATCGGCAATTTTGAAGAATGCTGCCTGCATAATCATATTGAAACGGCCGCCTAAACCGATTTTCTGCGCGATGCTGACTGCATCAATCGTATAGAACTGAATATCGTTTTGGGCAATATACCGTTTCATCGCAGCCGGCAAATTGCTGTCCAGTTCTTCCGGTGTCCAAAGCGTATTTAACAGGAAACTGCCGCCTTTCTTTAACCCTGCCAGTACATTGTATTTATGTACATACGACTGCTGGGAACAAGACACAAAAGCTGCTTTATTGATAAGATATGACGAACGAATCGGCTCGTTGCCAAACCGCAGATGCGAGACCGTAATGCCGCCTGATTTTTTAGAATCATAGGCAAAATATGCCTGGGCATGCATGTCCGTGTGGTTGCCAATAATTTTAACAGCGCTCTTATTGGCGCCGACTGTGCCGTCTGAGCCCAATCCCCAGAATTTGCATGCTGTTGTGCCTTTGGGTGTCGTATCAATATCTTCGCCCACAGGCAGTGAGGTAAAGGTAACGTCATCGACAATACCAATCGTAAATTGATCTTTCGGTGTATCTTGCTTGAGGTTTTCAAATACAGACAAAATATGGGTCGGCGTCGTATCTTTGCCGCCAAGACCGGCACGGCCGCCTACGATAACAGGCTGCTGCGGTTTTCCGGAATACATAGCCTTGACATCGAGGAAAAGAGGTTCTGCGACGGAACCCGGTTCTTTAGTACGGTCGAGAACTGCAATTTTGTTTACTGTTTTAGGAATATATTTGAAGAAATATTTTTCTGAAAACGGCCGATAGAGATGAACCGACAGCAAGCCAACTTTTTCGCCGCGCGCATTCAAAAAGTCCACGGTTTCAGCAATGGCATCGCACAAAGACCCCATGGCAATAATCATGCGATCGGCATCGGCTGCGCCATAATAGGTAAAGGGATGGTATTCCCGGCCGGTAAGTGCCGTAATCTTGCACATATATTCTTCCACAATATCCGGCAAGGCTTCATAATATTTATTCTGCACTTCCTGCTGCTGGAAATAGACGTCTGAGTTTTCCAAAGAGCCTTTCGTCGTCGGATGATCTGGGCTGGTAGCGCGGTCACGGAACGCTTTCACGGCATCCATATCTACTAACGCAGCTAAATCACCATAATCCAAGGCTTCAATTTTTTGAATTTCATGGGATGTACGGAACCCATCGAAGAAGTTAAGGAACGGCACACGGCCTTTAATTGCTGATAAATGGGCGACAGCAGACAAATCCATTACTTCCTGAACGCTTGCTTCTGCCAACATGGCAAAGCCTGTCTGCCGGCACGCCATTACATCGCGCTGATCTCCAAAAATACAGAGCGTATTGGTCCCCAGCGCGCGAGCTGCTACATGAAATACACCGGGGAGTAATTCGCCGGCAATTTTATACATATTAGGAATCATCAACAGCAAGCCCTGGGAAGCGGTATACGTTGTCGTCAACGCGCCTGCCTGCAGTGAGCCGTGCACGGCGCCGGCTGCCCCTCCTTCGGCCTGCATTTCCTGGATACGGACAACTTGGCCGAACATATTCTTTACGCCCTGTGTAGCCCATTCGTCCATTTTTTCTGCCATCGTAGACGACGGCGTAATCGGATAAATAGCGGCAACATCAGTAAATACATAGGATACGTATGCTGCTGCCGTATTCCCGTCCATGGTCATCATTTTCTTAGTCATCTTTTCTGCCTCCATCTGCAAAATAGAATTAAGTGGTATCGTTAGTCCTATTGTAGTGTACATAAAAGTATTTGTAAAACAAATGCTTTTAATTGTATCCATCAGTATTTTTGATGGATACAAGAGATAAAAAAAGATTGACGGCAGTGAAAAAATATTACATAATCAGTATAAATAAGCATACAAAAGAAAGGATGCCCTCATGGAAATACGCAATCTGACTACTTTTTTACAAGTCGTTTCTATCAAAAATTTCACCCAGGCAGCACATACGCTTGGCTACTCGCAGTCCAATGTCAGTGCCCAAATCCAGCAGTTGGAACGAGAAGTCGGCGCCCCCCTTTTTAATCGTATTGGCCGCCAAGTAACTCTGACACAGTATGGCGAAGAATTGATTCCTTATGCGCAAAAGATTGTATCGACAGCGCTGCTAATGGAAAATTTTTTGAAATCAGAAAAAGCGTTAGGCGGCACCATCCGCATCGGCATGGTAGAATCTCTGTACGAAATTCTTTTTGAATCTTCCCTGCTGCGGTATCACCAACGCTTTCCTCACGTCAAAGCAGAACTCATCGTCGATGATACAGCTGCCCTCAAAGATGGCATGCAGACAGGTATTCTCGACTTTGCCTGTTTGATTGCAGAACCACTGCCGCAGACACAATGGCAAACTTGGTATTCCAAGCCGGAGCAAGTCGTCGTCATTGCCAATCCTGACAATCCACTGAGCAAACAGGCATCCCTTTGTCTTGCTGACATAAAAGACGAAGAATTTATTCTCATGGAATTGACTGCCCCGTACATCGTTCATTTTCAAAGCGCTATCGCAGCGCAGCATATCAGACTCCATCCCGTGTTGACCCTGCAGAGCGCCGATACAGCTACACGCCTTGTCAGCAAAGGGAATTTTCTTTCCGTTCTCCCCTTGTATACGGTGATGCAGGCGGCTAAACAAGGCCTGGTCTGCATTCTTCCGATTAAAGATTTTCAAGAAGCCCCGTCTGTGCAAATGGTTCTGCATGCCAACAAGGTCATGACGCCGCAGATAGAAGGATTTTTGCAGGAAATCCGCACGACCATAGAGACAGAAGATTTGTATTTATAAAAATATGCTCTATGTTTTCTCATTATTTTACTTTATAATGTAATGATATAAAATGTAATTACTTTTTATTTTTTTCATCTATCTATAAAGAAAGAATGTGATTTGTATGAAAATCATGATTACCGGCATTGGCGGCGTCGGCGGCTACATTGCTTCTGTATTATGTGCCAATTATCCGGACGTAACGCTGATTGCCCGCAGAAAACGCAAAGAATCCATACAGCAGAATGGCTTAGTCCTTCATAGTGACTTCTTTGGAGAACACGTATTTCATCCGGCTGCAACCGATACACCGGCAGATGCCGGCATACAGGACATCATTTTTGTCTGCGTCAAAAATTATTCCTTAGTATCTGCGCTGGAAGCCCTGCGTCCCTGCGTAGATGCACATACAGTTATTGTCCTCGTTTTAAACGGCGTAGACCATTTGGAAACAGCCAAGACCGTATTTCCCCACGGACGCTTTGTCGATACCTGCATCTATATTACATCTGCCTACAATGACGATTTTTCTATCAGCCAACATGGTCATTTTGCCCGCATCTACTTGGGTTCTGCTGATGAAGATGCCGCTCAAACAGCATATGACGTACTCAATCACGAAGGGCTGACAACGCGAAAAGCTACCCATATTGCCAAAGAAATTTGGAATAAATACATTCTCAACTGTGCGTATAATGTCATCACAGCCTATTACGAATGCACGATTGGCGATGCGCTGAACAAACCGAACGGTAAAAAAGAATTCCGCCAGCTCATCGAAGAAGCCTACACTGTTGGCAAAGCGTTAGGCATCCCCTTAGATGACACGCTTGTCGACAGCATTTACGACCGCATCCTCACGCAGGAAGACAAAAACGTCTACAGTTCCCTGGCCCGTGACGTCATGAACGGTCATCAAAGCGAACTCGATACCTTCAGCGGCTATTTGGTCCGCACAGCACAAAAGCTGCACATTGCCATTCCCTTTTCCCAGCAATGTTATCAAACCATCTCGCAGCGAAATCACTAGGACATGGTCAAGCACAGCTATGTCTATCTGCATATGTGCATGATTTATCATATCATTTGAACAACAAGAAAGCCCTTTACATGGGTTCCTGGGGCAGTGGGTTTCAGGAACCGGTAAAGGGCTTTTTGTGTAAGCAAAACATAT
>ERZ808242.583-NODE-583-length-25779-cov-19.469212_pt1 | contig 25779 bp, 27 predicted proteins | sample MGYA00521244_ERZ808242 | MGnify/ENA primary metagenome ERZ808242 (study PRJEB31516, sample SAMN03275573) | gut metagenome | biome: mammalia-associated habitat; material: feces | host: Papio cynocephalus | place: Kenya | collected 2012-07-27 ... | reverse complement strand
TTTATTCTTTCAAAATTAACTAATTATGCTACTATTTTGATGCGGTTGCCCTGCCGTACTAACGACAAAAATAGTCAACCTTATTTAGGACAAGACATCCTTATGCCCCGTTGCTACCAACTACGGTACATACACGGTAGATACACGGTAGATATACGGTAGATACACGGTAGATAATACCATCTTTGCCGATGTTTACACAGGAGTTGGCACCAAGTCGTTGTTTCTTTTGGGTCTATGGGGCAAATTTCAGCCTGCAAAATGACCTATACGCCGGATTTTATATGCCGATATTGTATAATCGCAATATTTTATGTAATTTTGCACCGTATTGAAAGAAAAGTTTGAATATAAGATGATGAAAGCATTTGTTTTTCCCGGACAGGGAGCGCAGTTTACTGGTATGTGCAAAGACTTGTACGATGTCTATCCCGAAGCACGCGAGATGTGCGAAATGGCGAACCGATTATTAGGTTTTCGCCTTACCGATATTATGTTTGATGGTACTGCCGATGACCTCAAGCAGACTGCAGTTACTCAACCCGCAGTTTTTCTCCATTCCGTAGTGGCTTCACGCCTGATGACAACAGAGAAACCCGATATGGTGGCGGGGCACAGCCTTGGCGAGTATTCCGCATTGGTTGCTTGTGGTACGCTTCGTTTTGAAGATGCGCTATTACTGGTCAGTCATCGTGCTCACGCTATGCAACAGGCATGTGAAATGCAGGCGGGTACAATGGCGGCTGTTTTAGGGTTGGAGGACGAAAAAGTGGCGGAACTATGCAAGCAGATTACCGATGATGTGGTAGTGGCTGCCAATTTCAACTGCCCTGGACAGGTGGTTATTTCGGGTACAGTTAGTGGGGTCGAAAAGGCTTGCGAACTGATGAAAGCCAATGGGGCCAAGCGTGCTTTGCGTCTGCAGGTAGGCGGCGCCTTCCATTCACCGCTTATGCAACCCGCAGCCGAGGAACTGCAGGCTGCCATTTTGAAAACAGATTTTCACAAACCGTTTTGTCCGATTTATCAGAACGTGGACGCACAGCCGCACACCGAACCGGAGCAAATCCGTCAGAATCTGCTCTTGCAACTCACATCGCCCGTGCTCTGGACGCAATCTGTAAAAAATATGGTATCAGCAGACCAAGACCAAGACCAAGAGAAAGAGAAAAAAGAGAAAAAAGAGATGACACCAGCAGGCAATATCGCTTTCTACGAGTTCGGTCCCGGTGATGTTCTCAAAAACCTCATCCGCAAAACCGCCCCCGGAGTCTCCGTAGGTTAATGTAGCATAATGTGAAAAATGTAAAATAGCACATCTTTTCACAGCGCAAAAGTAGTACATTTTTTTTATACCTGCAAATATTGCGGGTATTTTTTTTATTTTAGGCACTCAAAACACAGCCATAGCGTGATTTTTCGCAGTCGCTGACACGTTGTGTCAGTGGATATATAATAATCAAGAGGGGTTCCCCTTTCTCATAGAAAGGGCAAAAAGACGCTCACAAGTGATGTGAATTTATTAATAAATGTTATAAAATAATCGAACACTATGTACAAATCGAATCAAATCGAATCAAATCAAATCGAATCAAAAGGCATACGCCTATTATGAATACACTCACTACCCGCACGACCGTACGCGCGGTCCGTTCGCGTGAAGGCAAAACTCCGTGGGTCGTTTTGCATTTTAGAATTTTAGATTGCAAGGTTTATCCTAACTATGCACATTTACACTATACACATAAACAAAGCAACCTAAACAGCAGGGGCTGAATAGGTTGCAATGTTTTCGAACACTATGTACTACTTTAACTAATTACCTAATTAATCGAAAAAGTAAGAACAACACAAGAATACGCCATATAAACAGCAACACCAAACGAAGATAATGAAATACTTTTCTCATTTTTTGTGCAAAGATACAACTTATTTCTTGAATCCACGCGGCATAAACTTATATTCTAAATACTTTCCGCCAAAATCGATAACTTGCTGTGTAACTTTAGAACCTAATACAGATTTAAGCCACAAACGGAAGTCAGTCCAAGAGGATAACGGGTTATTAAAACCTTGCTTTGTTAATCGTCCCTCCTCATATTCAGTAACAAGATAATCAATATGCGCTTGTTTCTTACGAGTAGTAACATTTTCCTCACTCAAGAACTCTTTAACTTGTTGCTGAATTGCTTTAGACTGCTGATAAGATGTAGTATATCCAAGTGCAAGCATATTCTCGTCAAACTTATATGCTACATAATTATCAACATAAGAACGCATTTCCTCATTGCGTGCAGACTTATCATACAAATCCTTATTCTTACTTTCCAATGATTTCCATATTTCGTCAGTAGAATAAACCAAATTAGGGTTATCCGAGTTAGGAGTAAAATCGAATGTAGTCAAGAACGAACGCAATGCAGGGAATTTCTCACGTACCTCACTATTAGCAGAGTTAAGCAATTCTTGTGCATCGTTTTCAAGTTCTTCCTTACGTGTTTCCTGCTGCTGTTTAAGAGTATTCTGTTTAGTATTCTTAATCACTTCAGTATTTACACGCTTTTGCTCTTGAAGTTGCGCCACTCCTTGAATAGCGTTAACAACACCAGAGAAATCAATAGGCTGATATTCCGCCGTAGGGGCTTGCAACTGCGCAGCATTAACAGGTGCAGGAGTGTAACCTCCTGCACCATTAATCGTACCAAGCGCACCTGCTTTACTCATACCCGCAGAACGGAGACGAGAGACTTGTGCAGGCGCACTCTCATAGGCTCTTTGTTTATCACTTTCAGCAACAGCAGCGGCATTTTGCAAACGAACTTGCTCGATATTAGATCTATTAGTATCACGAATAGCTTGCAAATTACTTTCACGCTGCTTTTTTGATTGTGTAGCATTAACAGCAGTACCAACTGCAGATAATAAAATAGGAACAATAGTACCTAAAGCACCTAAAACTGACATAAGCGAATTGTAAAAAAATTGATACTGCTAATTTTTACACAGACATTCCACAAACAGGCAACGCACGAGACGCAGCAACAGAATGGTGAATATCATATCGGAATTGGTCTTGCGCAGAATCGTCAGTTACAAACATATCCAACGAGGGGTGACAATGAACAAAACGATAGTTCAATTTCGGGCGACTGCTTTCGTCAAACAAGTTATACGTACGACCAAACGTGTACATATCGTCCGTATCACGCAATGAACCATGCTCCTCGTCCTGCTTACACTTGTAATCAAAGTAGCGACCTTGATAACCGAATATACCTTGCCCAAATTCTTTATGTTGTTCAAGAGTTGCACTCTGAATTTCGTCATTATAGACAGCGTCCATACCGATTTGTGCGAACTCGGGGAATGCATAATCAAAGACACGGAGTTTTGAAAGATGACGGGGCATACCGGCAGGATAGGTTTGCTCCGGGAGAATAGTCATAAACGAAATGAGATAACCATTTTCCGGACTATACCAATCAAAAGAAGCACCATTATCATATGCACTGGCAAAACCTGCTTTATCACCGGCAATACTTTCTGCAGTAGTTGTGTTATTAAGAATGGTATCAATCTTCACCAACTCCGAGGAACTTGTCACAAACTCGGGCAACTGAATACGCTCGTTTTTAATCTTTACACCCCAATGAGTAAACAAAGCGTCCTGAATCAAGTTACCATATATCAACGCTTTTTGAATCCATTTTTCTGTACGACCTGCACGGCGGAGAGTGTCAAGACTAAACTCATATTTGAGTTGATTAGTCATAGTCTTTTCCGTATGGTTATTAGAAAGATAGCGGGTAGGCAAATCAATAACAGAACCATCGGCAAGTTTATATTGCGTCATACCGAGGTCAAGCATTTTTTCACTTGACTTATCCGCAAACTCATACTCTTTACGAGTTCCATAAAGTTGTTGAGATATAGGAACTACCATATTTCCAGTACCAGTGTTAGCAAGAGCAGTATTGAAACTATCTTTCGACCAAGCACGAATACGAGGTGCAACAAGGCACAAGAGTTCATCGGTAGAAATCACAGACTTTGTTACAGGTTCAGGGGCAGAGGTTTCCAATAGTTGATCACGATAGTTATTATACCAAATAGCATAACAAGCACGCAACGGCAGCACATTTTGTTGATAAGTACTTGCACTTGCAGTAACTATGCCTGCATATATAGAACCACCGAAATACACAAACGTGGACTTTCCTACATACTCATCGGCTTGCGCTGAATCACCACCAAATTTACCACTCAAATACTGACTTTTCAGCATATTTTCGATACAATAGTAAAATTCAACAGGAGACAATACCTTATATCCAAGATAATCCAAATTAGAGCCAAGACCATACACAGGAGCGCAAAGGTCATAAAGGAATTGCATAAAGCGATTCAAATAATCCGTAGCAATAGGCAAAGCGTATTGACCTGCCGTGTTAGGCTGCCAAAACATTTGCTCATAATACGACATTTCCGACCAAAATTTACCACTCTTATTTTTCGGAACACGCATAACATCACGAGCAAGCTTGTCCTTTGGATAATCAATAGATGTACCCGTAGGAGTAGCCTCATCGTCTGTACGATACAACTTAAACAAAGGCACTACCTTTTGACTATATGTACCGACAGAGTTAGGCAAATACGGACGCACAACAAAACATTCACTATCCGCCAAATCGGAAAGATACTGTTCGAATGAATCACACACAGAATCCACATAATCAAACAAGTCATCTATTTGATATTTAGTAAACAAACCACTCTTAAACGTAGACTTAATCAACGGCAAAGCGGAAATCATACTCTCTATATCCAGCCAACAAGAATACTCCTTTGTTAAATACATAGGAGACAAAGACGATATTTGCGAGGTTAAAACTTTCACTCTATCCTCATAAGAATAAACAAAGAATTTACCATACCACACACGAAATGAATTTCCAATCTGCGCACCAAACATATTGCACACATCTTGCAACGAAAACGAGGGCAAAACAGAGTTATCCGACAAGTCTTGCCCTTTAGTAATAAATGTATCCCAATTATCCAAAAGAATATGGTTAGGAACATACCACGTTTCTTGTCTTACACGCATATTTGCGAGGATAGGCACAGCGAGCGGCTGAAATTGCAAGGCGGCTTGCGAACTACCTTTGATACTATCCGAGGGCAAACACTCCATACAACGAGTAGGAATGATACGACCGATTTTACCACTACCTTTCGTACTATACGAGAGGTCAAAACCAGAGCGGGGAATTTGCTCAAGGTTGATTTGGTCAAGCATTTGACCTTTACTTTTCAAAGCGTCCATACGTTAGGGGTATTAATAAATGAAAGACTTAAATTATCTACTTTTCCGTTATGCTCAATCGTGGTTTCTTGCACTTGGTCACCTTGCGATTGTTTAACAGAAATCTTTTGTGCAGTACTGCACGACATACAGCCGAGAGTTAACAGGGCTAAAAATACCAACCTCGTACCGGTACGAGATACACGAACTTTACGTCCACTACGTTTACTTTTCATTTTTCTTTTCTTTTAGATTGTTTATATAATCCGAATATTCGGGGTCATTTTTCAAACGTTCAGCGGTACTCTCATAGTGCTGCTTTTTCTTCTGCTGCTTTGCGTACAACTCGAATGGGTCGGCTTTGATACTATCAATTTCCGTTACCATTTCGGGAGACGTAGCACTATTAAATGAATAATTTACAGAGGGTTGCGGAATAGGTTGTCCGAGCATACTTGCAACAGCCAAATCTGTACCAGACAGGGCAAGAGTGGGGTCGGTTACACTTTCCACAGGGTTAAACACTTGTTGTGCGTGGGTACAAGACCTACCGAGCAGCGTCATTGCACGAAAACTTTGCCTTTTCATTTAGAACTTATTTTTTGTTTGGTTATATATTATTTGTCGATCGGCACATTGTGCCATAATTTGTTTCTGTATAGCAAGACGATAATCCTCGAACTTTTCATACGAGCCGCCAAAGTCAGATTTTACGAGTACATCAAGTTCACGAGCGGAACACTCACGAGAGTAATCAAACGGAGCGACAAAGCGCAACAAATCCTTAAACGCTTTATCCATTTTAGCGAGTATAGTCTCCAACTGAATGCACTCTACTATATTATATTTTTTCGTATGTGGGTCGTACTGATAGCGGTCAAATACACTACCATTGTACACCAAATAGGTACGGCTTTGCTTGTCATATATGGTCAAGTCGGCTTGTCGGTATACTCCGTTGTCTGTTTGGACATAGACACAGCCGAGAGCAGAACGGAAATCTTTCGGACAATCCATATACAAATCCGATAAAAACGGCGGAGTATTATGTGACAGACTGCAAAAGGTCGCCACATTTGGTAAATGACAAGACGAACACGCAACTTGAATACCTTGCTTTTGCGTTTCAGTAAGTGGAAAATACGGACATACCACTTGTTTGGTTTTTCGGAGGAAATAGGAGGGAAAGACGCAATTTTTATCAAGTACTCCAAAGAGTTCAAAATTTCCTCGCGAAAAGCGGTCTTTTTGGCTTTCAAAGTATCTACCACCGATAGAATGCGTGCGACTGCATAGCATAAACGGCTTGTATGCTTTAATGTAATCGTCAGAAAGGACACGTACAGCGTCCGCAGGGAGTTCACAATTTGACACAAGGTCTTTCCAAGAACGACTATCTGTGCCCATAGTGTAGTCAGTGAATTGAATTTCATATGTTTGTTTCTTTTTGTTATGTATTACAACATAGGTTGCGTGATTTGATACAGCATAGTCAAACCACATATGCAAATTTATAGTCGGCAACTTGTACCAATCAAAATCATATTTCTGTAAATACTTACATACATATATAAAGGCGTGGCGGGGATTCATAGTTGAATCCGTTACCTTTCCATAGTCCTGCATAATATGGTGATAATCTATATCGCCAATGCTTTTGCCACCGAGTTGCCAAGCATTACGCAACATATCAAGGGTTATTTCCTCATCGCACCACAAAATAGCGTGATAATGTGGACGACCATACTTATGACCATACTCACCTACAAGGAAATAGGTTAGAGTAGGAACGTTATAGTAACGACGCAATCTTTTCAAGAACTTTTGCGGGGTTGCCTTATCCAAAACTATAGGAGTATTTACATACCGATTGTTTGAATTGATTGTAGTCTTTACAGAACGATGTGCGTCCAAAACCGCTTGCGGAGCGTCAGGAGATATAGTGAGAGTTATGAAATATGTATTACGATACGTAGCAGACTGCAAACGCATACGAGTTACCCACTCATTAACACGGGTCATACGGCAATGCTGACATTGTCCGCAAGGTACGTCACGTTCAACAAAACCTTGCTTTGTTATATCGAACATACGAGACAATCGAACAGGTCTGTAACAATGACCATACACATATTTTTCGTCAAGGTTCATTTTACTACACGATAGACACGGAAAATAATATGGTTATAGCGGTCAATATGCCAAGTGTATAATTTACCATCGTGATAAAGTTCCATAGTAGGCAAAGTATCAGAGGAAGCCAATGCAGCAACAAAGGCTTGTGCCGCCATACATACAGCATACGGATAACAACAGCGGAACACATTAGCATAACAAGAATGCAACAATGTAGGATGCAAAGCGATACTATGTACCGTAAGTTCAAAATAATTGTCCGAATACTTATTGAATGTAAGTGTATCAACAAGTTTTTTATAACTGAATTTTTTCATATCATAAATTTTTTGTACATTTGCAACGTAATTCACATACGAAAAGAGCGGATAATGTGAATTATGTAAAATAGATATATTTTAGAGGATACCTACTTTATAATGCTTAAATGACAGAAGGTGATGATTTATACATTAGATAATAGTGATAGCGAACAGAATGGAGACGGGAAAAACCGTATCGTTTCCATAGTGCGCGGGTATGACGATGTACAGAATGTATCGCTCAAAGACGCTGATATTCTGGATGTGTTGCCGCTGCGCAATATGGTGCTGTTTCCCGGTGTGCTGATGCCAGTGGCCGTGGGGCGTCCCAAATCGCTGAAACTGGTAAACAATGCATACAAACAGGAAAAACTACTTGCCGTTTGCTGCCAAAAAGAGCGCGATGTGCAAGAGCCGAAAGAAAACGATCTGTACGTGCTCGGTGCAGCTGCACGGGTTATTCAAACTATTGAATTACAGAGCGGTACGCTGATGGTAATACTCGAAGGTGTAGCGCGTATAGAAGTGGAGGAATTCTTACCTTCGCGCAACGGATTGCGTGCACGCATCAAGCGCAAAGAGGAGATTTTCCCCGAAAAAAGCGACAAAGAGTTTCTGGCTCTGGCAAGCAGTATCAAAGACGAGGCGGCGCAAATACTGAAGAATACCGACAATGTTCCGTCAGAGGCCAGTATGACGCTCAAAAGCATCGAGAATCCCCCTACTCTCGTCAATTATGTGTGCACCAACTTCGATATAAAAATCGAAGAAAAACAACGATTGCTACAAATTGACTCCATCTATGAGCGTGCGATTAACCTGCTGGCGATTTTGCACGAAGAGTTGGAAATGCTGCGGATGAAAGCGGATATAAGCAAAAAAACCAAAGAGGAATTGGACAAGCAGCAGCGCGAGTTCTATCTCCATCAGCAGATGGAGACGATTCAACGTGAGTTAGGAGACACCGATGAGCAGATAATCTGTGAGATGCAGGCGCGGGCGGATAAAAGACATTGGTCGGATAACGTGCGGTCTGTTTTTGATAACGAATTGCATAAACTGCAACGGATGCCTACTCATTCGCCGGAGTATTCCACACAGCAAAACTATCTTGAGACGATGCTCGATTTGCCTTGGAACGAGTATTCTGTGGACAATTACGATATTGTACATGCCAAAGAGGTACTTGACAATGAGCATTATGGTATGGAGAAAGTGAAGGAGCGCATTATCGAGTATCTGGCAGTGCAACGGCTGTTGGATTTGCGTAGCGAAAAAGAGAAAGAAGCACACAAGATTAGTTCGCCTATTCTCTGTCTGTATGGTCCTCCTGGCGTTGGTAAGACGAGTCTGGGAAGGTCTATTGCTACGGCTCTTGGGCGCAAGTATGCGCGTATCTCGTTGGGCGGATTGCACGATGAATCGGAAATAAGGGGGCATAGGCGCACGTATATAGGTGCTATGCCCGGACGTATTATTGAAAATCTGCGCAAAGTGCAAACAAGCAATCCTGTTTTTGTATTAGATGAGATAGACAAGATAGGTGCGGACTACAAGGGTGATCCTACTTCTGCATTGTTGGAAGTGCTTGACCCTGAGCAGAATAGCACTTTCCACGACAATTTCTTGGGTGTGGATTATGACCTAAGTAAGGTACTTTTTGTCGCTACTGCCAATACGCTCGATACCATTCCGCGTCCGTTATTGGATCGTATGGAATTGATAGAGATGACGGGGTATTTGCTGGAAGAAAAAGAGGAAATTGCTAAGCGTCATCTTATCCCCAAAGAGTTAGAAAATCATGGGTTGCGTTCCTCACAACTACGTTTCAAAAAAGAGATAATTGTACACATTATTGACGATTATACGCGTGAATCGGGTGTACGCTCTTTGGATCGGCAGATTGCTGCCATTTGCCGGAAAGTGGATACCAAGATTGCTCTCAACGAAAAATATAATGTGTCCCTTACGCGCGATGATTTGATTGCTTATTTGGGGCAACCGAGATATAGCCGCGATAGTTGGGAGAACAATAAATATACAGGTGTTGTTACGGGTTTGGCATGGACGCAAGTAGGGGGCGAGATTCTTTTTATAGAGGCTTCGTTGTCTCCTTCGAAGACGCCTACCCTAACCCTTACCGGCAATTTGGGAGAGGTGATGAAAGAGTCGGCAACCATTGCGATGGGCTACCTCAAAGCACATGCAACCCTATTCGGTATTAAACAGAAAGATATAGAGACCCATTCCGTACATATACATGTGCCGGAAGGAGCCATTCCGAAAGATGGTCCTAGCGCAGGTATCACGATGACGACTGCTCTCGTTAGTGCTTTTACTGGCAGGAAAGTGCGACCGCGTATTGCTATGACCGGAGAGATGACATTAAGGGGGAAAGTGCTGCCTATCGGGGGAGTGAAAGAGAAAATCCTTGCTGCCAAAAGGGCAGGTATAACCGATTTAGTTCTTTGCGAAGACAATCGCAAGGACGTTCTCGAAATCCCCGAAATTTACCTGAAAGGTCTCACTTTCCATTATGTGCGCAATATACAACAGGTTATTGACGTAGCACTGATATAGTATTTTTCTATATATATACCAAATTGGTATTTTTTTCGGTTCATCCGACATTTGTACATTGCACGCCTTTGCGTGTACATCATTTTACTTTGTTTTGACAGCCCCGCACAGAGGGTACTTTTTCTTGTTCATTTGCGACATTTTTAGGGATTTTGAATGCCGTAAAGATACTATATATCAGCAAAATACAAAGAAATCAGCCTACAAAATGCCCCATAGAGCGATTCTAACGTCGATTTTTAATCTAGACCTTTTGAATCGTCTGTAACGCCCTATTCATCGGCTATGAAGCCCTCTTCCTGTCTGCAATTTGCCCCATAGACCTAATTTTACGAAAAAACAACATTGGAAAGAAGTTGCCTAACTTGTTAGCCAGCCTCTTTGGTTCTCATATTTTAATGGGTAAAATATTCGTATGTGCCGTCGGAATAAAAAATAACAATCTTTTCTACTTTTTTCGCAGGAGCATTTTCTGTTTGTTGAGAAAAAGAAAGCGTTTCTTTAGCGGGCGGCTGGGCATCTGATGGAGGATTATTAGGTGTAGGAATAGCAGTTGTTTGCAGAGTTTCTTCTTTTATTGGCGGGACCAGCGCGGGTTCTACAGGTTGGTCATCAAACAAAGTCATATTAGGTTGCTCGCCGACAGGACGATACATAGACCCCGACCCCAAAATCAGCCAATCCGATTGGATTGTACGGAAACGGTGCAAAACTTTTTGCATCACTTCCAAAGAGGGCTTATTCCTGCCATTTACTATATTGCTGATGGTTCCCGCCTGAATACCGACTTCGACTGCAAACTGCTTGGCATTCATTCCTTCTGTTTGCATCAGTTTTAGCAACCGTTCACGCTCTGTTGTTGTATTACTCATATATATGACGATTTTATTAAAACGACATTTAGATATTTTGTGAAATTATCCTACATTGTTTTCAAATATGCGATTCTCACGGATTTAGAACATAAATATGCAACCTGTCATCTGTGTATTGTGCTGCAAAGATACGAAAATTTTTTCACATCTACAAATTGTATATTTTGTGCAAGTATTCACAATGCTACATCTTAATAAATTCACATTTGTAAATTGCACAAGAGTATACAAATAAAACTCCACACATAATAACATTGTCATTATTAAACATATACATCAAATAAAAACTATAATATATTGATAATTAATCATATATATAATTTATAATATGCGATTTATACAATATGTAACATAAACGCATAAATACTACTTAATAATACATAGTGATACTTTATGTAAAATCCATATTTGTTGATATACTGACAATTATATACAAACAACATACTAATACACAAAAAATAACGAGTATAGAAAATGTTCCACAGATACACAAAATGTTCATTTGTGTATATTCACAAATAACAATCACGCAAATATACATATTGTGAAATATATGAATTTACTGTGAATTATTACGCTTACACACTTGTAAAATACACAAGTATTTTGTGTAAATTGCAATTCATATTTCTACAACAATATTCCACGGTTGTTATATTTGTGAGGATAAGAAAAATGTTGTAACTTTGCGCAACAAAACAAGAAACAGATATGGAACTGCCAAATGACCCGATGATTTTGTTGAGTGTCATCAATATGAAACTGCGAGATGAATACTCAACTCTAGATGCACTATGTGAGGGTTTGGATATTGACAAAGCCACCCTGACCAACAAATTAGCGGCTGCAGGATTTGAATATAATCCGGAGACCAACAAGTTTTGGTAATAGTTAGTGTGTGGAATAAAAAATAGAGAAAATTGGCAAAAACATAGAATAGATATGACCGTATGAGGAATATATAGTGCAGGAGCAGACGGCAATGGACGAAGAACAAAGCGACGAATGCTGTTTCATAGAATATCAGCCGGAAGGACAATTTGTGCGGGGTTCCATTAATGCCCATTGTACAAGAAAGTTGATAGATGATTGCAACCGTATTGCCAAGAAAGAGGGTGTGCAACAGCGTCAGACCTACACCCGCGAGAGCAAGGAACTCCTGCGGACGACCTACAACTCGAAGCACCCCAAGCGTGCCTGAGCGGCAAAGGCTGCTATGCGCCATCTGTATGCAATCTAATTCTTTTAGGAGCAACTAATGAAAAAATAACGATAATTAACTAAAAATTAGACCGAATAATGTTTTAACGGACATTTATGGAGTAAAAAAGGATAACTACAATGGACACTCAAACCATCATACACTACTTGGAGCATAAGTCGGTCAAACCGACGGTCAATCGTATCTTGGTCTATAGCACCTTGGTACAACTCAACCGCCCTGTGAGTCTCAAAGACTTGGAGAACGAAATGCTCAATTTGGACAAATCGAGTATTTTCCGTGTCCTCACGCTCTTTGAGGAAAACGATGTGGTGCATGCTTTTGAGGACGGACGCGGTATTGTCCACTACGAACTCTGCCACCACCACGATGGCGAGTGCAACCACACCGACGGTCATCTCCATTTCTATTGCGAGACCTGCCAACAATCCTTTTGCTTGGAGGACACCCCCATCCCTCACATCGACCTCCCCACCGGCTTCATCCCCCACTCCATCTCCTTTGTCATCAAAGGCACCTGCCCCTCCTGCGCCAAAAAGTACAAATAAGACAAACTATACACAAAAGAACAGCGACTCTCACAATGAAAGCCGCTGTCTTTTTATTCTATTGGGACGACAATAGGAAATTCTTTATTCCGCCTTACCATTTGTTACTTGGGAATACAACTCACGGGGTTCATCACCACCCGGCCAGTAACAATATATCAAAATGTACATTTGTTTGCTTGTACCCATTTGGTATCTAACAGTTTTCTTTTCTGAAACGTAATCACCATCATATTCAGCATGATATGTAATCACAATACTGCCATTATATGGAACCAAGTAGTCTCCTACATATGCACCGGTGCCAACCTCTACATCCCTTTCGTTATAAATAGAGATATTATCAATATAGATCCTGCAATAACGGTTCATAGTTTCCCAATCATAAGCACGACTATAAATGGTCACATTCGTACTCCTATTAGGATCTATGTCATCATCCACAATAGTAACATCTTTGTCCGCATCGGGTAACGGTTCATCTTTAGTACAACCAATAAATGTCATTAGCGCAATACCTAAGACGCAAAATAAAATCTTTTTCATAAGAACCACATTTTAATTGTCAGTAAATTGGATATTTTCGGGGTTAACACGATAGATTTTTCCATCGGCAGTATCTTCTACAATACCACAAGACAGGATTTTTCCGTCTTCTGTTTGAGGGTGCAGTTCCGTTCCCCAAGTATGGAACAACCCCTTTCTTTGACAGGTAGCATTCTCTCGCTGCTCATCGTTGTCATACTCACACAGCCCTTGTTTGGCATAACCGAGCAAGTCGCACCCTTCTAATGTAAACACACACGGGCGCAGATTTTCTTTGAAATTAGACATAACTTTAATAACTTTATCCTCACTCTCCCGATGAGGAGTACATATAAAAACAAGCGTGGGAGATTGCATACTCACCTGAGGTATCGCCAAACACCTGTCTTCGAATATACAACTACCCACGCACGCCTACACCCAATGAGGGCATAAGCCATACGCGGCGTCCGAGTTGTATCCTTCGAAGACAATGAAAATTGGCGATTTTCAGGTGAAGGATTTATACAAACGCTTCTTATTTATGTCTGCTATGCCGTATCCGACACAGCCGCAAAGCCGCCCTTGGCAACTTTGCGCTGCAAAGTTACAACATTATTTTTGATTAAGCAAATATAGTTTATAAAAGTGCATAACTCTTCCTGCACTATGTGAAAAACATAGCACAAAAAATAATCCAACCTATACAAATCAATGCAAATCCTGCCACAAGCGGAAAGCAGTGGCACGCAAAAGAACAGGATTGGAAATGAGATTGCGAAGAGAGCGCAGATTTTGCATATTGCGCTCCGAGTTAAGCCAAAGGTGCATATACCCACCCTCGGCATATTTATTTTGCAAATGTTCGCACATACGGACGAACTGCCATTCAAAATCAGCAGTGGGATTGAGTTTGAATCCGTATTGAAGTGTACGCCGAATCACGGTCTCCGGCTCCAATTGCCTATCTGCCTCTGCTACAATGGCTCCATATATGGTGCGAGGAGGATATTTGCTGCTCGCACGATGATCTTCGACGGCATCGCGCATTATGAGCAGTTGTTCCTCTGTAAACCACTCACGCAAGTGCTGGTCTGCCAATAGTATTTCGCCCGAATGGATATGGTGAAATTCCCTGTCAACCGACAGACCAAGGTCGTGATAGGCGGCAATCGTATATGCCATATCCGTATCAGCCTGATGCTCTCTGGCGAGTTTGACACTTTCTGCAATCACACTCTCGGCGTGATCTCGCTGGTGTCCCTTGTCAAAAGCCACATAGCGGGGAAGAATAGACTGCTCTATATATTCTGCTAAAGATGACATTAGAAAATAAGGATTAAGAATGACTACCCCAAAGGTCGCCCATAGCAGTAAAAGAGAAAAAAGAACGAGAAACCATTCATAATTCCTCATTCCTCATTCATAATTATATTATCCGAGTCGGGATATTTTCTTCACTTCTTCTTCATTGAGGAGTTTGATCTTGCGTCCGTCCACGCTGATCAGCCCTTCTTGCGCAAACTGGCTGAGGGTGCGTATGGCGTTGCTTGTGGTCATATTGCTCATATTGGCAAGGTCTTCACGGCTCATATACATTGAGAGCGTACAGCCGTCTTCGTCCAGCCCATAGTTGTTTTTAAGCGTAAGCAGCGACTCTGCCAGACGTCCGCGGATATGTTTTTGGGTCAGGTTGATCGTCTGCAGTTCGGCAACCGCCAGGTCGCGTGCCATCGCCACCATCACTTGATAGCAAAACTCGCTGTTCCGGCGCAACAAAGCAAGAAAAACAGAAGCAGGAACCCGATAGGTCGTACACGGTTCGAAAGCACTGGCGCAGGAGGTAAAACGGTCTTCGCCGATAACGGCACGATAGCCGAACATATCGTATGGTTTGAGCAAGCGGATGATCTGTGCACGCTGTCCGATACCCTCCTTATATATACGTACGCGACCGCTGATCAGCATCCACATATAGCCCGCTACATCACCTTCGCTATGGATCAGTTCGTTTTTCTTGTAGTTGACAATCTCTGCCTGCTCGCTGACCCATTCTTTTTCATCATCGGTGAGAATTTCCCAAATCGGGTTCAGTTCCCACATCTTTGCGTACGCTTCCTCTTTCTTCTTCATTACGTTGTTTCTAAGTGTTTCGATCGTAAAAAATGTTTCGATTGCAAAGATAACGTATTTCGGCGGATTGTGCAAGTGTTTTCTGCGTTTTGCAAGCGAAATATATGTTTTTCAACATAAAATCTTGCACATTCCGCGGAAATATAGTACCTTTGTGCGTTTATAAACCAATGTCTATTCGCATAAACATAATTGCATACATTGCCGCCGTAGGCGACTAAGATTTATGGTAATTTATGGAAGAAAAGACACAGATTTAGTTGGATTTCTTGCCCACAAGGGCAAAGAATTAAACCAAGAAACAATTAACCCTCTATAAATCATTTTTGTCGTGAAAGTGAACTACCTCAAACAGAGACACATCGGTCTCAGTGAGCAAGACGAGCAACAGATGCTCAAAGTGATTGGTGTCGAATCGGTGGAGCAATTGATAGCGGAAACAATGCCCGAAGACATTCTGCTCAAGAAACCGATTGAGTTGCCCAAACCGCTGACAGAGCAACAGATGCTTGACTCGCTTAATGCTTCAGCGCAGAATAATGTGCTTAACCGCAGTTACATCGGTCGTGGTTGGTACGGAACCATTACCCCATCGGTTATCCGCCGCAATGTGTTGGAGAACCCTGTTTGGTACACTTCCTACACACCCTATCAGGCAGAGGTGAGCCAAGGGCGTTTGGAGGCATTGTTCAATTTTCAAACTATGATTTCCGACCTGACAGGGCTGCCTTTGGCGAACTGTTCGCTGCTTGATGAAGCCACTTCGGCTGCCGAGGCGGTTACGATGATGCGCAACCTGCGTTCGCGCGAGCAGGTGAAGAACGGGGTGTGCAAGGTATTTGTGGACGAAAAGATTTTCCCAAATACTTTGAGTGTTATGCAGACACGCGCAGCCGGACAGGGGATTGAACTGGTCATCGGTCGCTATGCCGATTTCGAACCAACTGCCGACTATTTCGGTGCTATAGCCCAGTTGCCTAATGCTGACGGAGCCATTGAGGATTATACCGGTTGGATCGAAGACTGCCACGCCACGGGGCTGAAGGTGGCTGTCGTGGCAGACATGATGGCATTGGCACTGTTGCGTCCGCTTGATGCCGACATCGTATGCGGTACGGCGCAGCGGTTCGGTCTTCCGATGGGCTTTGGCGGACCTACGGCAGGCTATATGGCTACGCGCGACGAGTACAAACGCGACCTGCCCGGGCGTATTATCGGGCTTAGCAAGGATACTTACGAACACCCCGCTTACCGTTTGGCTCTCCAAACCCGCGAGCAGCATATCAAGCGTGAGAAAGCCACCTCCAATATCTGTACCGCCGAGGCGCTTTGTGCTATGATGGCGGGTTTCTATGCTGTCTATCACGGTGCAGAGGGCATACGCGAGATAGCCGAGGGGATTCACTCCAAGACCACCTATCTCAACGAGATGATTCAGGCGTACGGCTACCAACAGGAGAATACGGAGTTCTTTGATACACTGAAGATTACTGCCTGCGAGAACGCCAACTGGCAGACACAACTCAAAGAGAAAGCCGAAGCATTGGGAATTAATCTCTATTACGCCCCTGCAGGCTGGGTGGGTATCTCGTTGGACGAGACCGTTACCCTCGACGATATGAACGACCTCATCGAACTATTTGCTGAGGCAAGCGGCAATATGCCGCAGTACGAGGAAAGCGAGAGTGCTTTCAAAGGATTGTGGTCTATAGACGAGAGCCGTATCCGCGAGGTGGATTATCTGCGTGCCGATGTATTCAAAAAATATCACACCGAGACCGAAATGATGCGCTACATCAAGCGTCTCGACCGCAAGGACATCAGTCTTACCCACTCGATGATTCCGCTCGGTTCGTGTACTATGAAACTCAACCCTGCCACAGCGATGACCCCCATCACATGGCCAGGTTTTACGGCTGTCCACCCGCTCGCTCCCGCCGATCAAACGGAGGGTTTCCGCGAGGTGTTGGACGAACTGGAGAAGCAACTCTGCGCCATCACGGGCTTTGCGGCTTGCAACTTGCAACCAACCTCGGGTGCCGCAGGCGAATATACCGGATTGATTACCATTCGCGATTTCTTGCAAAAATCAGGTCAGGCGCAACGCAATGTGCTGCTTATTCCCGCTTCCGCGCATGGTACCAACCCCGCTTCGTGCGTACAGGCGGGTTTCGTACCGGTGGTAGTCAAATGCGATGAGCAGGGCAACACCGACCTTGCCGACTGGCGCGAGAAAGCCGAGCAGAACAAAGACGTGCTGGCGGGCTGTATGATTACCTACCCCTCCACGCATGGTATCTTCGAGATGGCTATTCGCAAGATGTGCCAAATCATTCACGACAACGGTGGACAGGTCTATATGGACGGAGCCAATATGAATGCCCAAATCGGTTATACCAACCCTGCTTTCATCGGTGCCGATGTGTGCCACCTGAACCTGCACAAGTCCTTTGCCAGTCCTCACGGCGGTGGCGGTCCCGGTGTCGGGGCTATCTGCTGTGCGGAGCATCTCGTGCCATCTATGCCTACTGCTGACCACAACCGTGTTTCGTCGGCGTTGTACGGCAACGCCAATATGGCACTCATCAGTTACAGTTACATCGCTATGATGGGCACCGAAGGACTGCGTGCGGCTACCGCAGCGGCTATCTTGAGTGCCAACTATATGGCTGCCAAACTGCGTGATGCCTATGGTGTTGTATATACAGGTACGCGCGGGCGTGTAGGACATGAGTTGATTCTCGACTGCCGTCAGTTCCACGCTATCGGTATCACCGAGTCGGACATCGCCAAGCGTTTGATGGATTTCGGCTATCATGCGCCTACCCTCTCTTTCCCTGTCCATGGCACGCTGATGATTGAGCCGACCGAATCGGAATCATTGCAGGAAATAGACCGTTTCATCGATGCCCTGCTTACTATCCGCGAGGAGATCCGCGAGATAGAGTGTGGTGAAGAGGAACCAAAAGATAATGTGTTGGTTAATGCGCCGCACCCCGAGTACGAAGTAGTTGCCGACGAATGGAATCATTCTTATTCGCGTTGCAAGGCAGCCTATCCGACCGACTGGGTGGCGGAAAACAAGTTCTGGATTCCTGTCAGTCGTGTGGACAATGGTTTTGGCGACCGCAACCTCGTGGCAAAGTATCAATAATTAGGCATAGTTCTTTCTTTGTCGCTACCCTGAGGATAGCACATTAAATTCATAATTCCTCATTCCTAATTCATAATTGCAAAGTCGGGTGGATGTCCTGTGGATGTCCTGTGGATAGCACATTACTCTGCATGTTAATTGTTAATTATTACTTGTTAATTGCAAATGAAACCGAGTGAACAACTCAAAGAGCACCTCCAGCAGTATCAGCGTATGAAACCGCTGATTGCTATCAAGGAGTATTTTATGATAGCCGTCTGCACTATCCCGTATGCGCTGTCGGTCAATCAGATTCTCGTACCGCATACCATTGTCGGAGGGGGTCTCACCGGTTTGTGCGAGATTATCTATTTCGCCACGGGTACGCTCATACCTATATGGCTGAGTTCGCTGGTACTCAACTTGATACTGCTTGCTATTGCAGCGTTCACCATCGGTTGGCGGTATTGTGTACGAACGGTTTATGGCGTTTTTTGGCTCACTGTTTGGCTCAAATTAGTGCCTATTGCCTCCGAACCGATAGTGTCCGACCCGTTTATGGGCGTTATTTTGGGAGGTCTCTGTGTAGGATCATTCTTGGGCATTTTGTTCCTTAATAATGGTTCCACAGGCGGCACAGACATCATCGCTATGATTGTCAACAAGTACCACCACCTGCCTATGGGACGCGTGCTGCTTACGTGCGATATAGTCATCATTCTCTGCGCTTATTTCCTGCCCGATGTGCGCAGTGTGGAGAAGGTGCTGTTCGGTCTCTGTTATACGTTTATGTACTCTTCGGCGGTCGATTGGGTGATGAACCGTATGCGCCAGTCGGTGCAGTTCTTCATTTTCTCCAAGAAATACAACGAGATAGCCGAAGCCATTATGACGCAGGTACCCCGTGGGGTTACGTTCCTCGAAGCGGAAGGCGGCTATTCCAAGCAACCTACCAAGGTCATCACCTGTATCGCTCGCCAGCACGAGTCAGCAAAGATTTTCCGTCTTGTCCGCTCTATTGACCCCGATGCCTTTGTGAGCCAAAGTAAGGTGCGCGGTGTATTCGGTCAGGGCTTCGACTCTATCAAAGACAAAGCCTGATTTGTTATAGGATGCGCATAGGATGCGCATAGGATAGAATATAGGCAGTGTTATTCACTTATTGGATTTATGACAAATATCAGGGACATCTTGCCGACAAGTGCGTTTGCACGTCCGCTCAAGATTTCCGAGGCGGTATCCTATCGCTATTTGCATCGGTATGGTGCTATTGAATTGACGCACCAATATATGATGTGATGCATACACTATTACCGGCAGAGGAGAGATTGTTAGGGGCTTGTGTATATGATTTTTTTATTGTAACTTTGCAGCAAATTACAATATATAAAGAGTTAGTACAAACTATATGGACACATCAGGACAATGGACTACAGTCATCAAGCCGAAAGACAAATTGTTAAGCGTTGATTTTAAGGAGATTTGGCGATACAGAGACTTGATGATACTCTTTGTAAAGCGCAATATCATCACCCAATACAAGCAAACCATATTAGGTCCGCTCTGGTACCTGATACAACCATTAATGACCACAGTTATGTATATGGTGGTGTTTGGCGGTATTGCCAAAATATCAACGGACGGATTGCCACAACCGCTTTTCTACCTGGCAGGTATCAGTTTCTGGCAGTATTTCTCGGATTGCCTGACCAAGACCAGCAATACATTTGTCAATAACGCCGGTATTTTTGGGAAAGTCTATTTCCCGCGTCTTATTACCCCGCTGAGCGATGTCATCAGCAATCTGGTACGTTTCGGCATACAATTCGGGTTGTTTCTGTGCGTGTATGCATACTATATGATTTTTACGGACGCACCCATTCACACCAATTGGTATGCTTTGCTTATCCCCGTTTTGGTAATGATGCTGGCGGGGTTGGCATTGGGCTTTGGTATTCTTTTCTCGAGTATGACTACCAAGTACCGCGATTTGCAGTTGCTGCTCAGTTTTTTTGTCAGCCTGTGGATGTACGCAACGCCGGTTATCTACCCTCTCTCCACTATTACCAATCCTAAGTTGCTGTTTGTTATGCAATTGAACCCGCTGACAGGTATTGTGGAGTTTTTCAAATACGGAATGTTAGGTGTCGGTTGCCACGAATGGTGGATGCTCGGGTACAGTTTCTGCTTTATGATCGTGCTGCTCACCATCGGAATCGTGGTTTTCAACAAAGTGCAACGGTCGTTTATGGACACCGTGTAAACAATGTATAATGCACAATGAATAATGTTGTTATATCCTAATTGCAAAATAAATATAGGATTGCGCATAGTGGGCAAACGCAGGGATGGGTATCATAACTTGGAGACCCTGTTCTACCCCGTTTATGCGCTGCACGACGAATTGGAGATACATCCTGCGGGTGCGTTTTCTTTTGCGCAAGAGGGTATTGCTGTGGATTGCCCGCCGGAAAAGAACCTGATAGTGCGTTGCTACCGGCAAATGCGAGAACACTATCCGCAGATAGGAGATGTTGCTATTCGTTTCCGCAAGAACATACCATTCGGCGCAGGGCTTGGCGGCGGAAGCAGCGATGCTGCCCATACGGCGTTGGCACTCAACGAATTGTATCAGTTGGAATTGAGCAAAGCGGCGCTAGCAGAAGAAGTACGCACACTCGGGGCAGATTGCCCGTTTTTCATATACAACACCCCGTGCTATGCCGAAGGTATCGGTGATGAATTAACGGAGACGGATTTTTCGCTGCGAGGTATGCGATTAGTACTATACAAGCCCGATTGCGGGGTCTCCACACGCGAAGCATACTCAGGTATTACGCTACATCCGGAACACGCAGGCGAGATACGACAGGCATTAGTTTCCGGCAAACCGATAGAGGATATACGTGATGTGTTGGTGAATGATTTTGAACAAACCATTTTTCCACTTCATCCCGAGATTGCCCGTCTGAAACAACAATTATTGGATGCAGGAGCCGTTTACGCATCTATGTCCGGTTCGGGTTCTACCGTATTCGGGATTTTTGATGCAGGCAAAACGGTGGATATTCCTGCTAATCCTTTGACAGATACTATATTATGACAAAAGAAGATTTACGCATTATCTATATGGGTACGCCCGAATTTGCCGTAGAAAGCCTGCGAGCATTGGTGGAGGGCGGTTACAATGTAGTGGCTGTGGTTACTATGCCTGACAAACCGGCGGGACGGGGACACCGGATCCGGTATTCCGCCGTAAAACAATATGCCTTGGAGGCTGGCTTGCCTATTCTGCAACCCGAGAAACTGAAAGACCCCGTATTTTTAGAGCAACTGAAATCCTATCACGCAGATTTGCAAATAGTGGTTGCATTCCGTATGCTTCCGGAAGCGGTATGGGCAATGCCGCGCCTTGGGACATTCAACCTGCATGCGGCTCTACTGCCCCAATACCGCGGAGCAGCCCCGCTGAACTGGGCGGTTATCAACGGCGACAAGGAGACCGGGGCTACCACCTTTATGCTCAAACACGAAATTGATACAGGCAACATCATACTGCAGGAGCGTATGCCGATAGGCGAAGACGAGAATGTGGGCAGTGTACACGACCGGCTTATGCTCCTGGGCAGAGACTTAGTGCTGAAGACGGTGGATCTGATTATCGATTGCGAAAACAGAGGTGTGATTGTACCGACTATCCCGCAAACAGAAACGAGCAATCTGCGTCCCGCACCGAAGATTTTCAAAGAAACGTGCGAAATAGACTTCGGTAGAACAGCAGGAGAAATACACAATTTCGTACGCGGACTGAGTCCCTACCCTGCCGCCTGGTGCAATCTGGTTATTCACGGGAAAGAGTATGAGAATGTAAAGGTTTATCGTGTGGAGCCATGTGCCGCCCCAAGCGACAAAGATATTGTCGTCCCTTGCGCTGACGGTTATGTACGTATATTGGAGTTACAACTGCCGGGGAAAAAACGTATGGACGCCCGTGCGCTACTGAACGGACTGAAATAAAAAGACTATGGTTGATTATCGCACGCTGATAGACAAATACTACGCCACTTCGCCGGAACTGCAAAATATACTATTGGCACATAGTATGCAAGTGCGCGACCGTGCATTGCGTATTGTGGACGCACATCCGGAATGGACGGCAAGCGGAGAAGTGGACAGAGATTTTGTAGAAGAGGCTGCTATGCTGCATGATATAGGCATCATCTATTGCAATGCACCGAAGATATTCTGCGTAGGCACACACGCTTATATAGAGCATGGGTATTTAGGGGCGGAACTGCTCCGTAAAGAGGGATTGCCCAAACACGCCTTGGTAGCAGAACGCCATACCGGAACGGGAATTACCATAGAGCAAGTAATACGCGAACAATTACCTATTCCGGTTCGCGATTACTGTCCGGTATCGTTGGAAGAAAAGATAGTCTGCTATGCCGACAAGTTCTATTCAAAAGGTCATATCGGAGAGACTGTGGATATAAAAAAAATACGCCAACAGATATGGAAATACGGACACGATGCCATTGTCCGTTGGGACAACCTCGTTGCACTGATGGGCGAACCTGAAGTGCAAAATACCCCAAATACTACAGAGTAGCATATACTAATAATAAAGCCCAACCGAGCAGTTGGGCTTTATTGGTGCGGAAAGTGAGGGATTCGAACCCCCGGTACGACGTAATGCGTACACCACATTTCGAGTGTGGCTCTTTCGACCACTCAGACAACTTTCCGTATCTCTCATCGAAAGCGGGTGCAAAGGTACTGCTTTTTTCCGACTTATGCAAGCGTTCTTTCGCTTTTTCTGCTATTTGTTGTATTTTACCAGCAGACAGGCATCACCCTCCAATGTCCATTGGGGTAATACGGCTGTCTGTTCATATCCCAACAAACGATATAATGACAGGCAAGCCCTGTTAGAAGTGCGTATTACCGCATAGAGCAGCCGCAAATTGAGGATACCAAACGCATATTGTTCCAATAGTTGCATTGTCTCATACCCTACCCCGCTTCTGCGTGCATCAGGCGATACGTATAGTCCGATGGCGGCTTTGCGGTTGCGGGGATCAAAATCAAACAAATCGACACAGCCGAGCGTTGTATGATTGATATCATCCTCAATAATCAAGCGCAGTTGTCCGTCCCGATAGATGTCGCCCGTAGTGTTTTCGATATAAATGCACAAATCTTGCTGCGAAAGCGGGTTATGGGTATCGCTATCCGCCCACACGGCAGCATCGTTTTCCCATTGGTAGAGAAACGGCAGGTCTGAAGGCTCCAATTTACGCAACCGCACCATTATACTCCAAATAATTTAGCAAAAAAGCCTTTCTTAGTAGCAGCAGTCTCTGCATCTGCCTGTGGAATCGGCTTCAACGCATTACCGGTATGAATCATCTGGTATATCACCCCCCAGTCGGGCAGTCCGCCGAGATTGCGATCATCAATAAACAGGTCGGCTGTCAGTTTGCGGTTGGGGCGTGTAGCAGGGTTTTCCTCCGGATAGTTGGAATTGACCGCATAGAACTCCAAACCGCGCGACTTGCAATAGTCAACAGCCTCTTGTAGTAGTTCTCCCTCGCGAACAGACCATAAAATAATCTGGTGATGGTCTTCGTCTTGCAATTTCTTCAAAGTCTGAATAGCAAACGGAATCGGTTTTCCTATTCGAGGGTACTCGTGGGTAACAATGGTTCCGTCGAAATCAACAGCGATAGTCATAGGATGATAGAATAATAGAAAGATAGTAGAAAAATAGAAAGATGGAAATCAGTAGGTTTCCTCGTTGTCTTGCTTGGGGGCTAGTTCGATTTGGATCTTGCGGGCAGTGGGTTTGGTAAAATACCAACTGATAGCCGCAATAGCAGCCACCCACAGCATAGAACGATAGCCCCCCAACCAATAGAAAGCAATGATACCAAGCACCATAGCATTGCTGACAAGCACAATGCGAATAGCGGCATAACGGCGATAAAGCAAGAATTTCCTGTTTTCGTCATCCATAGTGCGGATATTGTCGCACATACGCTTAAAACCGTACAGCCCCAACGGGATAGTAATAAGCGCATCAAAGATAACAATATACTGCAACACTTTGCCTGCAGTGGACATCGTATCAATAACAGCGATCATCCCCTTGGAGACCAACAGATACATTACTACCATTGCCACAAGGGCAAGCATCATCATTCCATAATAATACCAATTCAACTGGCGGGCAATCTTTTGTTCCATCAGGCTTTAAAATCTATTCGGTTGATAATTGAGCGACCGAGAGTTATCTCGTCGGCATATTCCAGTTCGTTTCCTACCGCCACACCGCGTGCAATCTGACTGATTTTTGGCATTGTGGCAAACCCCTCATTCTGCAAACGGCGGTAGATATAAAAGTTGGTCGTATCGCCCTCCATAGTGGTAGGCAAAGCGAGGATAACCTCCTGTATGTCTTCCGGTTCGATACGCGCGATAAGAGAGTCGATCTCTATATCTTTTGGACCAACCCCGTCCATAGGGGAGATAATCCCGCCCAAGACATGATACAGCCCCGAATACTGCCCCGTATTCTCTATGGACATCACATCCTGTACATTTTCCACTACGCAAATGGTCTGTCTGTCACGGCGGTGCGACTGGCATATCGGGCAAACCTCTTGGTCAGAGATATTGTGGCATATACGACAATAGTGGACATCCGTTTTGAGCCGTGTCAGAGCCCCCGTAAACGCTTCGACATCTTTGTCAGACTGTTTGAGCAGATGCAACACCAAGCGCAATGCCGTCCTACGCCCCACTCCTGGAAGGGAGGCAAATTGGTTGACAGCATTTTCCAACAATATCGAGGGGTACTGACTCACAGGAAGAAATCTCGTTTATAGCGCAAAGGTACAGCAAAAAAATGGAATGTGCAAATATATAGCCTTGCCAAACGCGGAAAAAACAAGTGTACAGTCCAATAACAAATGCAATTTTGTGCAAAGTTAGTGAAAATAATTGAAGAAGCAA
>ERZ808242.582-NODE-582-length-25782-cov-4.961869_pt1 | contig 25782 bp, 21 predicted proteins | sample MGYA00521244_ERZ808242 | MGnify/ENA primary metagenome ERZ808242 (study PRJEB31516, sample SAMN03275573) | gut metagenome | biome: mammalia-associated habitat; material: feces | host: Papio cynocephalus | place: Kenya | collected 2012-07-27 ... | reverse complement strand
ATGGGCGGTGCTATGGTTTTTTTATGTGTTCAACTTGATTTTACAATTAACATTTCTTATCTCTACGGCAAATTTCTTTAGCAATTGGCTGCAATCTTCTTGCATAATTCCTCCCCAACACTCCGTTTGCCAGCTCATACCTGGATAATCTAAAAGATTGATAACAGAACCTCCACATCCTTCTCTTTCATTATAAGCTCCGAAAAAAACTCTACTAAGCTTAGTTTGTAAAATAGTTCCAGAACACATTGGACAAGGTTCTAAAGTAACGTAAAGATCACAGTTTTCTAAGCGCCAGTCATTGAGAAAATTACATGCTTCTTTAATAGCATTTATTTCAGCGTGAGAAAAAATATCTCTATTTTTTTCGCGCAAATTATGGCCGCGTCCAATTATATTTCCATCTTTAACAATTACAGCACCTACAGGTATTTCCATTTCATTTTTAGCTAAATAAGCTTCTTCTAAAGCTTTTTTCATCCAATACTCTGGAGAATTAACCATATCGTTGTTTACTTTATTGCCTTTGTTGATTTTATCTTCAATAAAAAAAGACCGCTTGCAAATATTCGCAATTAAGCGGTCTTTCGTGGTGCGCCGGATAGGGATCGAACCTACAGCCTTCGGCTCCGGAGACCGACGCTCTATCCATTGAGCTACCAGCGCAAAATTTCCCAAATATTTTAACATTCAAAATTATATAAATCAAGAAGTATGCTTATTTGGGAAAGTTGACTTAACTAGCGAGTACGAACGGGCATACAAATATAAATGAAACTCGAATCATCCTCATTTTCTTTGACAGCGATGCTACTCTTGTTGTCTTGAAGCTGAATGACAATTTCTTCATTCTCTAAAACTCTCAAAACATCCAAAATATAGTTTCCATTAAAAGCAATTTCTAAGGGTTCACCTTGATAGATAGCTCCAATTCTCTCTTCAGCGCTACCTACGCTGTTAGTTTCAGAAGTGAGCAAAATCGAATCGCTACTGAACGAGAATTTTATAACATCGGGAATATCTTTGTCTTTGGCCATGATCATTACACGTCTGATAGTAGCCATGAAACTTTCACGCCCGACTTTACATGTTGATTTAAAAGTTTTAGGAATTACTCTTTCATAATCTGGGAAACTAGTATCCAATAGTTTACAAAAGAAACTCATATTATCTGAAGCTACAAAGATGTGAGTTTTACTGTAATGGATAGCTAAATTTTGTTCTTTATCCAAGATCTTAGAAAGTTCACTTAAGGGTTTGCCAGGAACAATAATTTGCTTTAGTTCGTTATTGGTATTTTCATAAGGAACGGTTAATTTAGATAATCTTTTGCCATCTGTAGAAGCAAAGATTATTTCACTAGGATTAAAAGACATAGAGACACCTAACATAGATGGTCTAGTCTCGTTAGAATTGGCTACTGCTATAGTAACTTTATTTATTATAGAGCAAAACTCTTCAGCAGTCATATTAATACTGTTGCAATTTTGGGGTTTAATGCTCTTAGGAAATTCTTCGCTGGGTAAAGTCATCACTTTGAAAGTAGAAGATTCATTACTTACAGTTAGTTCTGAATTTACGTTTGAATCTGTATCTAAGTTGATGAGGCCCTGAGGTAAGCTATTTACTATGTTGGCTATTACTTTAGCTGAGCATGTAGTGCTACCTTCTTCTCTCAATTCTTCGATAGGTATAATGCAAGTAATTCCTATGTCTAAAGAAGAAGCTGTTAATTTAAGTTTATTGTCATTGGCTTCAAAAAGTATATGGCCAAGAATAGGTAGAGCTTGTTTGCTTGATATAGCTTTTGATACTTGATCGATTGCATTTTTTAGTAAATTTCTTTCACAACTTATGTGCATTTTCTTATCTCCTTAAATATTTTAAAATTAGTAGTAGTAGTAGTAGAGGCTGTTAATTATGTTTATATCCTTTGCGATTTCCTTTTTTATAGTATTTTCTTTCACTTTTTTTGTGTTGAAAAGCTATTGAAAACCGCTTTAACTTTTTCAACTTTTCCGACCTTTATACTGCTTCGTTTGGCTGTGTAAAGTTGTCAAGCCGATATTAACAGGTAATGCACAGTTGTTTTTGCCTTTTTATAAACAAATGATCAACTGTTTATTAACAGCGTGTTGATGAATCGTTATTTAAGTCTTTCTTTTAGGTTGTTCAGTGGAATTTTGTAAAGTTCGTCGTCTAAATTGGTTTCGACTTTTCTATAAGCGTGGATCACTGTGGTATGATCTCGCCCTCCAAACTGAGCTCCTATTTCTGGGTAGCTGGCTCCTGGTACCATTTCTTTACATAAGTACATAGCCAATTGTCTGGGTTTTACAATCCTTTGATCGCGTCTGGAACTTATTAAATCTTTTTCCGAAATTTGAAAATAATCACATACTACTTTCTTTATTTCGTTGATATCGACTTTTTTGTCTTTACTATGATTTAAAAGTTCTTTGAGAGCTTCTTTAGCATTATCTAAAGTTAGATCTTTTTTCATAATGCTACAGTAAGTGATGACGCGTATCAAAGCTCCCTCGAGTTCACGGATGTTAGAGTCAAATTCGGAAGCTATGTAATTTAGAATACCGTCGTTGATGTTTTTATCTAAACTAGCTGCTTTTTGTCTTAAAATAGCTACTCTAGTATCGAGATCCGGAGGCTGAATATCAGCGATCATTCCCCATTCAAAACGACTACGCAGTCTGCTCATGACTGTGTTCATCTGTTTGGGAGGACAATCGCTAGAAATAACTATTTGTCTATTAGAACGTTTTAAAGCATCTATAGTTTGGAATAGTTCTTCTTGAGTACCTGGTTTGCCAATAATAAAGTGTATATCGTCTATTAAAAGAACATCTACATTACGAAACTTATCGCGAAAGCGCTGATTCGTTCCTGAAGCCAGAGATTCCATAAATTCGTTAGTAAATTGCTCTGCTGATGTATAGAGTACTTTTAAATTGGGATTGGTTTTTACTATGCTATTGCCAATAGCGTTAATTAAGTGAGTTTTCCCTAATCCTACGCCAGAATAGAAAAACAAAGGATTGTAAATAACGCCTGGTGATTGAGCTACAGCTTTGGCTGTGGCAGCCGCTATGCTATTGTTAGAACTGGTAACAAAATTTTCAAATAGCAAATTTTCCTGGAGATTACTATTCCATTCTGTGTTTTTGCTATCTTTTTTTATAGGAGATTGGACTTGAATTTCTGCTTTTGGTTCAGACTTTGTTTGGACTACTTCCTTACCAGTTTCTTTTCTTTTAATTATGGGAGGTAGTTTTGAAATGTCGCTCTTTTTTTCTTCTGTATTTTCTTTGGGAAGGTCTGCTTTGTTGCTATCATTAGCTTCAACTTGACCTATAACAAATTCTATTTTTATAGAATCGCTGTTAAAGCAAGCTTTTAATGAAGCTAATATACGTTCAAGCCGATCTGCTTTTTTCAGAAAATCTCTCATAAACTTATTGGGAGTAACTATAGTTAAGGTATCCCCATTTAAGTCTTTAGGAGAACATTGCTCTAAGAAGGTATTTAAAGGGCTTTCCGTTTCGGATAGAAATTCGCGCCACAAAATATTTAGGCACTCAGCCGAAACAGCTTGATTAGCCATACTTATCCTCCGTCAAAAAGTACTCTGCTAAGAAAATATGTTTATTCTCTCTAACAAACATTGATTTTACTCAGCCTGAGTTTTTATTTCGCAAATATAGTGAAATTGGTCGTTTGTTTTTAGGCAAATAACGGGCTGTTTTTCTTAGCTGCTTTCTCTCTTCCTTTAGAAAAAGAGAATTTTTAATGAACTGTTTTATAGATATTTTATTAACATTTCCACAAATTAACTTGTTAAACTGTGGATAACTAATTAAAAATCTGTAATTTCAAAATTTATTGCATATAACAACATGTTTATAACAGTAAAATTATCAACATTATCAACAACTTATTAACAAAATAAGTTCTACACTTATTAGGTTATCCACAAGATTGCATGTTTTTTTACACAATTTGCCATTTATTTTTTACATAAAATTAGTATCTAACAAACTTATGCACAGTCACTTTTACAAAAATAGTATTTTTACTTTGTATTCCTTAAATATATAGTGATTTTTACTGGATTTATATAGGTAAATATTCTGTTGATAACCTGTGCATATGTTGATTAAAACTGCTATTTAGCGCCCTTTTTGACTAGATAGATTTGTTTGACAAACTTGTAAATGAGCTTTATACTGCTATAGCTCTAGTATTAGGGTTTTTTTAGTGTTCTCTGAAGGCTTGAAAATACAGCAGAGTCACTTTGAAATAGCCGCCGGCGCAGTTGCCGTATTTTTGTTAGTTCGGCAGAAGGGACGCTTGGAGCGGCTCTGAGTTTTTTGGAGGAATTATAACAATGAAGCGCACTTTTCAGCCCCACCGCAAGTACAGAAAGGTGAAGCACGGATTCTTCGCTAGAATGGCCTCTTCTTCTGGTCGTAACGTTTTAGCTCGTCGTCGTGCCAAAGGCCGCAAGCGTATCTGCGCCTAATTAAGGAATGATAACTTTAACCAGGTCGAAAGATTTTGATCGTATTTTTCGGCATGGAAGTTCTGTAAGTTCCTCAGAAGTAGTTATTTACGCGCTTAAGCGTTCTAAAGGCAAGTTTTCCCAGCCGCGGGCTGCTTTTTGTGTGAGTAAAAAGTTCGGCAAAGCGGTGGCGCGTAACCGGGTTAAAAGGCGCCTTAGGGAAGTCTACCGTTTGAACGAAGGAAAGCTGGATGCTCAATGGGATGTGATTCTTTTAGCCCGTCAGGGAGCTGCTGTTGTTCAGTTTGCTCAACTGGAGAAGAAATTCCTGAGCCTGTGTCGCAGGGCCGGGATTCTCAAGGAAGTTCCGAGGATCCCGGAAACGGCGAACTTGTAAAAGCGAGCCTTGCCGCTCGTGGTGCCAACCTTCTTATAAAAGGGTATCAGTTTATCTCTCGCTACACTCCCGCTGTGTGTCGGTTCCGTCCCACTTGTTCCGAGTATACGCGTCAAGCTATCCTCAAATATGGATTCTGGCGTGGTGGTCTTATGGGAGCCTGGAGAATATTGAGATGTAACCCTTTTAATCGCGGCGGTTACGATCCAGTTCCTTAAATATCGACTGCGAGAGTATTTAATCGATGATTGATTCCATTGCTAATTTGATGCTTGTTTTGCTGCGAGGTATCGAGAGCTTCACAGGCTCCTACGGGTTAGCTATTGTCATTTTTGCCGTTATCGTCAGGCTTATTCTTTACATTCCGACTAGACAGCAATTTCAGTCTATGAAGGAAATGCAAGAAATTCAGCCTGAGTTGCAAAAATTACAAGAGCGCTACAAAGATGACCAGCAAATGCTACAGCAGAAGCAAATGGAATTTATGCGCGAGCATAATGTGAATCCTTTAGCTGGATGTCTCCCTATGCTGATCCAGATGCCGATTTTGTTCGCCATCTGGCGGGCCATTATGATGGAACAGCGCATCTTTGAAAACGCCTACTTCATGTGGATTTATCCGGGATCTTTGCAGAATTTATTCCCTGATTATTTAGCTTCTAGTTTAGCCGGTCGCGATCTTCCCATGATCCTTTTCTATGGTTTGACCATGTACTTGTCTATGCGACTTACCCCTAACTCCAATGCCCAAGCGGCTGGTCAGCAGAAGCAAATGGCCCTTATTATGACGGGTATGTTCTCATGGATGATGTGGGCTTATAGGTGGCCTTGCGCTTTGATCATGTATTGGAGCGTATTCTCACTTTTAGGTATAGTCCAGCAAGTGGCAATTATGAGATCGTCTCTGTCTGGAAAAACTGCAGTAGCTGCCGAAGGTGCAAGCAAAGAGTCAGTTAAAGGTGGCAATTAGTAAAAGGTTCAGTTTTGGGAGGTTTAGCTGATGGCATACGATAAAGACTACGAAGAAAACAACTTAGAAGTTGCTGATGAATTTGACGAGGATGATGATCCTATAGCTGATATTCTCTATGAAATCGTCACCCGCATGGGATTCGAAGATGTAGATATTGAGTGGGAAGAGCGCAGCGATCACACCAGGTATTTCGTAGAAGGCGAAGGTCTGGGCGTTTTGATCGGTCGCCACGGAGTTACTTTGGAAGCTTTGCAATATCTCATCGGTGTTATTAATTCTCGCCAAGATTTAGTAGAGCATAAAATTATTATAGATATTGAAGGCTACCGCGAGCGTCGTGAATGCAGCTTGCGCGCTCAGGCTCACGAAGAAGCTTTAATAGCTGTTCGTGAAGGACAAGAGATTGTACTTGAGCCTATGCCTGCTTGCGATAGACGCATTATTCATGTTTGCTTGCACAGCGATCCTACCGTAGAAACTTATTCAGAAGGTGTAGAGCCTGAGCGTTGTGTGGTAATTAAGCCTTTGATTCGATAAAGGTTTACAATTAGTGAATTATTCACCTTTAGATACAATTGTAGCAACGGCCACTCCTCCAGGTTTGGGAGGGGTGGCCATTGTGCGTATTAGCGGTTCTAAAGCTTTGTCTATACTTAAAATGGCCGTTAGAAATGGTCAGCAAAAAGTTTGGCAAGCCAGGCGTATGTATTATTGTGAAATAATCGATGAGTATGGTCAAACGATAGACAAAGCTTTAGCTGTATATATGCCTTCTCCTCACTCTTATACTGGTGAAGATGTAGCAGAAATTCACTGCCACGGTGGCAGTGTTTTAGCTGGCGTAATTGTAGATATATGCTTACATTACGGAGCCCGCTTAGCTCAGCCTGGAGAGTTTACTTACAGAGCTTTTATGGCTGGTAAATTAGATTTGGCAGAAGCTGAATCTGTTTTGAGCTTAATAGAGGCTAAGTCAAAGAGTGCGGTAGTTTTGGCTGCCAACAACTTAAACGGAGCTTTTTCCCAATCTTTAGACAAGCTTCGAAGTGATATTCTTGATTTAATAGCTCAATATGAAGCTGAAATTGATTACGGTGACGAGATAGTCGCTTCTGACGTGTCATTAATTAAAGATAAATGTCAGACATTCCTTAAGTTTACCGAATCGTTGCTTTGCAGAGCTAATGAAGGACGTGCTTTAGCTGAAGGTCTGGAAACAGTTTTAGTTGGTCCCCCTAATGCTGGCAAATCTACACTGTGGAATGCTCTCATTGGACAAGATAAAGCTTTGGTAACTCCTTATCCTGGCACCACCAGAGATCAGCTGGAGGATTATGTCTACGTTGACGGGGTTATGCTCCATTTGATAGACACCGCTGGAATGCATGAAGCTCAAGACCCTGTAGAACAGTTGGGCATAAAAAAGACTGAAGCAGCTTTAGAAAAAGCTGAATTGGCTGTCATCGTTCTTGATTGTAGTCTTGACATAGAGTCTGACTTCAAAAAGATTATGTCAGACATAGCTAAACGAGCTGAAAAAAATGATGATTTCAAGGTTTTGGTAGTTTTAAATAAATGTGACTGCGGCATAAGATTGACACCTCAGTCTGTCACTGAAGCTTTTGGCTTCAAACATATTTGTCAAGCTAGCTTGAAATTTTCTGACGGCTTAGAAGATGTCAAGAAGAACATTGCTCAATTATGTCGCCCTCTTCTAAGCTCAGATAAGGCTGCTTTAAGTGTGAACCAACGTCAACGTCAAGCTCTGACAAAAGTAAAAGAGGCTTTGCTGAATTTAAATTCAGGCGTCAAGTCGAACGTGCCTTGTGATTGTTTGCTTTTAGATTTGCATAATTGTCTGACAGCTCTAAATGAGCTGACAGGACATGATGTCAGTGAAGATATTTTGGATAGAGTTTTTTCTAAATTCTGTTTGGGCAAGTAATGCTTAGGCTTTGCTTTTCTAAGGGAGATTTTTTTAATTATATGCAAAAATTTGATGTAGCTGTTATCGGCGGTGGCCATGCTGGAGTTGAAGCGGCTTTGGTTTGTAGTCGTCTAGGCTGCAGAACGGCCGTAATTACTTCTAATCCTCTTAAGATAGGTGTTATGCCTTGCAATCCTTCTATAGGCGGTCCAGCTAAATCTCATTTAGTAAGAGAAATAGATGCTATGGGCGGAGAGATGGGCCGAGCTATAGATGATGTATTTATTCACATAAGGCGTCTTAACACTGGTAAAGGTCAAGCTGTGCAAGCTTTGAGAGCTCAAGCTGACCGACCACTTTACAATCAGCGCATGGTTAAAGCGGTTCATGAAGCTGATAACGTGACAGTAATTGCTGACACAGTTGTTAGCATTGTGTCAGACAACAACGTTATCAAAGGTCTGACAACTGCTTCTGGCCTCAATATTGAATGTGGCGCTATAGTAATATGCACCGGTACTTTTTTAGCTGGCGCTTTGCATTTAGACAAATTTACTTTGCCTGGAGGCCGGGCTGGTGAAGCTCCTGCTTTTGATTTAAGCCACTCCTTGCGCAATTTAGGGTTACAGCTAGGACGTTTAAAAACGGGCACTTGTCCTCGACTCCATCGTGACACTGTTAATATTGATGGTCTTGACATTTTGCCTTGTACATCAGAACCTCTGAAGTTTTCTGACATGTCACCAGATCCAGATTTCAGTAAACCGACTGTCGATTGTTATATAACTCGTACAACTGAGGATACTCGTCGAGCGGTTATGAATAACTTAGATCGCTCCCCTCTTTATGATGGTTCTGGAGCTATTACGGGTATAGGCCCTCGTTATTGTCCTTCGTTAGAAGACAAGTTTGTGCGCTTCCCTGATCGTAAAGTCCATTTGGTTTTTTTAGAGCCAGAAGGCATAAATGCCAAAGAGATATACTTGCAAGGTGTTTCTACCAGTATGCCCTTAGATGTTCAATATGCTATGGTGCATAGTTTACCTGGCTTAGAAAAAGCGGAAATTATTAGACCAGGTTACGCAGTAGAATATGACTACGTACTGCCGACGCAACTTGACTTTTCTTTAGGTGTCAGACATATCAAAGGTTTGTATTTAGCTGGTCAAATAAATGGCACTTCCGGATATGAAGAAGCGGCTGCTCAAGGGCTTATTGCCGGTCTCAATGCTGGCAGATACCTTGACAATAAAGAACCGTTCATTGTACGTCGCGATCAAGGCTACATAGGAGTACTTATAGACGATTTAGTCTGTCGTGGTACAAAAGAACCTTATCGTATGCATACTAGCCGGGCGGAGTATCGTTTACTTTTGCGTGAAGATAATGCTGACGATCGCTTTACACCTCAAGCTAAAGAAATGGGTATTATTAGTGACAAACGTTGGGAAAAATATCTGTCATTTAAATGTCAGGCTCAACAAGAGATTGAAAGATTGCGCCATAAACATTTAAATTTAGATTTAGCTGTCAAGTTAAGTCAGGTTTGTGGCAGTAAAATTGAGCCTGGACCGGCTTTGTCAGAACTATTACATCGTCAGGATGTATCTTTGTCAGTAATACGTCAATGTGAAGGCTTGGAACCTTTCGAGCTGCGTCTAAGTGAAAAAATCGAAGCGGCTATTCGTTATGAAGGTTATATAGAAAGACAACAGCGCGAAGTTAATCGCATGGCCAAGTTGGAAAATGTCAGACTTAGTCAAGATATGAACTATGCTAATGTCATTGGCATGTCAGCTGAAGCTGTGGAGAAATTGACTAAGACTAAACCTTATAACATAGGACAAGCCTCAAGAATTTCAGGGATCTCACCTTCAGATATAAATGCTCTCATGATTCATTTACATAAGGCATGTTCTAATTGACAAGAAGTGTCAGTCAAACGTCAGATATAAAAAATCCGGCTCAACAAAAGAGAGTCGGATTTTTTTATATTAGTAATAATAGCAAATGTTATTTTTTGGCAGCAGTTTCAGCAGAATTATTTCTTTTATTTTTTTTTGCATTCGCTTAAGCTTTTGCATTCTTGTCATCTTTGCTAGGTGAGTCCGATTGAACTTTTTGAGGGTCAGCCTTTGTCAGTGACATGTCAAATTCTTTGTCTTTGTCAGTTCCTTTAAGGTGAACAGCAATTATGTTGTCACCTTTGACAATGACAGGAACTTTGTCAAATTTGATAGATGTATAGGAGTCAGTAGCTTTTTTGACTTTATCTTTGTCAGAATAAACTAACACATTATTGACATATACTTCCATGTCATTGTTGTAGAAAACATTCATGGTTGTATTTTTATAAAGAGCTGGATTCTCAACTCTAAAGACACGGCGCAAGAGCAAGTTGTTGCTATTGTCATTCCAGCTGATTTGGGTAGCTGGATCGAGCTCAGAGTTGCTCGTTTTTATAATATTTCCCATAGGAGCTTGTCTGGTTCCCCAAGCTTTGGAATTGAAGTCTGGAGAGAACCAGCTAGGGTTATTACTGACAAAAGTTTTATAAGCGTCGTCGTTCATGACAATATATTGCCATTCGTCGCCATTACTGACACCTTCAGTAATATTCTGATCTTGATGTCGGTAATTGTCTGATTTTGTCAGTTCATTGTCAGTATTAAATTTAGCGTCTTTGGGTAGCTTTTCATCAACTTCCGCTTTTTCAGTGGAAACTTGCTGTGAAGTGTTTTGAGTTGTCGGCACAGTTTGACTTTTAAGAGGTTTGTTGTCAGTTGTTGTATTGCTAGGAGCGCAAGCATTTAAAGACAAGCACAAGAGAGCCGCTACTGACAAAAAAATAGATTTTTTTAAGGACATGAAAGCTTTTAACCTCAAGTAAAATTTCGCGCTTTCAAGTTTCATTAGCATTTAATTGAATCCCTTTTAGATAGTTTTTAGAGTAGTTTATGTCAGACTTTTTTTTGTCAGACAATGATATGGAGAGTAGGGGAGGAGTATTACAGACATGTTACTGACAACATTGTATTATTACTGACAATATTTTTTTGCGTGTCAGTATTGTGTCTGTAATATAAAGTCGTTTGTCAGTATCATGTCTAATCCATGTCGGTAATGTATTGGTGAAGTCATTTATAGTATGTCAGACATAATACTGACAATTATATATATGATTTATTTATATAAAAACACAATATAATGTATTAAATTCTTGTTTTTGTATGTCAGTAATATATTTAACATTGGTCTGACATTGTGTCAGTAATAGTCAGTAATACAAAATAGTTTGATAAAATTAAGAAAAAATATCAATAAACAAGTTAAATAGTGCTTATGGCTGTGTGTATTTCCGATAAGTCGTTACACAACGATATTATCTGTTGTAGTAATTTGAAAATATATATTATTTTTGAATTATCATTAGTCTTAGCATTAGTTATAGACAAACGAAAAAATCGTTTTTTAAGCATAAAAATGTAATAATTAAGATAATTAAAATGCGTAATTAAAATTTTTTGCAATAGAGAAAATTATTAGTTTTACTCGTTTATTCACTCTTTGGAGCTCGGGAAGGTAATAAAAACGGAGGGAAGAATGCAGAGAGAATTTTAGAACCGCAAGAACTGCGGGGATAGCTCGATAATTTCATGTCTCAAGGGGCTTTTTTTATCGAGAATCTTACGACTTTATGTCGTGGTTAGTTCAGTTTTTAGCAGACGAAAGGTCCTTGATTGGTTTGGACAATTCAACTTCCGCAAAATTGACCGCTGAACATCTGGCAGAAGCAGACTCTTCTTCGCAAAATGACTTAGACTTAGAAGTTAAAGAGATTTCTATAGATGATATTTTGCAAAATCCGCTGCAACCTAGGCGGGTTTTTGAAGAGTCTGCTTTACAGGAATTAGCCGATTCCATAAAGGCTAATGGCATTATTCAGCCTGTCATTGTTACCAAATTACCAGAAGGTTACCGTTTGGTAGTAGGTGAACGCAGATTTAGAGCGGCTAAAATGATAGGTCGCCAGACTATTCCAGCTATAGTTCGCAATTTGACCAACAAAGATATGTTGGAGCTGGCTTTAGTGGAAAATTTGCAACGTCAGGATTTAAATCCCATTGAAGAGGCTCAGGCACTCTCTTTTTTAATTGGAGAGTTTAAGTTTTCTCATTATAAACTAGCCGAGCGCATTGGTAAAAGTCGCCCTTATATTACTAATTCTTTGCGTCTTTTAAGTTTACCGACTCCTATAAAAGAAGACTTGCAGAATAACGTGCTTTCCAGCGGTCATGCTAGAGCTATTCTGTCGCTTGAAGACGAGGTTCGCCAGATAGAAGCTTGGGAACACGTTAAAGCTGAGCAACTTTCCGTACGCAAAACTGAGGAGTATGTAAACACTCTTAAGGGATTGAATAATGCTGCTGAAGAGTTAGTAGAAAATCATTCTGACAAAAAAACTGTTGCCGCCAAAGAGCCTCTTTCTCCTGAGTGGAGAGACCTTTTAGAAAAACTTCGTTACAGTTTCGGCGCTGACATACGTTTAAATTCCCGTTCTGATGGCAAGGGTAAGTTAGAATTTCACTTTAAAAATCAGGAAGAACTGGAAAGAATTGTCGAATGTTTTATTTACCTGATGAAATCTTAGATCGCAGTTTGGTCTTTGGGGGCTTTCTGCAGCCGTAGTTAGTCACAGTTAGTTGGATTTTATGGAGATTTTAATGAAAGAGCTTATCCGACAGGGCATACAGTCTATAGATAATCCCTTAATAAAAGCGACTGAAGAGGAGCTTGATCGTCTAGCCGAATTTGCACAGAATTTGCTGGAACATGGCAGCGAGAGGGGACTTACGGCTTTAACCAATCCTGAAGATATAGTTAGAGAGCTGATTGTTGATTCTTTGGGAGCTATGCCATATATAGGGCAAGATCAGCGTATTGCCGATATCGGATCTGGCGCTGGTGTACCTGGCATACCTTTGGCTATAGTGCGTCCTGAATCATTTTTCATTTTGGTTGAATCTCAGAATCGCAAGTCAGCTTGGATTGAAGAGCAAATCTTGAATTTAGGCATTCAGGCTAAGGCTCATGCTTTGCCTATGCGTATAGAAGACGTTGCCCATAGTGACAATTGGCGCGGCAAGCTCGATTTTGTTACTGCTAAGGCTCTTTCTGCACTGCCGTCTTTAATAGAATTGGCTGTTCCGCTTTTAAAAGTAAACGGCTGCCTTTTGGCTTATAAAGGTGTTAAGTTTCAAGAAGAAATTGAGCAATCAGCCAACGCTTTAGATAAACTTCACGCTAAAGTTGATGAGGTGTTTTCTTATACTCTTTATGGCCGCGAACGTCATATATGTGTTATAAGAAAAATGAAGCCTACGCCTAAATCTTATCCTAGACGAGTGGGAATGCCTCAGCACAGTCCACTTTAATTGACAGTTTTTCCACAAAAAGCACAGCCATATTATTGGCTGTGCTTTTTTTTATCAAAAATAGTATAATAATCTGTGGAAAAACTGTTAATAATGTTGATAACTTATAAAAATAACCAAGTATATATTAGCGATTTCCCTGGTGCATAGTTCTAAATATTGAAAAATAATAGCAAATATGCATAAGTTTTCCCTATATATATCTACTATAGCGTACGTAAAAATAAAAATATTCCAATTGTACTCAGTGATTTATAAACAAAAATTTTATCATTTTAAACTTTTATACAGCAAATTAAGCAAAAATGTGTATAAACTTGTGGAAAAGTGTATTACTCAAACATATATAAAAAATATATACACTGACTGTGTAAAACTTGTGAATAATGTGCACAAATAGGGGATTTTTTCTATTTTGAAAAGCAAAATGCCAGCGACAATATCAAGGGAAAGAACAATTTTTAGCTAAAATTATTAAATATATCTGTTACTCTTATAAAAATTACATTCTAGTGAGGATTGTTACTGTGGCCAAATCTAAAGTTTATTTTACTGATATGTCTGTCAGTATGGAAAGACCATTATTAGTAAAGTTCCGTCACCTTTTAGAAAAATCAGGCTTAAAAGATCTCCCCTTAAAAGATCATTTTGTAGCTATAAAAACTCATTTTGGCGAGTTTGGAAATTTAGCGGCTTTACGTCCCAACTATGCTAGAGTTTTATGTGATTACATAAAAGAATTGGGCGGACGTCCTTTCTTGACTGATTGCAATACTTTATATGTCGGTGGCCGCAAAAATGCGCTCGATCATTTAGATACAGCCAACTTTAATGGCTATAGCGTTATTACTACTGGAGTACATAATATTATTGCCGATGGTCTCAAGGGTAATGATGAAGTTGAAGTTCCGGTAGAAGGTGGAGAATATATTAAAAAGGCAAAAATTGGTCGTGCCATTATGGACGCCGACGTTTTTATTTCCTTAAGTCACTTTAAGGGACATGAAATGGCTGGCTTTGGTGGAGCACTGAAGAACATTGGTATGGGATCAGGCTCTAGAGCTGGTAAAATGGACATGCATTGCGCAGGTAAGCCTACTGTAAATGAGAGCTTGTGTGTTGGTTGTCGCCGCTGTCAAAAAATTTGTGCTCATAACGCTCCCACTCTTAAAGGCAAAGTTATGTTTATTGATCACGACAAGTGTGTCGGTTGCGGTCGTTGCTTAGCTATTTGTCCTCGCGATGCTATTGAAGCTAATGGTTACGATTCTAGTGACATTATGAATCGCAAAATTGCCGAATATAGTAAAGCGGTTATTGATAAACGCCCACATTTCCATATCTCTTTGGCTATAGATATTACTCCTACCTGTGATTGTCATGCTGACAATCCTTTGCCTATTGTTCCTAATGTCGGTATGTTCGCTTCTGCCGATCCTGTGGCTATAGACGTAGCTTGTGCTGATATGGTTAATAAGCAGCAGCCTATTCCTGGTAGTGTCTTAGCTGAAAGTACAGTTGAAGGTGGTGACCATTTCTATAAAACGGCTCCAGTAACCAATTGGCGCAGTTGTGTTGAGCATGCCCAAAAAATTGGCATAGGTTCCATGGATTATGAGTTGATTAAAGTCAATTAAAACGAAATTGCCCATTTTGACAAAAGCTCCGTTGGCAACAGAACGGAGCTTTTTTTTTGTTCCTTTATTACATATACATTTTTTACTATTGATGGCTATTTTTGATGTCGCTATGATTTTTTATGTCTATTTACGACTTTTTTGAATAGGCTTTACTGGCTAAGCCAACTTTAGATAGATGTTTCACGTGAAACACAGAGCATACGTTTCACGTGAAACATATAGAACTCTTTGCTTTATTGGTAAAATTAGTTTTATAAATATAATATTTACAATATATAGTATATATTATGCACAATTGTACAGCTTCCTTTATTTTTTATACTTGTCGATTGCTCGTATTTTTTCTTAGTGAAACTATTTAATTTCTAAATATAGATAAATTGGTGCTCTGACGAGCTATTTTTTAATAGTTTATAGCTGGGGTAGGGGATAGATCCGATTTATCAGGTTTTATTTGGCACTTTGTCTGGCTTAGGTTACGCATTTTTTTATCTATATTTGTTACTATAAAATAAAAAATCTCCGCCAGTTACTACTGGCGAAGATCTTTACTTAAGCTGAGCTATCTCAGCGTCATTTCTTGTTACCTTTAAGTTAAATCGCCCGTTCTAGGACACTCTTCAAGGACAGCGGCTGAATGGGGAGGCAAAGTGCAATATTTACTAACTTTATAGGCAATGGGGTCGCTGTAAGTATTGATAATAACTTGCCATTGAGCCCAAGGCTTAGCCTGTGGTAGGGTAAATTCTCTGGGGCACATATCATTGTTAAAAAGCAAAAGGAAAGAACTGTCTTTGAGTTTGTTGCATTTTTCGTCTAGATCGTCGAGCCATTCGCCGTCGATATACATACCGAAGGCGCCACAACTTTGTTGATCCCAATCAGAACCGCACATTTCCTGGCCACTTAAGTTGAGCCAGACAACATCTTTGGCGCCGCTTTCAGTTTGACCTCGGAAAAAGGTCGAACGTCTAAAAGCTGGGTGCTTCTGGCGAAGTTCGATAACAGTCTTGGTAAAAGCAAAAAGTTGCTGCTGTTTAGCGTTTATGTTCCAGTTATAATAAGAAATTTCGTTGTCTTGACAATAAGCGTTATTATTTCCGTATTGAGTACGGGCAATTTCATCGCCACCCAAGAGCATAGGGACACCTTGACTGAGCAAAATAGTTAAGATGAAATTGCGCATTTGGCGCCAACGCAAGTTCATAATACCTTCATTGGCAGTGGGCCCTTCGTAGCCACAATTCCAATTGTAATTGTCATTGGTGCCGTCTCGATTACCTTCACCATTAGCTTGGTTGCGCTTTTGTTGGTAAGTGACTAAATCGTATAAGGTAAAGCCGTCATGAGCTGTGACAAAATTTATACTGGCTAGAGGACTTCTATTCCAATATAAATCGCTGGAACCGCTCAACTTGGAAGCCATTTTGCCTAAAAGGCCTCCATCGCCTTTCCAAAAACGTCGCACAGTATCGCGCCAGTCGCCGTTCCATTCGCTCCAACCTTTAGGAAATTTTCCTACTTGATAGCCATCAGGGCCGCAATCCCAAGGCTCGGCAATAAGTTTAGTGCGATTTAAAATTGGATCTTGGGCTAAAACTCCCAAAAAACTAGAGTGAGTGCGGTAATTGTTGCCAGAAGCAGTACGAGCTAAAGTTGTAGCCAGGTCAAAACGGAAACCATCGACATGCATTTCCTGTACCCAATAACGTAAACTGTCGGCTACTAATTGTAAAGTACGCGGATTTCTGGTGTCTAAACTGTTACCGCAACCAGTGAAGTTGCAATAATTGTGCTGGCAATTTGGCTCTAAGCGATAATAGGTAGGGTTGTCTAGGCCGCGCATGGAGAGCTGTGGTCCGTCGTTGCCTTGTTCGGCAGTATGATTGTAGACCACATCTAAAATAACTTCGATGCCTGCCTTATGCAAGGCTTTTACCATAGACTTAAATTCGTTTACTGCGTCTGGCGAAGAGCTGTAGCGAGGATCGGGACAGAAAAAACCTAAGCTGTTGTATCCCCAGTAGTTGCTTAGGCCCATGCCATCTAGGCGTCCTTCGCTAGAAGATAGGTGAATGGGCAGCAATTCTACGGCGGTGATGCCTAAATTTTTGAGATAATTTATAGAGTCAGGGTGGGCCAAGCCTGCATAGGTGCCGCGTATCTTTTCAGGAAGTGACGTTTTTAGTTTAGTGAAACCTTTGACATGGACTTCATAAATGATAGTTTCGTTTAGTGGTCTGCGTAGGGGCTGATCACCTTCCCAGTCGAAAGCTCCGTCATCTACAACTACGCCCTTAAGCATATAAGGAGCGCTGTCGCGTACATCGCGGCTGAATAAGTTAGTTTTGCGCAAAGAATTTTTGCTACTTTGCATGTATTTTTCGTAGCCATAGATGACGTCACAATTTACGAGCTGACCGCTAACGGCTTTGGCATAAGGATCTAGAAGAAGTTTGTCAGGATTAAAATACAGGCCATGGTTAGGATCGAAAGAACCATGAGCTCTATAGCCATAGCGAAGCCCAGGCTTGGCTTGAGGCAAAAAACAGTGCCAAACACCTTCAACCTGATTCATATGGATATTCGGTTTGAGTTCATTGCCGTCTTTATCGAAGAGGCACAAAACAACCATAGTGGCATTCTCTGAATAAACGGCAAAATTTACACCTTCGCCTGTCCAAGTTGCTCCCAGAGGGTACCTTTCTCCTGGACGAATGTCATAGGGAATACTCATAAGTAATAGATCCTAACGTCTGATTTTTGCAAAAATTTGCTCTAGGTTAAGTAATTGAGACGAAATATCCTGGCATAAAAATCTGAGTGCTGCTCTTTATATGAAAAAGAGCAGCCTATATAGTAGACCGCTCTTTGGCTTTATAAGTGTATCCGTGAAAAGCTCAAGGCTTGAGTCAAAAAGAACGGACGATTATTGATATTAAACATTAAAACGAATATTTAATATATCGCCGTCTTTCACGACGTAGTCCTTACCTTCCACTCGCAGCAAGCCTTTTTCTTTGGCTACATTGAGCGAGCCGCATTCAATAAAAGTCGGGTAATCGATAACTTCGGCTCTAATGAAACCTCTTTGCAAATCGCTGTGAATTTCTCCAGCAGCTTCTGGAGCCTTAGCACCAACTTTAGTAGTCCAGGCGCGGCATTCATCTTCGCCAGCGGTGAAGAAAGTTTGCAAGCCAAGCTTTTTGTAGCAAATGCTAATCAATCTGTCCAGACCGCTTTCGTTTATGCCTAAATCAGCCATAAATTCAACGCGTTCGTCTGCGGAAAGGTCAGCCAATTGAGCTTCGATTTCAGCTGAGATGGCTAAGCAAGGAGTACCTTGTTTATCGCAAAGTTCTTTGAGAGCTTTGTAATAAGGGCCGCCATCTTCTATATCGTTTTCAGAGATATTGGCTACTACAATACGAGGCTTAATGCAAAGCAATCCCAAGCCGGAGAGAATTTTTTTCTCCTCCTCATCGAATTGCGGAACTGCTGAAATATCGCCGTCGTTTAAAGGCTTTGCCAAAGATTCCAGTAGAGCGCGTTCTTTGGGATCGAGCTTTTTGGCTCGCTCAAGTTTACCTTCCACTACTTTAAGGTCGGCTAAGAGAAGCTCTGTTTCGAAAGAATCGACATCGGCCAAAGGATCGACGCCTTCCAAATAGGGGTGATTGAAGCAGCGCACTACTTCTAGCAACAAGGTAGAGGTGCGAATTTCTGCTACAGCTTGAGAACCTAATCCGGAACTTCCGCCACCAGGCATATCCAAAAAGTCTACTGTAGCTGGAGTAGTCTTCTTCGGTTTAAAAATGTCGGATAGTCTTTGCAACCTTTCGTCTGGTACAGCCGCTCTGGCTAAGGGCTGTTTGCGTCCTGAAACGTCAGATTCGGATAAACAAGTGAGGGATTTGAATAAAGTTGATTTACCGGATTGAGACAGACCGGTAATGCCAATAGATAACGCCATAATGGCCACCCTTTTCTGCTAAGTGCAAATTCTGTCCTGCATTTTTTAGCAATAGCCAAGTTGTATGGCTATGGGAAAGCCACTAGCATTTTCTTAAGCAATGTTTTGCCTTTTTGAAGATATTGAGAAGGTTTTAATTTAACGGTTCCTTAATTTTTGAGGTTCTGTCAAAGAACACATTATTTTTATCGCTTAGATGTTTCCGCAATTAGGAGCAGCGCTGTGTCAGAGAGAAAAACTTACAGGACTATAGCTAAGACTATCGACTCTCAAGCCGATGTCTTTATCATAAATAGCACCTCCGGATATAATACCGGAGCTTTTTTGATCTTTACTGGCTTAGTGGGTGGTATTCCACTCTATTATATGTTTAGTGCCTTGGTATTACGAATAGGTAACCCCGGTTTGTTTCCAGGTCTAATTCTTTCTTTACTGATAGCTGCTGTGGGCATTTTTGCTATTTTCTTTACTCATAAGCAAGTTAAAGTATTTAACAATGGTAAAGGGGGCAGTATCTCTATTAAGGATGGTATATTTGCTCCGGAAATAACTTACACTTATGGAGAAGCTCCAAAAATAAGGCTTAGTGTTTCTGAAGTAAATAGTGGCAAGATAGCTCTGGACAGTTGGGAAATAACTCTCATGGATGGACGCTGCCAATTTTTGCTCGATTTTAGAGTGGGACGCTTGCAAGAAAGTAAGGCCTTGGCGGAATTTTTGGCTAAGTCGATGCGTTGCGATCTACTGGTAGTATTTGATGCGGTTCGCTCTGTCACTATACCTTATACTGATGTCGATTTACCTTACTGCTTGCGTGTCAAGAAATATCCCATATTGGCTTCTCCACATCCTAGGCGTCCGGACAATTGTCCTGTAAAGGTGGAAGATGTCAACTATGGTTTAGGAAGGCGCTATAGCTGGGGGCTTATGGCCTCGGGAGTTCCCACAGAGCTTATCTGTTTGATCTTTGCTGTAATCGCTGTAGGAATTACTCCGTTTTGGAAAGTCAAAAATCATTATGTTTCATTTTTAAGCGAGTCTATGACGACTGGTGATTGGTCATTCTTTATTGGAGCGGCAGTTTTAATTGCTGTGCTGTGCGTAGTTGAATTTGGTTACAGAAGTGTTATAGAAATAAATGAACAAAGGATCAACATTCGCAAAGAGCTCTGGGGCTTGGCTTATTACAATAGAAGTTTTATTTTAGACAATTTAGAAGAAATATTGACACGTAAGACTGACAGTCAAAATTGTGTCGTCTTTGCTAGTGACAACTTGGTTGTCTCCATGAGAGTCAGTGAACCTGATATAGCTGACTATTTAGCAGCAGATATACAGTATTTCTTAACTTCTGGCCAGGCTACTGCCGATGTTCCAGCCGCTCCGCAAGTTTAGTCTTTGACATAACTATAAAGATTGACATTATGTCACAATATGTCTGACTTTTGCTTGATTTTTTTTCTGACATGATGTCAAACGTGTATCAGATATTGACTGACAACTAGATAGAGTCATAGTATGGCAAATAGCAAAAGAAGCTCGCTTCCATATTCAGGAAGCGAGCTTCTTTTTATGTGTCAGTCAATAGACTTAGAAGATCTTGTTAAGCAAGCCGTTTCTAAAGAAGGACAAGCTGTACTTGCTAGTAGTGGGAGTTACCAAGCCTACGCCAACGTTCTCTTCAGGAGCAGAATAAGTGATACTGTAGTAGTTGTTGGACATAGATTTAATCTTATATTGATTGCTCTTGGAGGTAACTTCGACGGGAGTAGCTCTGCCAATAGGGCTGGCTTCGTCGTTATCATGCAAGTAGTTCTTATTTAAGTCAATGCTCTTGTAGTTGTATAAGATAGGAGCATTGTCTTTATTGCTCAGCAAGTTAGTCATACCGAAATCGTAATAGAGCTGGCTGAACTCTGTGCCGGTCACATCCTCGATATTGTCAAAACTGACATTAGGAGAAGTGGCAATCTCAGTAATAGTGCTAGTGCCATAGCGGTCAGTAATATATTTCATTAAGAGATAGGCCTGGCCGTATTCTCCTAAAGCGTTATTGAAGGACAATAAGGACACCTTGCCAGGGTTAGCAAGGTAGGCACTGGTGGTCTTGAAAAGGTAAGAGTTGCTAGGAGCTACGGTTTTTTCGTCTGTGTCTTCGTCTTCAGCTCTCATTCTGAAGCCGCAGAGGTCTTCAGCTAATGTAGACTTACCTTCGTTGATAGTTGTGTCTTCGTATTGGCCAGAGAACTCGCCATCTAAGCACACTTTCTGGTTGAAGTCGCACATGTGCTGGAATTCGTGAGCAATAGTGGAGTACAAGTCAGTATCGCTGCAATTGCTGTTCAGATAAAGAATCTCGCCTTCATTGCTGTCCTGGGAGTCTTCCTTAGAGAAGGCATCTTTAGGATCAAAGTATCCGTAAAGAGTCTTCTTCATGCTGCTGCACATCATAATGACGATCTTTTCTTCGCCGTCGCGACCGCCATCTTTGCTCCACTCTTTACCGAAGACGCTGCGAACACGCTCGCCGATAGCTTTGCCTTCGTCGTCGTAGCTGTTAGCTTCGCCAAAAATCTTATCTATAGCTAAAGCTTTTTCTTCGTCAATGCAAGCTTCTTCGGTGTCCGGATCAACTTCGGCGAAAACTAAAACGGATTTGGTTTCGTCGTTAGCAAGTATTTTACGGAAGGTAGCTTTTGTAGTAGTGCCGCTGAAATTGAAGTCAGCGTTAATTACGATATCTTCATCTTTGGCGGTAGTGGTATAAACGGTATTGGGAGTGAAAGACTCTTTCCCTAAGACTTTTACGTCGGTGGCTTTGGCTTGTAAAAGCTCACTAGCTTCTTCAATGAGCTTATGGGTAAGGCCGTGAGGATCGGCGCCTTCTTCAGCCTCAAGCTTGGCTTCAGTAGATTCGGTGGAAGAAGTTTTGCCGGGAAGAGCAGAACTGGTTATGTAGATATCGTCAGTAAATCCCTTTTCGCTTTGGCCATTACTAACTAACAAAGTGGCGCTGTCCGCAGCAGTTACTGTGCCCAACTCATATTTTTTGCTTAGATTATCGGTGGGAGACCAGTTGTCGTCATCAGAACAGCCAGCCATAGTTAAGCACAGCGCCGAACAGGCGATACCTAAAAGTAATTTTTCCGTTACTCGCATTACTAGAGTTGTCTCCTTAATTTGAGGTCTGCGACCATCAGCACAGAAGAAAAACCCGCCTGACCAGAGTTTACCGTTTCAATGGCGCAGCGCTATGTATATACGTTAGAATTATGGAGGAGAAAAACGTGAGACTATAAGCCGGGTTCTGTATTTGCTTATAAAGCAAATGGCAGCCATTTATCTGTGAAACATGTTGCCATGTTCCTCTAGCGATCTTTCGAGAAGGGATCCGACGGGCCGCCGGGCGCTTAAGACGCTCCTTCTGCTGATCTTGCTCCAAGTGGGGTTTACCTGGCCAGCACGTCTCCGCACTGCCGGTGGGCTCTTACCCCGCCGTTGCACCCTTACCTGAGCTCTCTTGTGGAAGCCAGGCGGTCTAACATTTCTGTGGCACTTTCCTGAAGGTTGCCCCTACTGGACGTTATCCAGCACCCTGCCCTAGGGAGCCCGGACTTTCCTCAGGAGTTCTATAAAAACTCCCGCAGCTGCCCGTCTCACGTCAAACTCCAATTCTACAAACTCTGTGCTTGAGTTCCTTCTTTTTGTTTCACTTCCTGCCGCTAGAAGCATAACCTAAAGTGAAGCTCTATGCTTGTGTTTGCTTTATATCCTATTTTTACAAAAAATGCGCTTGAAATTCTAAAATTTCAAGCGCACTAACTATCATCGGCAATTATTTTAACAATCAGCTTTTTAGGCTTCGGAATTTTCTTCGCCAGTAACGATCTCACCAGTTACAATGTAACGGCCTCCGTTTACCTTTTCACCGCTATTGTCAGTTTGATCCCATTTTACCGAGAAGACGCGCTCCTCGTTGGGCAGAATTGTAAGCACCTTTTGATTGCTAAAGTTCTTATTGGCTTTGGAGTAACGCCAAATCTCAATAGGCACTTTGTCAAAAAAGACATTTACTTGTCGTTGAACTACAAAGTCTACTTTAGAATCTTTGGAAAAATCCAAAGTTTTAGGTAAACCAGTCGTGTTGGTAATAGACATGGTCAAATATATGCCGTCTTTTTCACGGTCAGATATTTTCATGGTGTAGTAGAGGCCGTCTGAAGATTGATTGGCTTCGTTGCCTACAGCGCCAGCGCGTGAAACGATGGAATAGCGAACGAAAACCATAAAAGCAACAAACAGACAAGCTAAAACGATCATAACTAACTTAGCGTCTGCTTTGCTATCTTGAAGGTGGCGGCTGCTCTTGCGCACTCTGGCTACCGGAGCTGTCGTGTTGCTTAGTCCAACCGTTTGGGGATCAGACATAATATTCGTCACTTCTCCTATTGATTTTTGATTACTCATTTTTATAAAAAAAGACTCCGCTCGCAGCTCAAGGCTCAGCGTAACTGAGCATAATCGCACTGCTTATTATTATGCACTTATTGGTCGTTAGTTTGAAACATTCCTTTTCTTGTTGTACAATCGTGGCGAGGCGCTTTTCACTATTTTAGTGTGTTTTGCAACATAACTTGTTTATTCGGCTTTAACTTTACAAAGTCGAGGCGTCTGAAAGCGAAATTTTTTATTTTCATATTGAGCAGGGAGCGAACGGCTTGCCCTTTTGCTGTTCCTGCGAGGGAGAAAAATTTATGAACCGCTTTATAGGTTTTATAATTTTGTTATTTTTTGCCTTGGCCCTCCCTGTGCTTGCCGATTTGGAGGGCATGGTTGTTAACGTAGCCCAAAATGGTGAAATTACCGTCAACCGCGGTATCGCTGACAACGTTACTCCTGGTACACGCTGGTATATCTATCGTAATGGTTCTCCAAAAGCTGAAGTAGAAGCTGTCCTAGTCGATAATTACACTACTACTGTTAGGGTTGTTTCCGGAAGTGGAGTGGCTGTAGGTGATAAGATCACCACCAGACCTTTTGCTGCTGCTCCTAAAGAAAAAAAGGAAACAGCCAAAAATATAGAGAGTAACATACCAAAAAATCAATTAGATCCACGCTTCAAAACTACCCGTCGAGTAAAAGAAGAGACTGCCGAAAGTACAGAAGGACGCTATAAAAAGGCTTTATCTTCTTCCACTAAAAAGGCCAATTTCTCTGGTGGTATGAATAAGCAAAGAAGAACTTCAATCAACCCCATGATGGCTTACAATATGTTTAGTGGTTTTACCACTTCTCATGGTGGCGGTATCGTCTGGCAAAACGCAGCCACAACTATTCCCGGCGAAATCGCTTATAACGTTACCATGAAGAACCAGAGCAAATACTGCAGCCTCGACGTGGAAGTTACTTGGTGGAGCGACAATCTTTTAGATGCTTACTCTGATATGATCGCTTTTAAAGAAGGACGCACTAGTATGGAGCAGCGTCTTTCCATGCGCAATGGTCTCTATTCCCAACGCGGTGCCGATAAGTTTTTAGTTTTTCATATAAAAATGAAGAATACTGGTAAAGCCAACGTTCAGGTCGAGCCTTTCCACTGGCATGCTTATTTGTTAGACGGACAAGGCAATAGATTAAAAGCCGAGCGTTACGATCAGATTTTAGACAGAACTTTAACTCCCGGACAAGAGACCGAAGGTAATATTTACTTCTCAAAATACGATGCTTCCGGTCGCTGCTTAGCTGATAACAAAGTGACTTTGGTGCTGGAAGATATCCTTACTGAGAGAGCTACATTGAAGTTCTAGACTGTTTCGCAAAAAGAAGCTGTCGCAAATTTTGTGTCAGCTTCTTTTTTTGTTCGTTGGGACTTTGCACAGGGATACATTTTCACACCATATGATTTGCGTTAGAATTGGACATATGTTTCCCTTTTTCACTTGAACTAAACATTTTAAAAAGGTAAATTGATAGGCGGGGGATTAAGATTTCAACAAGATTATAAGTGTGGGAGAGCTGTATCATGTCTTCTAAAGAGCATAAACACAATCATAACGCTGCCGAGCCAGATGCTAAAACAGCGGCTGAGGGGACTTCTGTTAAGGCTGAAGACGGTGCCGAGCAAGCGGAAAACCAAGAATTAAAACAGGAAGATAATACTAAAGAGCTTTTGGAAGCTAAGGATCAGGAGATAAATCGCTTACAAGAGCAGCTTAAGCGTGTTACTGCTGATACCGAGAACTATCGTAAACGCATGGACGCCAACTTTGAGCGCCGTGTTGATAGTGCCAAAGAGGATATCTTCCGCAAACTTTTGCCTATTATCGATCATTTGGAAATGGCTATTGAAGCTTCTCGCAAAGGCGGTACGGTTGAATCTCTTTGCCAAGGCGTAGAGTTGGTTCTCAAAGATGCCATTAAGATGATGGAAAGTTACGCTGTTGTTCCTATTGAGGCCAAAGGCAAAGCTTTCGATCCAGCTTGTCATGAAGCTGTTATGATGGAAGAATCTGACGAACTTCCCGATGAAACAGTATCCAATGAATTTAAAAAAGGCTACAAAATAGGCGATAAGATTTTGCGTCCTAGTATGGTTTGCGTATCTCGCAATACTAAGTAGAGCTTGGGCTTTTTTATAGTGAGTACAGCTTTTCCGCAACCTTAAATTGAGGGGTCAAAGCTATGGATTATAAAGATTATTATAAAATTTTAGGTGTAGATCGTTCTGCTAGTCAGAAAGATATAAAATCGGCTTATCGTAAGCTCACTAAGAAATATCACCCAGACTTAAACCACGGCGACAAAGACGCTGAACTTAAGTATCGTGATGTAAATGAAGCTTATGAAGTGTTGGGCGATCCTGACAAACGTTCGAAATATGACCAGTTTGGCGCTCAGTGGAAATATGTCAAAGATGGCAAG
>ERZ808242.581-NODE-581-length-25787-cov-13.737642_pt1 | contig 25787 bp, 19 predicted proteins | sample MGYA00521244_ERZ808242 | MGnify/ENA primary metagenome ERZ808242 (study PRJEB31516, sample SAMN03275573) | gut metagenome | biome: mammalia-associated habitat; material: feces | host: Papio cynocephalus | place: Kenya | collected 2012-07-27 ... | reverse complement strand
AAATTATCGTACCGACTTAGGATCTCTTGTGCGATGTTTGAATGAATTCTATTGAATGTCTGATCAGGCCCGGATGATCTCCACTTCACCGTCGAGACCGATCTTGATGATCTGAGAGGCGAGGCCGGTCGCTCCAACTTCGAGGCGGGGATCTACCGTATAATCAGCTGCGTTTTTGATTTCCTCTGAGATATCGGTGAACTTTTTTGGAGTAGGATCTCCGGAGATGTTGGCTGAAGTGGAGACGATAGGTCTGCCAAGCTTGTAGGTGAGCTGCTGGCAGAACTCCATCATCGGAATCCGGATCCCGACAGTGCCGTCAGCCGCCACCGTATTGTGCGCCAGATGAAAGCGGTCTGATTTCCATGGCTCTCCCTCGGCTGGTGCAGGGTAAGTCTTTGCCCCAGGGTAGATCAGTGTCATTGGCCTGTCGTTCACCTCGACCAGATCAATGGCCATAGGAGGGATTTCGTTCACGTACAACGCTATCTGATCCAGACTGTTGGCCAGAAGAACCAGCGACTTGCTGTCCGACCGATGCTTTATCTCATAAATCTTTGCGACAGCCTCAGGGTTGGTCGCATCACAACCAAGCCCCCAGACCGTGTCGGTAGGGTAAAGAATAACCCCACCCTCTTTGAGAACCTTCAACGTCTCGTTAAGGATCTCATCTATAGTCTTCTTTTGCATATTCATAAAATTCTGTGCGTAAATTAACCTTCTTTGCTTACGACTGTCTTTCCAGCCAGTTCCCGTGCGTGGATTCCCCCTCATGGCTCACAGCAACATATTCCAAGGCAGTTTCGTGCGCGGATTAACCTCCCTGACTCACGGCTCCATAAAGTGCAGGTAGCAGGCCGTCACCGCAGTCACCGCCGCAGTCTCCGTCCGCAGTCGGCTTGGCCCGAGGTGGACCGGCACAAAACCTCGTTCCATGGCCAGCCGGGCCTCTTCCGGGGAGAAATCACCCTCCGGGCCGATAAGCACGGTGACCGAAGAACCCGACGGAAGTCCTCCAAGTATGTCCTCGATGGAACGCCTGGAGGTCTCGCCCTCAAAACAGTAGCAGATCATCTTGACTCCGGGATCTTCGGCGTGCTCCACTATGAAATCCCGCACGGAGACCGGTTCTTCCACCACCGGCAGTTTCGCTTTCAGACTCTGCTTCATCGCCGAAAGCGCGATCTTTCGGGATCTCTCCGCCTTGAACACCTTGCGCTCGGAACGTTCCCCGATCACCGGCGAGATCACATCCACACCAAGCTCCGTGGCTTTCTCCACGAACCACTCGAAGCGGTCGTTGTTCTTCGTCGGACAAACCGCCATATTCAATGAATATGAATGTCCTCCCCATCCGGGAACGGTTTCCAGAATCTTCGCCGTGGCACCTTTGGGAGAGTCGTCGCTAAGGCGGCAACGGTGCATATTCCCCAGGCCGTCCACAACGGTGACCTCGTCTCCTGCCCGGTGCCGGAGCACCCTCACGCAGTGCGCGCTCTCATCGGCATCCAGAAGGGCTAGTCCGCCCTCTCTTTCGTAAGCATAGAAAATCTCCATACTGCAAAGATACAACATTGAATAATATGGCGTAACTTTGCGCCTATGAAAAAACGTTATGAATCATTGGATGTCCTTAGAGGGCTGGTCGGAGGCAACCATTGCTATCATGGCTACAACGGAACCGATTTCGACCCGGAAGGTGTCCTCGGCTCGCTGACCTCCGCCTGTTCATGCCTCCTCGGCTACCTGATCGGCTCGATGATCCACAAGTCTCAAAAGAATATGTCAGCCACCAACACCCCTGACAGGGTTGTCAACAGGACATTTGTCTATGGCTGCCTCTCTTTGATTCTCGGCGTGGTCCTCAGCATCTGGATTCCGATCAGTAAACCTCTTTGGTCTGTCTCATACGTCTTCTATGCCGGTGGATGGGCGATGCTTGCGCTGGCTTTCCTTGCCTATCTGCTTGACGTCAAAGGGTACGAGAAACCGTTCGTGCCTTTCAAGGCCATGGGTATGAACGCATTGATGGCCTTCGTGTTCTCCGGAGTCATCGCCAAGAGCTACGGCTTCTTCGGGTTCGCCCCGAGCCGCTACTTCGGAGCAAATGAATATGTCTCCCTGCTGTGGGCCCCTCATATTTGTGACTGTCATATTCGGCCTCCTGTGGATCCTCTATAAGAAGATTGTGATTAAACTGTAAGTAAAATGTTCATAGGATTGATTTCAGACACCCATGGTGTGTTCGCTGATGATGTCAGGAAGTTTCTGGAGCCTGTTGACCAGATCTGGCACGCCGGTGACTTCGGTACGCTTCAGTGCGCGGAGGAGATTGCTGCCTTCAAGCCTTTGATCGGTGTCTATGGCAACTGTGACGGCTTGGATGTCCGACAATGCTACCCTGCGTTTCAAAGTTTTGATTGTGAGGGCCTGAAAGTTATTATGACGCACATCGGGCTCAGCCGGGGCAGTTATTGGGCTTACAATCCGCGTCAGCCTCAGTATGACTTGCGCGCCAAGGCACTTATTGACAATTGGCATCCGGACATATTCGTTTGCGGGCACACACATATTCCTCAGGTTTTCCGAGACAACCGGAACGGATTCCTCTTTATGAATCCTGGCGCCTGTGGCTTTCAGGGCTCGTCTGATGTGCCGAGAATGGCTCTTCGCTTTCAGATTGAAATGGGTAAAATTTTCGCGATGGAAAAGTGTGAATTGTCTAGATAGCCATAATTATGTCAAAAAAGTTAAAATTTTTATTGTTAATTTCAGAAAACTATGTACTTTTGCGTCTTGAAAAACGAGTTAGAAGTAACTAAAGTTTTTAATTTTATATTATCATGAAGAAGGTATTTATGTCTGTTGCGGTTGTGGCTCTCATGGTAGCCGCTTCTGCTTGCGGTAACAACGCAAAGAAAGCCGAGGCCGAGACTGAGGCTGTTGAGGCTGTCGAGGAAGTTGCTGACACCGTAGCTGCTTGCTGCGATTCTACAGCTGCTTGCTGCGATTCAACAAAAGCTGAGTAATTTCAGCCATCGCCCCCCAATCAAGGGCTTTTTTGTGCGGTGTCCGGGTCCAATCCCAGATGCTGCAATTTTTTTTGTCTTAACCCGTCTGTTTGCCTATCTTTGGCAGGCACAGCGCCATTCTTTCGGTTACTGAGCTTGCCGAAGTGACCGACAGCACAACAATGGTTGGCTCGACAAGCTCACCAACCACAGTACGAATAAACGATTACACGCATGAAAGAAAAATCAGTCTGGTTCTGCTCCAATTGCGGAAATGAATATCCCAAATGGATGGGACGCTGCCCTGCCTGCGGGGAATGGAACACTATGGTGGAGCAGAAGGTGGTGACAAGGGGCTCCAGAAAGACCTCGATGACGGAGTCTGTTCCGGGAGCGGGACGCAGGCCTCAGAAACTGAACGAGATTGACTCCCGCTCGGAGGCACGACTTTCCCTGAACAACGAGGAAATCGACAGAATACTCGGTGGCGGCATCGTGGAAGGCTCTCTTGTCCTGATCGGAGGTGAACCAGGAATAGGAAAATCCACATTGTCTCTTCAGATTCCTCTCGGCTGTCCATCCCTTAAGACATTGTATGTCACCGGTGAGGAAAGCCTGCGTCAGGTCAAAATGCGCGCTGACCGTTTGGGGGGTGATGCTTCCAACTGTCAGATCTACAGTGAGACTCTGATTGAGAATGTGGTGGAGCAAGCCCGTGGGATCGAGCCTGATTTGATGATCGTGGATTCAGTACAGACGATGTTTTCGCAGACTGTAGACTCGACGCCCGGATCTGTTACCCAGATAAAAGAGGTCGCGGCCATCCTCCTCCGGTTCGCCAAGGAGACGGGCATCCCTGTCATCCTGATCGGTCATATCACCAAGGAAGGCTACATCGCTGGCCCTAAGATTCTGGAGCACATCGTGGACGTGGTCCTTCAGTTCGAAGGTGACAACAGAGGTTCGTACAGGATTCTGCGCAGCATCAAGAACCGGTTCGGCTCCACTTCCGAACTGGCGGTGTTTGAGATGACCGGAAAGGGGCTTCGTGAAGTCTCCAACCCGTCCGAACTGCTCATCCCGATGCACGAGGCCGGGCTCAGCGGCACCGCCATCAGCGCAATGTTGGACGGAACGAGGCCGTTCCTCTTTGAGGTTCAGGCACTTGTCAGTTCGGCGGTCTATGGCACGGCTCAGCGCTCGGCCACAGGCTTCGATGTGAGGCGGCTGAATATGCTCCTGGCGGTCCTTGAGCGCAGGGCCGGCTTCAAACTGGCACAGAAAGATGTTTTTCTGAATATGGCGGGCGGACTCAAGGTCAGCGATCCTGCCTGTGATCTTGCGGTCATCTCGGCGGTCCTGTCCTCCAACTTCGATTTCGCCATCCCCTCCGACAACTGTTTCTCCGGGGAGATCGGCCTTAGCGGAGAGGTCAGGCCTGTGGCACAGATCGACCGCCGTGTCTCGGAGGCTTCCCGTTTGGGATTCAAGAAGATATTCATTTCATCATTCGCCTCCTTGGATCTCAAGCCTCAAGGCATAGAGGTCGTGAAGGTCTCTGATGTCCCTGCCCTCGTCCGCAGCCTCTTCAAATAGCCTCCAGTCCGCGACACCTGCCGAAGCGCGGCCCGCTGAAGTGGTCTGGTCAGCAACCGGTCGCTGAGCCAGCTGAAGCGCCGGTGTATGATATTCGTAAATTGAAAAAAAATGCTTATATTCGCCAAGTTTTAAGACTAAACAAAACAAGATATGAATCTTAGAGACATCAAGAAGGACATTGAATATGTCATCGGAGCTTTCATTGATGATTGCTCCCTCTTCAGCGCGCTTAACCAGAAAGCTGACGACGAGGCTTTGGGCGGACTCTTCGATGAGGCTGTCAAACTCTACAATGACCTCAGGGATAAAGTGAACGCAAAGGTAGAGGGCAAGAAATCCGCTTACTTCGCCGGAATCCGCAAGGAACTCCTTGAGAAGACAGACGCCATGTACCAGAAGCTCAGCGAACTCATCAAGGCGACTGCCAAGTCTGACGAGAAGTAATCCTGGCTTGTCGTTGAAATTATATTAGGGAAGGCTTATGAGTCTTCCTTTTTTAATACCGGCCACGTGCCGGGCATATTACAGGAATATTCCTATTATAAACATATAACGAACATGAAAGTAGCGGTAGTCGGAGTGACCGGCTTGGTCGGAACCCGGATGATAGAAGTCCTTGAAGAGAGGCAATTCCCTGTGGATGAATTTATTCCCGTGGCGTCAGAAAAATCGGTCGGGAAGGAAATTGTTTTTGGTGGACATGAATGCCCTGTCGTGACGGCGGATGAGGCCATTGCCCGCAGGCCGGATCTGGCTCTGTTCTCAGCCGGAGCGGAGATTTCCCGTGATCTGGCTCCGAAGTTCGCCGCTGTCGGTTGCCGTGTCGTGGACAACTCATCCTGCTGGAGGATGGATCCGACCAAGAAACTGGTTGTCCCTGAGATCAATGCGTCTGTCCTGACCGCTGAGGACTATATCATCGCCAACCCTAACTGCTCCACTATCCAGATGCTTCTGCCTCTGGCTCCGCTTCATCGTAAGTACGTGATCAAGCGAATCGTGGTCTCTACCTACCAAAGCGTGACGGGTTCCGGCAACGCTGCGGTGGCTCAGATGAAAGCTGAGCGCGAAGGTAAGAAATGGGGCGAGTACCAAGCCTTCTATCACTATCCGATTGATGAGAACGTGATCCCGCACATCGATGATTTCCTTGAGGACGGCTACACCAAGGAAGAGATGAAGATGGTCAACGAGACCCACAAGATCTTGAATGACTATTCGATAGGAGTCAGTCCGACTACGGCTCGCGTGCCAGTGCTGGGAGGCCATTCGGAATCAATCAACCTGGAATTCGAGAAAGATTTCACACTTGACGAAGTGCGAAAGATATGGTCTGAGACAGAAGGTGTTACCGTTCAGGATGACCCTTCACGCAATATCTACCCGATGCCGTTGTTCTCTCTTGGCAAGGACGATGTCTTTGTGGGCCGTCTGCGCAGGGACCCGTCAGTTAAATATGGCCTGAACTTCTGGTGCGTCAGCGACAACATCCGCAAAGGAGCCGCCACCAACGCGGTCCAGATCGCACAGTACCTCCTCTCGAAAGGTTTCCTGAAGGCCTAGTTCCCGGCCAAATGCTTCTCCCAGGCCCAGGCCGCGGCCAGTGTGTCTTCGATAGACCTTTCGGCCTTCCAGCCAAGCTCGTTGTTGGCAAGTGTAGGATCAGCCCAGATGGCAGTGACGTCCCCTGCTCTGCGTGGCGCGAACTTGTAGTTCAGTTTCAGTCCGTTGGCCTTCTCGAACGCTTTGATGAGTTCCATCACAGACAACGGCTTGCCCGTGCCGATGTTAAAGATCTCATATTCCTTCTTCATCTTTCCGTCGAGCATTCTGCGGACGGCGAAGACGTGCGCCTTGGCAAGGTCCACGATGTCGATGAAGTCCCTCTGGCAAGTGCCATCAGGAGTAGGGTAGTCATTGCCGAAGACGTAGAGGCACTCGCGTTTGCCGATGGCGGTCTGAGTGATGTAAGGCACAAGGTTGTTCGGCACGCCGCGCGGAAGTTCGCCGATCAGCGCTGACGGATGCGCCCCTACCGGGTTGAAGTACCTCAGCGCGATTCCCTTGACATTTGAATATGCCTTCACGGAGTCTCGCAGAATGTCCTCGCACATTTGCTTCGTGTTGCCGTAAGGAGAGGTGGCTGGCTGCCTCGGCGACTCCTCGGTCACCGGAAGTTTCTCCGGCTCGCCGTAAACCGTTGCCGAGGAGGAGAACAAGATATTCTCGCACCCGTGTTTCCTTGCGGTCTCGATGACGTTCATAAATGACTCCAGGTTGTTCCTGTAGTATTTCAGCGGCTCGCAGACGGACTCTCCCACGGCCTTGAACCCGGCGAAATGGATGACAGCGTCGATCTTGTTGGTGGTGAACAGCAGTTCAGTCGCCACGGGATCGCAGAAATCCATCTTGACGAAAGGAATGTCATCCATTCCGGTGATCTTCTTGACTCCTTCGTAGCAGGTCTCGTCGCAGTTTGACATGTTATCGGCCACGATCACATCGTAGCCAGCCTCGATAAGCTCCACGGTAACGTGGCTTCCGATAAATCCGGCACCGCCGGACACAAGGACACATTTTTTCATATCTCTGAATATTTTGGCTCAAGTCCGTTCCGCACAAGCGGTTTTTATGCTCTGCAAATTTAGCAATAAAACATTATTTTTGTACACTGGTCGTTCTTGTTTTCCACGGAACGGCTTGAAATTCAAAATGACTTTTGTTATGAGATCCGGAATATTCATGAATTCTTGTGTTTGTGCTTTGGTGATGTCGGTCGCCATCTCCCATTCCGCCGCAGCCTTCTCTCCGCAAGTGCGTTCCACAAATAAGGCGCAAGACAAGTCCAGGACCCAGAGATATATCGAACAGGCCTCCCGTAACGACATCCTGAAGTCTTCCGTCTTCGGTGTCCTCGCTGTCACCGAGGGAGGGGACACCCTGGCTGTCTGGAACAGCGATCAACGTATGGTTCCGGCTTCCACCATGAAACTGATAACCACAGGGATGGCCATCCACCGTCTCGGTCCGGACTTTAAGTACGTCACTCGTATCGGCCACAGCGGCACGATCAAGGACGGTGTCCTTGACGGTGACCTCTATATTATAGGCGGTGGCGATCCAACCATCGCCTCCAAGGATTCCATCGCGATTCCCAGGGCCCGACTCTTTGCCCAATGGAAATCATTCCTGGACAATGCCGGCATCAAGAGAATCAACGGCAAGGTTATCGGAGACGGCCGCTACTTCGACGGTCCTTTGGAGCACGACACCTGGAGCTATCAGGACATCGGCACAGCCTACGGAGCCGGCGGCAACGGCCTCTGCTTCTACGAGAACGCCCAGGATTTCAAGGTGAGCGCCGGAGCCACGGTCGGCTCGCCTGTCAATGTCACGGTCTCCTTTCCGAACACCCCGTGGATGAGGTATGAATATCCCTGCCGGACCGCTCCTGCCGGCACCGGCGACCAACTCTACCTGTTTAACACCGAATTCCTCCCTTACGCTGAGATCCGAGGATCCTTCGCCATCGACCGCAAGCCCAAAACCGAGGAATTCAGCAACAAGTTCGGAGCCTACACATGCGCCCATTATTTCTGTGAATATCTGAAATCAAATGGAGTCCCTGTTTCCGATGGCCCGGCCGACATCCGTCTCGGCCGCGTCCGCACAAACCTGTCTTCCGATGAATATGGCCCCTATGCCTCAGGAGTGGACAATCTGAATATGCTCGGTCAGACATATTCCCCGTCCCTCTGTCGCATCGCCCGTGAGACGAATCTGAAAAGCGACAACTTCTACGCCGAGACCCTTTTCCGTACCCTTGGCCGCAGGCTTCACCATTCAGCCTCCTACGATTCATCGTATGTGGCTGTTAATGAAGTGATGAGAAGCCTTGGCGTAAGCACGGATGATGTCCGCATTGCCGATGGCAGCGGTCTGGCCCGCCACAACTACATCTCCCCGTCATTCTTTGTCCGTTTCCTCTCCGCGATGATGGACAGCCCGTCATTCGGGGACTACATCCTGACCATTGGGCGGCCCGGTGACCGTCATTACGAGTCACGCCTCCGTGAGGCTTCTGCCACCGTCAAGTCCAGAGTCCATCTCAAGAGCGGCTCCATGAACGGTGTCCGTTGCTTCTCCGGCTACATCGAACCCTCGGCCGGCTCCAAATCCGACACCATCACCTTCTCCATAATGACCAACAATTCCTTGGTTTCCGCATCGCGCATCGATCCCATAATCGACCGCATAATCACCCTCCTCGCCGCCGACAACTGATCCGCTTCAGTCCTGCCGAAAATAGAACGGGCTGTTGAATACGGAGATGACGCCGGATCCGGCAGCGTCGATGTGACCGACTATGCGGCGGGCGCGGAGAGGCTTGCGGTTGTAGAAATCCGGCGCGGATGAATCAAGCGAGTTGATCCGCACGATCTGTGCGGAGTGGATGAACTTGCCGTCACCGATGTACATTCCCACGTGAGTGACCCGCTCCTTGGTGCTGTCTGTGGCGGCTTTGCCCCAGAACAGAAGGTCGCCGGGAAGCAAGCCGCTCCAGTCCACGTCTCCGTTATCCTTGAATATTCTCACATCCTTTCCGACCCTTGCCTGCTGGGAGGCGTTGCGTGGAAGAAGCGCACCATTCGCGAAATAGACACTGCGGGTGAACCCGCTGCAGTCCACGTTCTTGATTGACGTGCCTCCCCACATGTAAGGGACTCCGAGAAACTTGTAACCTATGGCCAGAAGATTCTGCCTGAAATCATTATCGTCCAAAGTCTTGTCTTTCCGCTCCTTGGCCCATTTGTAAAACACCGCGACATCCTTCGCCGGAACGTAACCGGTCTTGCCGGACGGCAGCACAACCCCGACGAAACGTCTGCTGAGAACGGCCCGCCCTTCCTCATAGCCTTTGTGCCGCCCGCTTGAATGTGTCTTGACACCATACATGATCCGAACAATGTCCCCGAGCACGAAATCGGATACAATCCTGGAATCCTCTGAGGGTTCTGAATAGATGTGCGTGAAAGAAGCGGTGCAGATGTACTTAGGGGCTTCCAGGTAGTCCTTTATTTCTTCCTCGCTCATCTGAACCAGCCCCATTTCATTGACCCAGGCCGTGTATGGCTCCGGACTCTTGATCTTGACCCAGTACCCCGATTGGTCCAGTACCTCGACGACCGTGCCCATCAGAGCCTGATTCCCAAGTTCTGCGGCGTAGTCCGGTTTCTCGCGCATGAAATCGGCGGAAAACTCAACTACGGCCAGTTTTCTCTGAGCATCCATGGTTGGAGCCACGGATGCGAGCGCTGTCAAAATCAAAACTGATGACAATATTTTCGGGAAGATATTCATAAATCAATTCATATTTCAGAAGATGGCCGGCTTCGTTTTGTAAAAATATCCACAATTCATTAGTTTTGCAAGGAAGAAGAAAGAAAACCTGTATGTTGGACTTTTCAGAAGGCAAAAGATACAATTCATTTGTTGGCTACTATCGCCGCAGATATGGCGAACGGCTTCAGAAACTGGTTCTGGACGCCGGATTCTCGTGCCCGAACAGGGACGGAACCGTAGGCAGGGGAGGATGCACCTACTGTGACAACGCCGCCTTCCATCCAGGCTACAGCACTTCAGGCAAACCGCTTCTGACTCAGATTGATGAAGGAATAGAGTTCCAGAAGGTACGCTATCCCAGAGCCAGGCACTATCTGGCATATTTCCAGGCATATTCAAATACATATGGCCCTTTGGAGCGGCTGAAGGCTATGTATGAGGAGGTTTTGAGCCACCCCGAGGTGGTGGGTATCGTGATAGGCACCCGGCCGGACTGTGTTGATGAGGAGAAACTTGATTATCTGGCGGACCTTGCCGGCGGACGTAGATTGAATGGTTGGCATCGGTCGCTCCGACAAGCTCAGCGGCCAAAAATTCAGGCCGAGACTCTGAACAATCCGGTCGCAGAGCCTGTCGAAGCACCTGAAACCACCCTCTCCGCCCCCATTGTGGTGGTTGAGTACGGTATCGAATCCTGCCATGACAACACCCTTCGCCACATCAACCGCGGCCACGACTTCGCCTGCGCGCGCAAAGCCGTGGAAATGACTGCCGAAAGAGGCATCGACACCGGGGCGCACTTCATCCTTGGCCTTCCCGGCGAGACCCGTGACATGCTCCTTGAGCAATGCGGCCTCATCTCTTCCCTCCCGCTGCGCTCCGTCAAATTCCACCAGCTTCAAATCGTAAAAGGCACAGCGATGGAAAAGGAATATGCCGCCGACCCTTCCGCCTTCTACCGCCCCGGACTCAATGAATATCTTGACTTTGTAATCGACATCCTCGAACGTCTGCGTCCCGGCCTCTATATCGAACGGGTCGCCGGCGAGGTCCCTCCGCGTTTCGTGAACGACACCCCTTGGGGGCTTGTCCGCAACTTCGAGATCCTCCGTCTTCTGGACAAACGTCTTGAGGAACGCGACACCTGGCAGGGACGGCTGTGTTCAAGTCTTGATTGATCTGGCAGTATGGCTTCTGCTTGCCTGAAGTATGGGTGTTGGACCGAAGCGGTTTTTGAGACTATAAAAACAGAACGGTGCTTCCACCGCGCCAACTATTGCGTGAAAATTCTTATATTTGTCAAATTTATTTGATTACAATGGCGAAGTTTGTAAACCGAGAGATTCCTGAAGGCCTCACCTTCGATGACGTTTTGCTGGTTCCGGCACATTCCGATGTACTTCCTCGTGACGTTGACGTCACCACAAATTTCACGACCGACATCAAGCTCCATACCCCGATAGTGTCGGCGGCGATGGACACTGTCACAGAAGCCGATCTTGCCATAGCGATGGCGAGAGCCGGTGGTATCGGCGTGATCCACAAGAACATGACCATCGAGAAGCAGTGCGAGCAGGTTCGTCATGTGAAGCGTGCGGAGAACGGAATGATCTACGACCCTGTGACAATCAGTCCTGACGCTACCGTGGGCGACGCTTTGGCTATGATGAAGAAGCATCACATCGGCGGCATTCCGGTTGTGGATCCCAATGGATTCCTTATCGGTATCGTCACAAACCGTGACCTCCGTTTTCAGGAGGATATGCAACTGCCTATCTCCCAGGTCATGACGAGGGATGACCTGGTGACCGCTCCTAAGGGCATCACTTTGGCCGACGCCACGAAGATTCTTCAGCGCAGCAAAGTCGAGAAACTTCCGGTGGTGGATCATGACGGCAAACTCGTGGGCCTGATCACCTACAAGGATTTGATGAAGATCAAAGACAACCCTATCGCCTCAAAGGACAGCAAGGGCCGCCTTCTCGTCGCGGCGGCCGCCGGTATCAAGTCTGACACGCTCGACAGGATTGGAATGCTTATCGATGCCGGAGCTGATGCCGTTGTCCTTGACACGGCCCACGGTCACTCCGAAGGTGTCCTCAAAATGATCAAGAAGGCTTGTGACGCCTACAAGGATTTCCAGATCATCGCCGGAAATGTGGCTACAGCAGCAGGCGCCAAGGCTCTCGCCGAGGCCGGAGTTAAAGCCGTGAAGGTCGGAATAGGACCTGGCTCGATCTGCACCACGAGAATCATCGCCGGAATCGGCGTTCCGCAACTTACTGCCGTCATGGAGGCCGCCGAGGCCCTCAAGGGGACGGGCGTGCCTGTGATCGCTGACGGCGGCATAAGATATTCAGGAGACATTGTCAAGGCTCTTGCGGCTGGCGCCAGCACCATCATGGCCGGCTCGCTGCTTGCCGGAACCGAGGAATCCCCTGGCGAGACCATCATCATGAACGGCCGCCGCTTCAAGTCATACCGCGGAATGGGCTCACTCGAAGCGATGGAGCAAGGATCCAAAGACAGATACTTCCAGGACATGGAGTCCGACATCAAAAAACTTGTTCCAGAGGGAATCGTGGCCCAGGTACCTTACAAGGGAACTGTCTCCGAGGTCGTTTACCAACTCGTAGGTGGACTCAGGGCCGGTATGGGCTATTGCGGCGCCCACACGGTCGTGGAACTCCGGAACGCTCAGTTCGTACGCATTACAAACGCCGGTTTCCTTGAGAGCCATCCTCACGATGTCACCATCACCAAGGAAGCACCTAACTACTCACGCTGATCACTGATGGGTAAGAGGTTAGGTATATTCATGACGGCCTTGGCCATTGCCGTTCTGCCGTCCTGCAAGGCAATCTCCTCTCTGATTCATGACGGGGAGGTGGTTGCCAGATTGGGTAGCCACAAACTCTACCGCTCCGAATTGGACGATGTCATTCCGAATGGAACCTCTCCGGAGGACAGTGTGAACCTTGCCAACCTCTACATCAACTCCTGGGTGAGGGACAAAGCCTTCCTCGACATCGCCCAACAGCGCCTGTCCAAGGAGGAGAAGGATGTCTCAAAGGAACTTGAGGCCTACCGCCAGTCGCTCCTGCGCTACCGCTACGAACAGCGCTATGTCAACGAACGGCTCGACACCACCGTCTCCACGAAGCAGATTGAGGAATATTACGACTCCCATCAGGAGTCTTTCAAACTTGAACGTCCGATTCTGAAGGCTCGCTTCCTGAATATAGCCAAGACATCACCTAATCTGCCCAAGATTAAGAAATTGATGTCCTCTGACAAGGTTGAGGACGTGATCGCCGCCGACAGTGTGGCGTTCAATTCGGCCCGGCGTTACCACGATTATTCCAACGAGTGGCTGGATGCCGTGAAACTCGCCGCTGAATTCGGCGTGGATTATGTACAGATGCTTTCCAGACGTTCCGGACAGTTCATTGAGATGCCTGATGGCGAGGATAATGTCTCCATCGCGTTTATCGTGGACTATCGTAAGGCCGGCGAAATCGCTCCGGTGGATTATTGTCAGGACAGGATTCGTGACATAATCATCAGCGGCAGGAAGCATGAACTTCTGACAGGTTTGGAACAGGACTTGATAGAAGACGCCAAGGTCAAGGAAAATTTTGAAATATATTCGAAATGATAAAGAAAACAGCAATCACCATCTTCGCCCTCGCAGCGACCTGCGCGATGGCTTCTGCTCAGAAATATAAATATATAGACAAGACCATAGCTGTCGTCGGCAATGAGGCGGTTATGATTTCCGACATTGAAGGAGCGGTCAAGGATCGAAGTGCTCAAGGACTGTCTTCGGACAAGAATGTCCGCTGTGAGGTTCTGGAGTCGATTTTGGAGTCGAAGATATTCCTTATGCAGGCGAGGGTCGACTCACTCACGGTCAATCAGGACATGGTTGAGAGCAGCCTTTCCCAGCAGGCGGACAGGATGCTTACTTACCTCGGCGGCGAGGACAAGGTTGAGGAATATTTCGGCAAGCCTTTGTACCGCCTCCGTCAGGAGTGGCGCAGGCAGTACGAAGACATGAGCCTCACCCAGCAGGAGCAGCAGGAAATCATGAAGAAGATTCCTGAGATGACTCCTTACGATGTCAAGGAATATCTTGACACGGTCGATGCCAAGAATCTTCCTATCGTGCCTATCAAGTACCAGCTCAGCCAGATTTGTCTTTATCCGGACCGTGAGGCCGCCAACATGGCCGTGCGCGAGAAATTGCTGGAACTCCGCGAGAGGATCATCAACGGCGAGAAGTTTTCGACCCTGGCCCGAATATATTCGGAGGATCCCGGCAGCGCGCGTAAGGGCGGCGAACTCGGCATGGCTTCGAAATCAATCTTCTGGCCGGTGTTCTCTGATGCTGCCATGGCTTTGAAGCCGGGCGTCATCTCGCAGATTGTCGAGACCCCGGACGGATTCCATATAATTGAAGTCATCGAAAAGAAAGGCGACATGTTCAATGCCCGCCACATCCTGATGAAGCCCAAGTACACCGACGAGGACAGGGAAAAGGCTTTCAAGACACTGGACAGTCTCCGTACCGAGATAAACAACAATGCCGTGACCTTCCAGATGGCGGCCAAATTCTACTCACAGGATCCCGCCACCAAGACAAACGGTGGCCAGATGTCCGATCCTAACACTGGCTCTTCCTATTTTGAGATTGACCAGCTTAAGCCGGAAGACTATGTGGCAATCAAGGATTTGAAGGAAGGCGAGATTTCCGCCCCGGTTGAATCCACGGACAATGACGGCCGTCAGGATCAGGTCAAGGACTATGTTGTCGGCAAGACCCTCTACAAGATAATTCGTGTGGACAAGATCATTCCAGCCCACACCGCATCTTTCGATGAAGATTTCAGCCAGCTTCAGGAGCAGGTCCGTCAGGACAAGCAGATGAAGGCCATTGATGATTTTCTGGCCGGAAAGATCAAGGAAACCCACATCATCATCGACCCTATGTTCCAAGACTGCGAGTTCCGCCGTCCTGGCTGGGCTTCAAAGTTCTCTCAAGAGTAATGCTTGCAAGGCGCCTGGCATATTCATTACTCCTTCTGTTGCTGTCATTCAGCCTTTCCGCCCAGAACACGGAGCGGAAAGACAGCCTTGTGCGTCTGCTCGGCTGCGATGAACTTCAGCAGGTTGAGGAATATGGCGTCAATTATAGAAAGGCGCTTGGCCATGCCAGATTCGAGCATAACTCGACCCTGCTGGTCTGCGACACGGCGCTGTGGAATGTCAACATGAACGTTATCAACGCTTTCGGCAACGTTCAGATCATCCAGAACAACACCGTGCTCAGCAGCGAGAGCCTTGATTATCTGATAGATGAGAATCTGGCCCGGTTCAGGGGAGCGTTGGTTCAGTTGCGTGACAAGGACGGGAACACGCTGCGCACAACTGATTTGGACTATAACACCAAGGACAGTGTGGCCGTGTTCAGGAACGGTGGAGCCTTGCGTGACAAGGATGGACAGGTCATCGAGAGTGATGACGGACACTACTACTCCAAACTCAAGACATTCAGTTTCACGAAAAATGTCAACATGTACACTGACTCCATATTCGTAAAGACTGATGATCTGGACTACAACACAGGTACCAACATCGCCATTTTTGGGACGGGCACCAGTGCATGGAGAGACAATAATATGCTGTCATCGCAGGCAGGAGTCTATGATCGGAATCAGGAAAAATTCACATTCACCAAGAACGTGCATATCCTGACCGAAAGTCAGGAGGCTTGGGCTGACACCTTGCTGTACTACAGGGGACCGAACAATGTCGAAATGTTCGGCCATGTCGAATTGCTTGACACCACGCGCAATGTGGCTGCTGTGGCTGGTTACATGCAGTACATAGATTCGCTGTCTTTCATAAAACTGACCCGCGAGCCGGCTGTGATTGCGATCAGCGAGCAAGGAGAGAAACGCGACACAGCCTACATCGGCGCGGACACATTGATTCTAAGAACCATTCCTAAATGCGATGTGGCTAAATATGAGATAGATGCATCGTTGACTCGTTTGAAGGAAATCAATGTGGATCCGGTCACAGAGTATCGCCGTAAAGCCGCCGAGGCAGCCAAGGCCGCGGAGGAAGAGGCTCGCAAAAAACTTGAGGAAGAAGATCCGAACGCGGCGATGGCATCCGACAAAGGCGCTTCGTCTGCGGCGAAGCCGGTAGGGAATCAGACGGGTGGAGCAATTGGCAAGCCTATGGGGAGCCGCCGTCAAAGCCTTCCTGCCCCATGGGATGATTTTTATGAATATGCCCCACCGCTATTCCAGTATCCAGACACCTTGAAAACCACGTCCGATTCGTTGCGTTCTCCAATCGACAGTCTGGCCGCAAAGTCTACTCACGCCGCTTGGACTGTCGAAGTGACGCGGGATTATCTTCTGACCAACAATCCGATTTTCCAAAGAGACTCCCTAGCCGCCCCGATGGATTCCATGTCCACGCCGAAAGATTCATTGAACGCCCAGGCAGACTCTTTGGCTCTGGCCCCCAAGGATTCCACAAAGATAAACTTCATTTACGGCATCAATAATGTCAAGGTTTTCCGCAGCGACATGCAGGTGGCATGTGACTCTCTGGCCTACTCGGATCTTGATTCTTTGATCAGACTCTACAAGAGCCCTATTGTTTGGAACGAGATAAAACGCCAGTACACCGCCGACAGCATAACCGTCATTGTCAAGAACCAGTCCATCGATCGTGCCAGCCTGATGTCCAATGCTTTCATCATTGTGCAGGAGGACAGTATTTCCTACGACCAGATCAGAGGAGCGGAAATGATGGCCTACTTTGACAGCACTGGCACTTTGAAGCGCTTTGATTCTATGGGTGGCGCTTCAGGGGTGTTCTTCATTGAAGAGAACGGAACCCTTGCCACTGTCAACAAGTTTGAGTCAAAAATGCTGACCGCGACATTGAAGGACGGGAATATTCAGGATTTGAACTACTTTGATGCCGTGAAGACCGATGCCTATCCGGTGGTCCAGATGAAAAAGGATGAGAAGATCCTCAAAGGATTTGACTGGGAACCGGACAAGCGGCCAAAAGGTCCTGAGGACATCACATCATTCAAGCCGAGAAAGTCGCAGAGAAAGGTTTACGAGAATGTCCCGAGGGCTGAATTTGCCCAGACTGACATCTATTTCCCAGGCTATATGAACAGTGTCTATAAGATGCTGGCCCGTCAGGATTCCTTGAAGCGCGCCCGCAACGCCGAGCGCAGGAGACTTGAAGCGGAGAGAGAGGCTGGGGCAGCCGCTCTTGCCGACAGCCTTGCCGCCGCAGCGGCTGACAGCCTTTCGTTGAAGGATAGCCTCGCTCGGACCGATAGTCTGGCATTGAAGGATAGTCTCGGTGTTGGCCGTGATTCCTTGTCCGTGCAGAATGACAGTCTTGCTTTGAGGGACAACCTGACTGTTTCTGATTCATTGGCTGTCGGCAAGGCGGATTCTTTGGCTAACGATCCTTCTTCTCTAAAGAAAGCGGAGCATGAACGCAAGAAGGCCGAGAGGGAAAAGGCTCGTCAGGACCGGATAGCCGCCAAGGAAGCCAGATGGGCAGAACTTGACGCTCGTGACGCGGCCAAGGCGAAGGCCAAAGAGGAAAAGGCATTGAAGAAGAAACGCAAGAAGACTCTCAAGACTTTGAAGGCGATGGAGAAACGCCGTCAGAAAGAAGAACAGATTCTGGAACGCTACAAGGCACGATTCGAAAAACAGAAAGCCAAGAAAGAAGCCAAGGCAGCCGGAAAAACCGGTCACTGAGCCTGCCGAATCTCAAAGTCAAATAATAAGGACTGACCACTTGGCCAGTCCTTTCGTATTATCCTTTATGGATTTCTCCTTAGAGAAGTTTCTTCTTGAGAGCGTCGATCATGTCCACCGTCATCGTCTCCAGATCGTAAGACGGGGTCCATCCCCATTCCTCGCGGGCACAGGAATCATCCATCTTGTCCGGCCATGAATCAGCGATCGCCTGGCGCACAGGGTCAACCTCGTAGCGCATCTTGAATCCCGGAATATGCTCCTCTATCTTTTTGCGCAGAATCTCAGGGTCAAAACTCATAGAAGCGATGTTGAATGAGTTGCGGTGTTTCAGCTTGGAAGGATCCGCGTTCATGATGTCCACAGCCGCTTTCAGAGCATCCGGCATGTACATCATGTCCATAAAGGTCCCGGCCGCGATAGGGCAGACAAACTCTTCACCCTTGACCGCCGCATAGTAGATCTCCACGGCATAGTCTGTTGTGCCGCCTCCCGGAAGTGTCACGTTGGAGATAAGCCCAGGGAATCTCACCGAACGGGTGTCAACCCCGTACTTGGTATGATAGTAGTCACTCAGCAACTCGGTAGCCACCTTGGTCACGCCGTACATCGAGCGTGGTCTCTGGATAGTGTCCTGAGGGGTATTCTGGTGCGGAGTCTCCGGACCGAAAGATCCGATTGAAGACGGCGTGAACACAGCGACATTGTTCTCCCGGGCGATCTCAAGGATATTCATGAGCCCGTCTATTTGGATGTGCCATGCCAGCTGAGGCTTTCTTTCCGCAACGGCGGAGAGCAGCGCGGCCAGATTGTAGATCGTGTCGATGTTGTACTTCTTGACGATGCCCAGAAGCTGCTCCCCGTTGCAGACATCAGCCTCCTCGGCAGGGCCGCTTTCAAGCAGGATGCCCTTTGGCTCGGCGCCTTTGATGTAGCCGGCGACGACATTGCCTTCCGGGTACATATTCCTGATTTTCATTGTCAACTCGGAACCGATCTGTCCGGTCGAACCTATCACAAGTACATTTTTCATTGCTCTTCGCTTGTTTATTGCTAAATTAGCAAGTGCAAATTTACACTATTTTCTGACAAGAGATCATTATAATATTAAAATCTTAGCGTTTTTGTCAAATTTTAATATATTTGTCAGTGCGAAATCGAAACGTTTTATAAAATTATCAGATATGTACGGAAAATTCCAGGAACATCTAAAGGCAGAGCTTGCATCCATCAAGGAAGCCGGACTCTACAAGAACGAGAGAAACATCGCCTCGGCCCAGTCCGCCGAGATCACTCTTCAAGAGGGCAGCAAGGCTCTTAACTTCTGCGCCAACAACTATTTAGGCTTGGCAGATTCCCCGAGGCTCATCGAGGCTGCTAAGAAGGCTATGGACGAGAGAGGATTCGGAATGTCCTCTGTCCGTTTCATCTGCGGAACCCAGGACCTTCACAAAGAGCTTGAGGCAGCAATCTCGGACTTCTTCCACACGGAAGACACGATCCTTTACGCCTCTTGTTTCGATGCTAATGGAGGAGTTTTCGAACCGCTTCTGACGGCAGATGACGCCATCATCTCTGACTCCTTGAACCATGCGTCCATCATTGATGGTGTGCGTCTCTGCAAGGCTGTCCGTTACCGTTACGCCAACGCTGACATGGCCGATCTTGAGCGCTGCCTCCAGGAGGCTCAGGCCCAGAGGTTCCGCATCATCTGCACCGATGGAGTCTTTTCGATGGACGGCAATGTCGCTCCGATGGACAAGATCTGCGAATTGGCCGAGAAATATGACGCCCTCGTGATGGTGGACGAAAGCCACTCTGCCGGAGTAGTCGGCAAGACAGGCCATGGTGTCGCCGAACAGTTCGATTGCTACGGCCGCATCGACATATTCACAGGCACTCTCGGAAAGGCCTTCGGCGGCACCGTCGGCGGTTTCACCACAGGCCGCAAGGAGATCATCGACATGCTCCGCCAGCGCTCCCGTCCTTACCTCTTCTCAAACTCACTGCCGCCGATGATAGTCGCAGCTGGCATCGAGATGTTCAAGATGCTCAAGGAAAGCAACGAACTCCACGACCGTCAGCAGGAGAACGTGAACTACTTCCGTGACAAGATGCTGGCCGCCGGATTCGACATCAAGCCGACCCAGAGCGCCATCTGCGCCGTGATGCTCTACGACGCGCCTCTTTCCCAGAAGTTCGCCGCCAAAATGGCCGAGGAGGGAATATTCGTGACCGGCTTCTACTACCCTGTGGTTCCTAAGGGCCAGGCGCGCATCCGCGTCCAGCTCTCCGCCGCCCACAAGCGCGAGCACCTTGACAAAGCCATCGCCGCCTTCATCAAAGTCGGCAAGGAGCTCGGCGTCATCAAGTAATCGATTTTTTATATAGTAATACTATCAAGAACGAAAAGGCAGTTGCCATAAGGTGACTTTGGCTCCCGAAGAGGGAGGTCGTGAGCGAAAAATGAAGGTCCGTGGACCTTCATAGTGAACAGCACGAAGTGAGGAGGATCACCGTTGGCAACTGCCTTTTCGTTCTTATCTATAATCTACTCCGCGTAAAGCGAGATGATGTTGAGGATGACCTGCGAGGCCTTCTCTATGCTCTGAAGCGGCACGAACTCCATCTTGCCGTGGAAGTTCAGACCGCCGGCGAATATGTTCGGACAAGGCAATCCCTTGAAACTCAGATTGGCCCCGTCGGTGCCTCCACGGATCGGCTGGATCTTCGGCTTGATTCCGGCCATCTCCATCGCCTTCATAGCCTTCTCCACCACGTGATAGTGCGGCTCCACCTGCTCGCGCATATTGTAGTACTGATCCTTGATGGCAGCAGTTGCCGTGCCTTCGCCGTACTTCACATTGATGAAGTCCACGCATTTCTGCATGATGGCCTTTTTGTTCTCGAACTCGGAACGGTCATGGTCACGGATGATGTACGTGACATCAGCCTCCTCCACTGAGCCGTTGATGCCCACGACATGGAAGAAACCCTCATAGCCTTCGGTGTATTCCGGCCTCTGCTGAACCGGCAGCAACCCGTTCATCTCCATGGCGATAAGAATCGCGTTCTTCATCTTGCCTTTCGCATAGCCCGGGTGCACGTTGCGACCCTGGATGTGGATCTTAGCCGAAGCCGCATTGAAATTCTCGAACTCCAACTCGCCGATCTCTCCTCCGTCCATCGTGTAGGCATATTCGGCCCCGAACTTCTTGACATCGAACTTCACCACACCGCGTCCGATCTCCTCGTCCGGAGTGAACCCGATCTTGATCTCGCCGTGCTTGAACTCCGGATGTTCCACTATGTACTGCACCGCATCCATGATCTCGGCCACACCGGCCTTGTCGTCAGCACCCAGAAGGGTGGTTCCATCGGTGGTGATGAGCGTCTGCCCCACATAATGAAGCATTTCCGGGAACTCCGAAGGCTTCAGCGCCAATCCCGGCACCCCTTTTAAAGGAATATCCCCACCATCATATTCATTGATGATCTGAGGCTTGATGTCCGCCCCCGAAGCGTCAGGAGCCGTGTCCACGTGGGCGATGAAGCCGATCGCCGGCACTTTCGCCTCGATGTTCGAAGGGATCGACCCCATCACGTAACCATATTCATCAAGAGTGGTTTCCACTCCGAGCGCCTGAAGCTCATCGCGCAGCATCCGGAGCAGATTCAGCTCCTTCTCCGCCGATGGCTGGCTTTCAGATTCCTCGTTCGACTGAGTGTCAACGCTGACGTACCTCAGGAACCTGTCCAAAATTTTTTCCATTGTTTGTATTCTTTTTTTACGGTCGCTGAGCTTGTGGTTCGACAAGGCTCACCAATCATCGAAGCGCCCGAAAAGTAAACCTGACGAAAGTCACTTCGGCAAGCTCAGTGACCGATTGTTATTCCTTAGCCTTCAAAGACGCGATCACCGTGTAAGCAATGATTCCGATGAACGGAATGATCGCGATAGCCTCGCCGTACTGAGCGTTCCAGCCGGCCATGAACCAATCCACGTTGAAGAACTTCAACAGCGCGCTCACAACTCCCATCAAAGCACCACCGGCTATGAATCCGGATGCGATCAGCGTACCCTTGTTCAGACGAGCCTCGTTCAGAGCCTTGTCCTTGGAACGTGTGCTGACGTACCATGAAATCGCACCACCGACCAGCAGCGGCAGGTTAAGATCGATCGGAATGAACATTCCAAGCGCGAACGCCAAAGCCGGTATCTTGAAGAAAGTCAGTACGATGGCCAGCACCGCACCGATTCCGTACAGCAGCCACGGAGCACCGCCACCGTTCATCATAGGCTGGATCACAGCAGCCATCGCATTCGCCTGAGGAGCCACAAGTGCCTGGTCTCCGACGAATCCGTAGGTCTTGTTCAGCACGAGCATCACTCCGCAGACCGTCGCTGCTGCCATGGCCACACCCACGAACTTCCAACCTTCCTGCTTCTTCGGAGTGCTGCCGATCCAGTAGCCGATCTTCAGGTCAGTTATGAACGATCCCGCAACAGAAAGCGCAGTGCAGACAACACCACCTATGATCAAGGCCGCTGCCATTCCGGCATTACCCTTAAGTCCAACAGCCACAAGGATAAGCGCAGCGATGATCAGCGTCATCAACGTCATTCCGCTCACCGGGTTGGTCCCCACAATGGCGATGGCGTTGGCTGCCACAGTCGTGAACAGGAACGAGATCACAGCCACAATCAATAGTCCCACAATCGCCTGCCAGATGTTGTTCACCACTCCACCGAAAGCGAAGAAAGCGAACACCGCCAAAAGCGTCAGCACAATTCCGAACACGATGGTCTTCATAGGAATATCCTCCTGTGTCCTTTCGGTGCTCTCCGCCTTGCCGCCTTTCTTACCGAACTCACCGACAGCCAGACCGACAGCCGACTTGATCACGCCGAACGACTTGATGATGCCGATGATGCCCGCTGTCGCGATTCCACCGATTCCTATGTGCCTTGCATAATCCTTGAATATCTGGTCGGGACTCATCTCTCCGATGGTCATGGTCACTCCGGTGCCCATCAGGTCAATCACCTGGCCACCCCAGATAAGGTTCATCAGCGGGATGATCACCAGCCACACAAGAAAACTTCCGCAGCAGATGATGAAGGCATATTTCAGACCGACGATGTAGCCAAGACCCAGCACTGCCGCTCCGGTGTTCAATTTCAGCACGACCTTGGCCTTGTCAGCGATTGTCTGCCCGAATCCCAGCACGGTTGTGCTCACCGTGTCTGCCCACGCTCCGAACGTGCTGACAATAAAGTCGTAAAGACCTCCGATTAGGCCGCTGACAAGAAGCGTTCCCGCTCCCTTGCCACCTCCTTCGCCGCTCACAAGGATCTGTGTGGTTGCCGTTGCCTCCGGGAAAGGATATTTCCCATGCATCTCCTTTACGAAATATTTCCGGAAAGGAATGAGGAACAATATTCCCAAAACACCGCCAAGCAGCGATGAAAGGAACATCTGCATGAAATTGACATCTACACCAAGAATATAGATGGCCGGGAGTGTGAATATCGCACCTGCCACCACGGCTCCGGAGCAGCCTCCGATGGACTGGATGATGACGTTCTGTCCAAGTCCTTCCTTCTTTCCAAGGGCGCTCGTAAGACCCACCGCTATGATAGCGATCGGGATCGCCGCCTCGAACACCTGCCCCACACGCAGCCCCAGATAGGCCGCCGCCGCAGAGAATATGACCACCATCAGCAAACCAAGTGTTACTGAATATGGAGTCACCTCCGCCCATTTCCTTTCCGCCCCCAACAGCGGCTTGTACTCCTCGCCCGGCGCAAGCTCCCTCTGAGCGTTCTCCGGCAATGCGTTTCTTTTTTCTTCCATTGATCTTTATTCTGTTCTTTGTTTTTGTCCTTTTTGTCCTTTTGTCCACCGCCCACCAGCTTATCTTCTCGGTCGCTGAGCTTGTCGAAGCGCCTGTCGAAGCGCCGACCCACCGCCCACAAAAAACAAATATACTATATTAAGGTGAAAATCCCCATACCAGAAAAATTTTTATGAAAAAATGTCAAAAAAAATTTGGAGGTAAAGAAAAAGTCCGTATCTTTGCAGCCCGTTTCGGAAGAAGCGGTACAAAAACAAGTTCATTGACAATACTGAGAGATTACAACGAGGTAAGTGTAAAAAGTAGATTAGCCGAGTATAGATATATATAGGTTAAAGAAACAATTTCACAACAACGAAAGATTCACAGAGAAAGAGAAGTCAGAGCGCACGGAGGATGCCTTGGCTTCGGCAGGCGAAGAAGGACGCGGTAAGCTGCGAAAATGTCCGGGGATTTGCAAACAGGAGTTGATCCGGACGTGTCCGAATGGGGCAACCCGCACGGCTGAAGGCCGTGCACCGATCAAGATCGGGGCGAACCCGGGGAACTGAAACATCTTAGTACCCGGAGGAGGAGAAAGAAAGAGTCGATTCCCTTAGTAGTGGCGATCGAAGAGGGAAGAGCCTAAACCGTGTGGTTTACGGATCATGCGGGGTTGTAGGACCAGAGTTAGAGATTTGGTTAAGAACTGGAAATATCTGGAAAGATATAGCGAAGAGGGTGATACTCCCGTACAGGTAGAATAACTGAGTTGAATCTGGCACCTGAGTAGGGCGGGGCACGAGGAATCCTGTCCGAATCCGCGGGGACCATCCCGCAAGGCTAAAGACTGCCGAAGACCGATAGTGGACCAGTACCGTGAGGGAAAGGTGGGAAGCACCCCGAGCAGGGGAGTGAAAGAGAACCTGAAACTGTGCGCTTGCAAGCGGTTGGAGCACCAATTAAGGTGTGACAGCGTGCCTTTTGCATAATGAGCCTACGAGTTGCTTCAATCCGGCAAGGCTAAGCCATTCAGTGGCGGAGCCGCAGCGAGAGCGAGTCTGAATAGGGCGTTCAGTCGGATTGAGCAGACGCGAAACCTAGTGATCTACCCTTGTCCAGGGTGAAGGTGCCGTAACAGGCACTGGAGGCCCGAACCAGTTTCCGTTGAAAAGGGCTTGGATGAGATGAGGGTAGGAGTGAAAGGCCAATCAAACTGGGAGATAGCTCGTACTCCCCGAAATGTCTTTAGGGACAGCCTCGTCCGTTGCCTGCGTGAGGTAGAGCTACCGATTGGAAGCGAGGGCTTCGCCGCCTATCAATTCCAGACGAACTCCGAATGCGCGTAGGTACTAGGACGGGAGTGAGTCGTTGGGTGCTAATATCCAGCGGCGAGAGGGTAAGAGCCCAGACCTCCGGCCAAGGCCCCGAAGAACGGTCTAAGTTGAGACAGAACGAAGTGGCACCGCAGAGACAGCCAGGATGTTAGCTTGGAAGCAGCTATTCATTCAAAGAGTGCGTAACAGCTCACTGGTCGAGCGGAGCCGCGTGGATGATGATCGGGCATCAAGACCGTCGCCGAAGCCGAGGACGGCTGCTGAGAGGCAGTCGTGGTAGGGGAGCATTCCGGTCGGCGCCGAAGGCGAGCCGCGAGGCTTGCTGGAGCGTCCGGAAAAGAAAATGTAGGCATGAGTAACGACAAGAGATGTGGAAACATCTCCGCCGAAAACCCAAGGTTTCCGGGGCCACGCTAAACGGCCCCGGGTGAGCCGGGAGCTAAGGGGAAGCCGAAGGGCGTACCCGATGCCGATGCGGTCAAGATTCCGCAGCCGGCGCGTCAGGAGAAGTCGTGACCGAGAAGTGAAACCGCCGCGGGGAGACGGAATTCCCCGTTGAAGGCCGTAGGCGCAAGCTGAAAGCCGACAGTACGGAGAGCCCTCGGGCGATCCGACAGAGCGGGTAAGCATGCTCGCGAGAAAAGCGACTATCGTGAAGCGACGCGCCGCCCGTACCGTAAACCGACACAGGTGGGTGGGGAGAGGATCCCGAGGCGCTCGAGTGAATCACGGCCAAGGAACTAGGCAAATTGACCCCGTAACTTAGGGATAAGGGGTCCCGCGGAGACGCGGGCGCAGAGAAATGGCCCAGGCGACTGTTTACCAAAAACATATGGCTATGCGAA
>ERZ808242.580-NODE-580-length-25831-cov-16.269514_pt1 | contig 25831 bp, 14 predicted proteins | sample MGYA00521244_ERZ808242 | MGnify/ENA primary metagenome ERZ808242 (study PRJEB31516, sample SAMN03275573) | gut metagenome | biome: mammalia-associated habitat; material: feces | host: Papio cynocephalus | place: Kenya | collected 2012-07-27 ... | reverse complement strand
GAGCCGTGGTCTTCACTACACCATCGACTATCCTGTACACGCTTACGACAAGAAAGACTAATAAATATCCGATTTATCCAAATCGGAAAAAATATTAGATAAAGCAAGATAACATATTAGATAAAAGAAAAGGAAAAAGCTCGGATGTGTTTTGCATCCGAGCTTTTTCCTTTTTTATCTAAACTTACCATTCATACTTATGCTACCTGGGCTTATTTTCCTCACTATCTCGTCAATGAGAACTTCACACTCAAGCCAAAATCCTGCGTTGTCGTAGGATAACTGCTGCTGGAGAGCAATGGCTTGTTGGTCTGACGATCATAGTAGAAGCTCATCGTGAGCATCTTGCTCAATGTATAATCGGCTGAGAAACTCAACTTCAAGGCATTGTTTCCGCTGCTGGCACTGCTCGTCATCGAGGCGATGTCACGAACAATGGCTGCCTGCTTGCGGAAGCTGAAGTCCAAACGGAGATTCAGGTCGTGGTTGGTGCCCACGGTGGTCTTCGTGCTGTTCCTGCCGCTGGTGCCATTCTTGGCGTTCTGCTGATTGCCTCTGCTTCCAGAGCCTTTCACTCGATGCGCCTTCGGGGCATTGAAGAAATTGAAGTTGTTGATGCGATAGCCCATACCTATCACCCAATCCTTGCTCAACGCCTCGTTGACCTGAACGCTCGTCATACTGAGGTTCAGCACACGAGTCTGTCGGTATTCCCCCTTGATGGTCATATTGTTGTTCAGCGTAACATCCATACCGAGCAATGGCGAGAATGCCTCATTGATGCTCACCTGCGATACATTAAACATACTACTAGGCGACGGATTGCCCGTAGAGGCATCGGTCACGAATCCCAATCCATTCATATACTCCTGATAGGTGCTGTAACTGCTGTAGCTGCCCACGGCGAAAATACTCTTGTAGGCATGGTTGACGTTCACACTTTTGAAGTGGTCACGGAACCAAGGCAACTTGCCCAAACCACTGTAGCGCACAGTCCAGTTAGGCAACAACCGACTCAATGCCGGGAAGATGGAGAGCGAACTGCCACCCATCGAGGTATAAGCCTGGAGGAACGCAGGTATCATCACATCGCCACTATATGGATTGACAGGCGTGCGAGAGCCGTCAAACTTACCGCCGCCCAACATGGAGCCAGCAGGATAGATAGCCTCAGCATATTGCGCCTCTACCCTATCACGGAAACCAGCGAGCGAGCCTACAAACTTCTCGAAAGTCTTGCTGCGATAACCACTGTTGGCATTGCCCATTCCCTCGAAGGCAGACCCTATGGAGATGGTCGTCATCTGGAAAGTTCCACTCTGGGTGGTTGGCGTTCCCTCATACATATATTGTATGCTCTTCAGCGTGGTCATGGTGCGAGTGGCAGAGAGGTCTATCTTGAAGTCTTTCACAGGTTCCAAAGTGGCACGAAGCTGCAAGTTCTCCGTCTTGCTAGTGGTAGCAGGCGTGGCAAGGGAGTCGTTCTGGAGCAACCAGTCGTTGCGTCTCGCCTTGTCGATGTAACTTTCATCCACCATTCCGAAAGCGAAGTCTAGACCTGGAGCCATCTGTCCCACCTTTTTCTGACCGAAGGCATCACCCACACTAGGAGTGAATCCAGGCAAGGTCATCTGGTAACTGTTGCGATAGGTGAAGCTCACCTTGCGCACCATCATCGCCAGTCTTGCTGCTTGTTGTGCCAGCTTGTACCATTTCTCGTTGTCGAGCGGTTCCTTAGGAAGCACCGTAATCTTCAGCTTCATGGCACTATCCACCATCGACTTGATGCGAATCTGATTGTTATCCACCTTTTTATATTTCAGTCGATAGGACTTTCCATCCTCCGTCTTTGCCGAGATGATGAGTCGCTTGCTGTTCTTGCCGTGCTTCAGCAGCAAGGTGGTATCAGGCAAGAGAGTGATTTCCTTCTCGAAAGCCTTCTTGTTCTTCGGAAGCACCTTCCTCAAGTCGTTCGTCGCCCCTTGCTTGGCGGGCTGCTTACCTTCGGCTAGAGCCTTCACTTCTTCCGCTTTCGCCTTGTCTTGCTGCTTTTTCTTCTCTATCTTTTCCCGCTTTTTCCTCTCTATCTCGCTTCTGCTTACAGAGCGGCTGAACTTCTCGTTCACTTTCTTGAGGAATGGGATATGGTTGTAAAGCTTCACCAAGTCGAGGTTACCGTTCAAGGTCAGCTCTCGCTGGGTGTTGATGGTGTTGCCATACGAGTTGCCGTCCTCATCCTCGGTGCCTCGTTCCCAAGAGTAGTTGGCGTTATAAGAGGCATCCGTGTTCACCCAGTCGAAGATGGGGAGTAGGTTCAGCGGCACCTTATAGGATGCAGTGAAGTTCTGGCTGTAATCGAGTGGCGTACCCCAAGTCTTCACGCTCTGCCATATCGATCGGCGATACACCGAATCCTTCCAGGCATGATACTGGTCTGCGTAGAGGTCGGCGTTCACATCGTCTGGATAAGGCACGTCCACCTGGGCGTGGGTGGCACTCTGGAAGTTCATGTGCAGGTTCTTGGTCAAGTCCCAGCGCAAGGAGAACTCACGGTTCCAGAGGAATTGGTCGCTCACGGTGAGCGGCAACTGCGAGTTGAGAGTGCTCTCCATGTCTCGCTCTTGCAACTCATAAGTATCGTGCGTCATCTCCGTATTGAAGGCGATGTTCTGCGGCAACCAGTTCAGTCCGAAGCGTTTCAGAATGTCGAGCCACTTGCTCTTGTTCTTCCACTTCTTGAAAGGCTCCCACGCCTTGTAGATAGGTGTCCAGGAGTAATCCAAGGCTCCTCGCCAGTTGTCCCGGTTCTCATACACGGTGGTCTCGCCCGAGGTATGCTGGTGGGTACGACTATAGGTGAACGAGAAGTTGGCAGGGTCGTAAGGCATCGGATGGTGCTTGGTGGCGATACCGATGCGGGCATTCGACACGGCGAAGTTGGTCTGCGTCACCTTGGTCACGGCGATATTCTCGATGGAGTCTCTTTCTGCCTTCGAACCTGCGGCATCGAGGGCATCCTTCAGCTCCATGTCCGTATCCAGCGGATTATACTTTGGCGAAGTTTTCTCTTTTGTCACACTATAATATAAAGGTATGCTCACCTTCGCCTTGTCGGGGAAGAACTTGCCCATCTCCAACGAGGTGGTCACACTATAAGTGCCATAGTTGTCGGTAGAGCGACTCGCCACACCGTCTTCCAGTCCGCCGAAGCCCTCGCTCGTATAGCGTCCGGTGGCATTCAGGCTACCCAGGTCTGAGAGTTGCACGTTCAGGTTGGCGTTGGCAGCCCATCCTCCCTTGTTGTTGTGTTCCAAGAGTCGAAGCTCATTCACCCACACCTCGCCGCTCTTCACCTCGCCCGAGTTGTTGCGTACACCGATCATGAGGGTCTTCACCTCGCCCAGACTCGGGTTGCCCACGATGGTGAGCTTGTTGGCTGGGTTGTCGGCATCCATCATCGTGTAAGGCGACAGATAGGAAGCCAATCCTGCCGACTTTGCCTTGTTGCGCTCTTTCTTCAAGTTGGTAAAGACGCTCAGATTGACATTGAGCATATTTGCCTCGGGCCACACCTGTTTCCTTGCCGATGAGCTATTGCGAGAGTAATTGCCCGCAGGGGTCAGTTTCAGCGGAATCTCATATTCATAATAGTTGTTCTTGTAGTCACTGCCCAGACGGATGAACACGGCGAGCTGGTCATCCTTCAGGTTGGTGGTGTTTTGCTCGAAGGCATTGGCATGGGTAAACATCTGTATGCGCTTATACTGGCGCAGGTCGATGGTGGAGTTCTTATATACCGCCTTCGCCTCGCCATTGGTCAGGTTCTTCACCACGATGCTCAGTGCCTGTTCGTTTGCCTCCACCAGCTGTGGCTGACTAGGGTCTTGCTCACGCACAATGCCAGGAGGCAATACATAGTTGACTGGTGTCTTCTCGGCATTCTCCTCCAAGCTCACGGCACTAGCCTCCAAGGTTCCGCCACTGGCAGCACCCAACGGCTGGTCGTAGGTACGCCACTTGCTGTGCACCAAGTCGAGCGTACCAAAGCGAAGCACGATGGGTTTCTTGAAGTTGGTGAGGAACATGCGCATAAATCGGATGCTGGAGAAATCGTTGATGTTTCCCTGTCGCTTCTCGAACTCATCCACGGGGATGCGAAACTGATACCAGGTGACCGTCGAATGGGTATTGTCGCGCCACGTCTGGCTGTACTCTCGCTTATCCACGATGAAGTTGCTTCCCACCACGAAGTCCTCCGGACGGATGCTCACGTGATACTGGTAATACTTCTCGTATTCATTGAGCGTATAGTCCTGGTTGATATCCTCCACATCCGGGGTGGATTTATAGGAAGTGTCGTAACTCTCAGTACGGCTGTCGCTGTCGGGCGAGTTTCCCTGAGGGTTATTGATATACTTGTATCTCAACAAGATAGGCGCACGCATCTCATCCCAGTCGCTGCCACGGAAGTAGTGATAGTTGTCTCTGGCTGGGTCGGCGAAGATGCTGTCGAACACCGCCTGGTTCACCTTGCCCTGTATCTGGTCGAGGTAAGCACTCTTGTAGAAAGCCTGCTCCTCGGCATCGGTCAATCCGTTGAATCCCACATCCTGCAAGGCTCGGCTACCGCTGGTAGTGGCAAAGGCGTAGGTCACGGTGCTTTGCGTAGGAATCTTACCCCACTGGGTGTAAGTAAAACTGTTGCTACCATCCACGGGCATTCCGCTCTCGTAGAATTTCTTGCCGTCACGGAGGACGTCTTCGCTCACCTCACCCAGATTGATGTAGAAGTCGCCACCATAGTCGGCGGCATCTGCCTGGTCGCGGGTGTAGATGAATGGGTCGAGCATCCAAAACTCGATGTATTCCACATTGGCTTGCTCGAAGTCGTTGGTGTCCAACTTGCGCATCATGCCGCCCCAGTTTCGCTGAGGATTGGCTAGGGTTCCGTCTGCCTGCAAGTCGCTCACATTGAAGTTGTAAGGACCTGGCTCCGATGGATAGTAGGCTAGATTGAGCACGCTCAGCGTGTTGGTGGCTCCCTGGTAGGTGCTCTGCTGGCGCAGAGGGAAAAGCTCCTTCACATACACCTCTCTCACATAGTGATTGCTCAACTGCTTGAGGTCGCTTTTGATGTGACTTGGAGTCAGCGAACTGCCACGGCGAGTAAAGAGAGGATCGATGGTGTACCAAGCCAGTCGGGAGCGATGGAATCCGCTGCTCAGCCCCGTCTTGTCTTTGTAATCGTCCTTGAAGTTGAGCGATGGTACGCTGGAGATAACCCACGAGGTAGGAGTCATCACGTCGATGGTTCCCTTGGTGCTCTCGAAGTCGTCGATATACGAGGCATTGTCCTGTATGCCTCCCGCCTCGCCCGCCAAGAGCTGCGCAAACTCGCCCTTGAAGGTGATATAGGAGGGCTGGGTAAGGTGCAAGAATGGAATCTTGTCGAGCACATTGGTGAGCCATTGGCTCTCCTTCTTCCAGTTTAGGTTCACGCCCCAAAGGGTATTCTTGAGAGGTTCCGATCCCATCGCCACCTTGTTGGTGAGGGCTTGCTCGGAAAGATGCTGCAAGGTACCACTGAGTTGGAAATTCTTCGAGAAATCATACTCCCAGTTGAATCCCACCATGGTCTTTCTCATCTGCCCATAGTCGGTGTTGCTCTCCAGGGAAACATTCACAGCCGTTCCTGCGTCGATGATGCTCTGGTTGAGGATGGTCACCTCGCCGGCGTTGTAATCCACCGAATAATCCGTGCCTTCCGTCAAGGTGACCCCACCAGCCGTCACCACTACCGATCCTTGCGGCACATTATAGGCTCCCAGGGAGATGACGTTGGAAGAAGAACCCTTAAACTGTCCCACGATGAGATACTTGTTTTTCTCTGCCATCTGCTTGGCGATGGTCTTCGTGCTGTCGTAAAGCTCCGTGAAGGCATATTTCTCCGCCTGTTCCTCAGCCACACCTTTCTTGACGAGATAATCTCGCATATAACTTCCGAAAGGCTCTACCTTCGGGATGAAAACACGTCCGTTGGAAACCGTATAGCCCTCCACATAGTCGAAGTAGCCATTGCTGCGGGCTTTATTGTTGTTGTCCAGGCGGTCGGCACCCAGCACACGAATGATGGGCTGGCTCTTCACCTGCACCTCCGGGATGTAGTTCACATATACGCCCGTGGTGTCGCTCTGGTACTTCACGTCGAGGCGGAATTTTTCTTTCTCCACCTGCGAGGCAAGGTAATACACGTTTTTCATCATCAAGTCCCAGTTGCCTTGTTGCGGATTGTTGCTGGTGTTCTTCAGCGATTTCACGAAGAGTCCCTGCTTGGTGTCTGTGATGTCGGAAGCGAACTCGCCCACCTGATAGGTCACACCGCCGTAGGTATATTCGTAAGCCACGGCGAGTACTTGGTCGGTCTGGAGACTCGACTTCAGGGAAACATATCCCATTGCCTGGTTTACTGTATATTCCGAAGAATTGAGCAATCGGGCACTCTCCAACTTCTCGTAGTCGCTGCCCCCAACGAGTCCGCCTCCCTCCAGCACGGTGGAAGCCTGGTCGATGTCGCGAGCGGCGGCAAACTGGCTGGTCATCGCCGAATACTCCGTGTTGGCTTGGTTGGATGGTACTGTAGTTCCACCAGCGCTCCACATCCTATTGCTCAGTTTTTCGGTTTCGCCGAGGTCGGTCAGGGCAATGATGTTTCGGGTATTCGTGGTAGTACCGCTCTTGTTGGTCACCCAGATTTCCACACGGTTGATGGTGATGCCCGTCAGGAGGTTAGGCAACTTCTGCATCCAGGCATCATAGTGATTTCTGAAATATCTAGACAGGAAGAAGTGTCGGTTGTCTTCGTAATCAGCCACGTTCAATTCGAAGGGCGTAAGTTGCACGCCTCCTTTGCTCGAGACACTCTTGGAGGCAGATTTTTTCTGAGAAAAGACAGTTTGCAGCTTGAGCTTGCCAAACTGCATATCGGTGCGCACACCGAAGAGGCTGCTTGCCCCCTTGATGAGCGAGGAATTGCTAGGAAACGACACATTACCCGCCTCAACGAGCTTGATAATCTCATCCTCCTTGCCGTCATACTTCAACTTCATGTTCTGCGCATCATAGTCGAAGGTGGCATCGGTGTTGTAATTGAGGTTGAGGTTCATCTTGTCGCCTATCTTACCATTCACGTTGAGATTGATTTTCTCATCGAAATTCATCATCGTGGTCTTTCGGTTTCTGATAGGCAGGGAAGGGTTGTCGATGTTCTTCTTGTTCATGCCAAACTTCAGTTCGGCAGTACCCTGCGTCTTGACGCGGATGCCACCAGGACCGAAGATTTTCTCTGCGGGTCCCAGGTCGAAGTGCATATTGGAGAAGTCGAACTTCTCCTTGCCTTTGGCTTGGTAAATCTCATTGTTTTTCTTGCGATAGAAGGCATTGCGCTCATTCTGCTCCGTCCAAGCGAGATACTCCTTGGAGGTAAGCATGATGGGAGCCGACAGCCAAGTGTTACCCATACGGTTTCCGATGATGTAGCGGTCGAGGGTATCGTTGTAGCTCACCTGATACTGGAGCGCATCAGGACGCTTGAGGTCGAGCGGACTCTGGTAAAGGTCGCTCAGGGAATAAGGCTGGGTAAGCTGGATTTTCCAGCGAGGATGCAACAAGGAATCGGGAATCGTATCCTCATCCACGACAATGGGCTGACTCTTCGGCTGCTTCTTGTCTTGCTGCGGAAAAGGCAAAGCGAGGGCATAGCTGAAGGTTGCCACCATCAGCCAAGCCATCAAAAAATAAAGAAATCTTTGCCTCATCTAAAACAATTACTTGATTTGCTTCAAAGCCAGTTTCACCACTTGTTCCACAGGCAGGTCTGGCTGCGCCTTGAGAATATCCACCACTACCTTGGCAGATGGAGCTGGCGAGAAGCCGAGCATCGTGAGTGCGCTGACAGCCTCATCCTTGATGTCGTTGTTCACCATCGCTACATTTCCGCCATTGGCAGGAAGCTCGTCGGCAATGCCGAGACTCACAATCTTGTCCTTCAAGTCGAGGATGATGCGCTGAGCAGTCTTCAGTCCGATGCCTTTTACCGACTTCAGCAACTTGTCGTTGCCAGTGGAAATCACATTGCAGAGTTCGCTGGGCGACATGGAGGAGAGTATCATGCGAGCAGTGTTGCCCCCCACTCCCGACACAGTGATGAGCAGTCGATAAAGTTCACGCTCCTGTTTGGTGGCAAAGCCGAAAAGGGTGAAAGAGTCATCTCTTCCACCAGCCACCAACACTTCGTGAACATAAAGTTTTACTTCTTGCTTGCCCTGAATAGCCGTATATGTATTGAGCGAGATATTCAAGCCGTAGCCCACGCCTGCCGTCTCAACGACAGCCATCGCAGGAGTCAACTCGGTCAAATCGCCATGAATGTATTCTATCATATCTCTTTCTACTTATTTTATGTATATCACTTTCACCTTATTATATTATAGATAATATTATATTAACGCAAACATCTGAGGTTTATTGCATCCAGATGGCGTTATATATTTGGCGCATCATACTCATCATTTTCCCTTTAGCCTTATCCATTTGTTCTTAAAGCGGCATATATTTTTCGTTGCACGACGTGAGATGGCCGTTTCACGTCGTGGGATGCGCATTTCACGTCGTGAGATGGCCGTTTCACGTCGTGCAACGGAGAAAACCACGGCTAGTAAGAAAAAAGGCAAGGGCAAACAAGAAATCTCCAATCCATAAGTTTTTCATCCTCACTACCTTACAAACTCACGACTTCCCTACCTAAAAACTATGATTTTATTACTTTTTGCAACTTTTATGAGTTAAAAAACTATTAAAACGTTACGTATTTCAAGAAAAAGCTATACTTTTGCAAACGGAAATAGATTTTATGCGGAATTCATCCGCAAATGCTAACCGCAAGACAAAGATTTAGATTGGAAATAATTCCTAATTTACATTAGATTTAGATATTGGATTTAGATTAGACAACCCAATAATATAGATAAATAGAAAGAAACAAACAACAAAATAAAAGAAATAAGAAATTATGAAGAAATTTAGAGCAGCCGTAGTAGGTTACGGCAACATCGGTAAGTTTTCAGTAGAGGCTCTTGAGGCAGCTCCAGACTTTGAGATCGCAGGTATCGTACGTCGTCAGGGTGCCAAGGACAAACCAGCTGAGTTGGCAGATTATGAGGTAGTTGACGACATCACCAAGTTGAAGGACGTAGACGTAGCCATCCTCGCCACACCTACTCGTTCATGCCCAGAGTACGCTGAGAAGATTGTTGCCCTCGGCATCAACACCGTGGATAGCTTCGACATACACACCAGCATCCTCGACTATCGCACCAAGCAGATGGAGAACTGCAAGAAGGCTGGCAAGGTGAGCGTCATCTCTGCAGGTTGGGACCCAGGATCTGACTCTATCGTACGTGTATTGATGGAAAGCTTGGCTCCTAAGGGCTTGACATATACTAACTTCGGTCCTGGTATGAGCATGGGACACTCAGTTTGCGTACGCAGCAAGAAGGGTGTTAAGAATGCCCTCTCTGTAACCATCCCATTGGGTGAGAGCATCCACCGCCGTATGGTATATGTAGAGTTGGAAGAAGGCGCTACACTTGAGGAAGTTACAGCTGAAATCAAGGCAGACCCATACTTCGCTCACGATGAGACCCACGTATTCGCCGTTGCATCTGTAGATGATGTAAAGGATATGGGTCATGGCGTGAACCTCGTTCGCAAGGGTGTATCTGGCAAGACCCAGAACCAGCGCTTCGAGTTCAACATGAGCATCAACAACCCAGCCCTTACCGCTCAGGTATTGGTTAACGTGGCTCGTGCTTCATTCCGCTTGCAGCCAGGTTGCTACACCATGCCAGAGATTCCTGTCATCGACATGTTGCCAGGCACTCGTGAGGAAATCGTAGCTACACTCGTGTAATTCCGATATAATATCCCAATAAAATAAAAAAGGCTCGCAAGAAATTCTTGCTAGCCTTTTTTATTTTGTAAATACTTTTTTATTTTGTAATCACTTTTTTGTTTTGCAATCACTTGACGTAAGTCTTAGATTAGCATTTCTTGTGGGTCATGATGTCGAGCACCATGTCATCTGTCGCCTTCATCGCATCGGCTCCGATAGAAGTCAAGTTGTGGATGCACTTATCCACATCGTCATCCACGATACCCTCAGCACTCGTCACGCACTTGCCTTCCATCGACAACAATGCAGAAAGCAAGGCGGTGCTTACGCCCGACGAAATCTTCAGGGCGCAGCTAGGCTTGGCACCATCGCAAATCATACCCGTGAGGTTAGCCACCATATTCTTCACCGAATTGCAGATGTGAGTATAGTCGCCACCCATCAGATAGGTAATGCCACAACTACTACCCGTGCTGGCAACCACGCAACCACAGAGTGCCGACAACTTGCCCAGGCTCTGCTTGATGTAGATGGCAGTCAAGTGACTGAGCATCAAGGCACGAATCAGCTCCTCCTCGGTGTTCTCGTTCTCGATGGCATAAACCACCACAGGATTGGTGGCACAAATGCCCTGGTTTCCACTGCCACTATTGCTCATCACAGGAATCATGGCTCCACCCATACGGGCATCGCAAGCCGAGGCGGTGCGAGAGAGGATACGTGAGAAGATGTTGTCGCCGAAGATACCATGGCTCAGCGGACGATCCATCGTCTTGCCGAGGCAATGACCATAGTTGCCCTTGATGCTCAATTCGGCAGCCTTCATATTATATTCCTTCGTCTTGAGGATGAAGGAAATCTCATCGAGCGGAGTGGTCGTAGCAAACTCGTAGACCATCGGCAAGTTGAGCTGGATGTCATCGTCTGCCTCTTCGCCCGTGGCACTGCCACGCTTATCGAAGACCACCTCGCCATTGCGCTCCACGTACACAAAGTTGGTGTGAGAGTGAGCGATGATGGCAGTAGCCTGATCGTTACCCGCATGACAGATGACCTCGATGTAGAGCTTATCCACATCGCCTTGCTTCAGCTTGATGTTGATGTCGGCATCCTTGATGTATCGCTTGCCTTGCTCCAGGGTGTCAGGTGTCAAGTCTTTCAATACTTCGAGTTCATACTCAGGCTTGCCAATGAGTGCACCGAGCGAAACTGCGATAGGCAAACCTATCATGCCTGTGCCAGGGATGCCCACGCCCATCGCATTCTTCAGCATATTAGGGCTCAAGAGCACTTCGATGCGCTCAGGGCGCTTATCCAAAGTGGTGGCAGCCTGAGATGTACACAGAGCCACAGCCATCGGCTCGGTGCAACCGATGGCAGGAACAACCTCTTTGTTGACGAGCGCGATGATGCGCTCACGCTTATTTTTCTCTAACATAATCTTACATAGCTTTTATATAAAAGACTTTATCATTATTATATAAAAGACGCTTTCATTGTCTTTTCGGGTACAAAAGTACAAAAAATAAACCGTATTTTCCCGATTTTACCAGAAAAATACGGTTTGGTCTTCTATTTTATGAACAACTCCGCAAGTTTATTGGCCAATTCTGCACCACGAATGTTCTCGGCGATGCACTTACCAGTTGCACCATCTACCAAGAAAATGGCAGGGATGAAGCGAACTTTGTAAGAATCTGCGATACCCGCACGGTCTAACCCGTTAGGCCAAGGAAATTTCTCTTCAGCCAAGGCTTTCTTCCAAGCCGCCTCGTTCTTGTCGATAGAAACACTCACAATCTCCAAGCCCTTACCCTTGTATAGCTCATACAATTTCTTGAGGTTTGGAATCTCCTTGCGACAAGGTCCACACCATGATGCCCAGAAATCCACCAAGTAATACTTCTTGCCCTTCACACAAGAGGCCATACTCTTCTTGGAGCCATCCGCCTGTTGAAGGTCGAACTGAGGAAGAGCCTCTCCTGTAAATCCCTTAGGGTTTATCTGCTCATTGAGCAACTTGCCATAGAAACTATTCTTAGCAGCATCAGAGAACATATTCCACTCCTTCTGATTGTCCTTGGTAAAATAGTTCATGGTATAGAGCATAGCAAAAGGTCCCCACCAAGAATCCTTGTTGTCGGCATAAAGCTTTTCATAAGAAGACTGCACAGTCTTAAAGAATTGGTCTTCTGCCTGATGAAATCCTTCGTAATCTTCCGATTGCTTCAGCTTTTTTACCAAAGCGGTGTCCTTTGCAGCATAAGCCTTGTTGAGCTTCTCAGTAAACGCTTCGTACTGTTTATGATAATCAGTATAAATCTTATCGAGCGAATTTCTTACTGACTCCACCTTTGCCTTACACTCCTCATTCATAGCACTGCCCGTAATCTTGACATTCTCGCTTTGGAAACCACCATTCGTTCCATCATTGAACGGCTTGGCATCAAGCGAAACCTGAATATTTTCGCCCCCTTTGGTCATAAAAGAGAAAGTGAAAGGACAATCCTTAGGCCCCACACCTATGTAGCGAGCCTCGGTCACAGGGATAGTAAGTGACAGCTTACCGCCTTTCACCACACCTGTGGCGAGGGGTTTCTCGTTACGATGGGTAGCTCCCAAGACGGCTTCCATCTCTGTTCCGTCAGGCACACCGTTCAAGGTGGCGTTCACGATACATTCATTTGCATTTTGTGCATAGGCGGCTCCTGCAGAGAGGAGCGCCCATGCGATAGAGAGAATTGTTTTCTTCATTTTATTTTATACGATTTATAATAATATTTTTATTACTTATTTTATTCTTTACTTTTCCACATTCTGAACAAAACTACCATTACCCGGATTCTCAATGGCACCTTGTGGGAATGGGAATGTCCAGAGGTGGGAGGTCGGTGTAAGGCTTACTTGCTTGCCATCCACCTCCTTGGTCAAGGTACGGGCGTATGTGCCCTCTGCATTATAACGGCGAGCATCACCAAATGGCACAATGGAGAAGATGAGCTGATTGGCCTTTGTCTGACGGATATACTGGATAGCCTCTGCCTCGGTCGATGCAGAGAGAGGCTGATACTTCTCTGGCAAGATATAAGTCTTACGAACTTGATTGAGGATATCCATCGCCTCCGAAAGCTGATTCTTACGAGCCAAACACTCAGCCTTGATGAGATATTGTTCTACGGTACGCATACCAGCCAAGTTGATATTGCCATTGGTCAAGCCTTGATAATAAGTCTCAGAGCCTTGGGTACGAAGTTTCCAGTTGCTCATAAAGTAAGCATCACCTTCCTCAAAACCGCTTGCTCTCCAAACAGGAATTCGGCTGATTGTAGTAGCATAAGAACCTTCAGTATAATTGAAATTGTAATTCTCCACGCAATCAAATCCTAAAGGAGTAGGTAACGACGGATAGGCATCCTCTTGGTCTATCTTGGTCTTGTTTTCCTGATAGAATGCCACCCAATCCACTAACTTATCATTAATAGCGAGAGCCTTGTCGGCATACTCCAAGGCCTTGTCGTAGTTCATCATTTGCAAATAAGTACGAGCCAACATGGCATAAGCCGCTCCCTTGCCTGGATGAAGGATAGTGGTTCCCATATCTGGAAGGTCGGCAATAGCCTCTTCCAAATCCTTCAAGATGAAATCATAGATTTCCTGAATGGTCGCCTGATGATAAGAAGCATCCTGCAAGCTGCTCGTAATGAGCGGAACGCTTAACTTGGTTGCCGCCGAACTAGCCTCGTAAGTATCGGCATAGTAATTGGCAAGATTGAAATAATTCATCGCACGAAGCACCTTGGCATACGCCATTACCTCTGCCTTCTCCTTATCGCTGCCTTCTGTAGTATTAGGCACATCCTCCAAAATCAAGTTGCAAGTATTGATGGTTCCATAAGCCGCATAATAAGCCCCCTCGTCAGAACTATTCCAATAGATTCGGTCAACCTCCTCATCCCAATTGTAATTAGCCTTATACATCGGATAGTAACTGGCATACGAATTGGTGAGATACTGGTCATTAAGCAAATAGCAAGTCTGCGTAATTGGCATACGATGGTTGCCATATTCATAACGCAGAAACGCCTCATAGTCGGCAAGGGTCTTAGGGATACGCTTACCCTTTGGCTCTATGTTGAGATAGTCGTCGCAGGATACGAGCGAAATAGTCATCCCCAGTAGCAACAACATAATATATAAATAATTCTTTTTCATCGTCTTCATTGTTTAAAAGTTGAGATAAATGCCCAATACATAGTTGGTAGCATTGTAGCCACCGAGCTGATATTTAGCCTGCGTGCTCTTTGCCCAGAAGAATGGGTTCTCCACATTCGCTTGGATTCTGGCGTTCTGCAGATAGAGCGAACGGCAGATACTCTTTGGCAAATGATAAGCTAGCGAGATATTGTTCAAGCGGACATAGCTGGCATCCAACACATTAATATCTGCGTAATAATAAGTGCTATACAAAGCCTCTGCCGACAAACCACTCTCGGCAAATATCGCCTTAGGTACATTGGTACGAGCCTCGTCACCTGGCTGCATCCATCTATCGGCAAGTCCCGCACTTGCTCCTGCTATATTGGAGATATAACCGATGCTCGAATAGCTACAAGTAAGGAAAGCAGGATTGCTATTGCGCACCTTGTGGCCACCAGCAAAGAGGAACTGCAAGCTGAGGTCGAAATCCTTATAGCTTACGCTAGTACCGAAAGAGCCACTATACTTTGGTGTGGTAGTGCCCGCGTACTTGATGGCATCAAGCGTGGTTGGCTGGTTGGTTACCTTCTCGCCATTCTCATCATACACCTGTGGCAAGCCCTCTTCGCTCAACCCTGCCCACTCGTAGGCATAGATGGCATTATACTCGTTGCCGATGATTGGGTAGGCAGATGGATAATCCAACTGGAGAATATACATCGGCGCCTTCACATTCACGTATGTCACCTTATTCTTATTATAAGCATAGGTCATATTAGCCCTCCAAGAGAAATCCTTGGTACGGAGAATCTCACCATTCAGGGAGATTTCCACACCACGGTTGTACATCTCACCATTGTTAATGGTATAGGTGCTATAGCCCCAGCCCTCGGTAGGAACGCCCATGGTGGAAGCCAAAAGGTCGGTACCCTTCTTGTTATAATATTCGATAGTACCATTGAGGCGATTCTTGAAGAGGGCGAAGTCGATTCCGATATTGAATGTATTGGTCTTCTCCCAACTCAAATAAGGATTGGCACGAGATTGCACATAGCCTTGGGTACCGCCCACATGACCATTGTTACTATAGCTCGCTACCATATAAGGAGCCGAGTTCTTGGATACGTTACCGGCAATACCATCCGACACACGGAGCTTCAAGTAGTTGACCCAATCTACATGGAAGAATTTCTCCTTGCTGATAATCCAACTGGCACCTACAGACCAGATAGGCTTGTTCTGATACTTGGAACTGGTACCCCAAAGATTGGAACGATCCCAACGCAAACTACCTGTCACGCTATAACGGTCATCGTAAGTGTAAGCTGCGTTGCCATACACCGATACATAACGATTCACATTCTCATAAGATGCAGCCAAATCACTCTCATACATCGAGTTGTAGCCAAGGACACCAGCTACACCCTGCAGCAAGTCGGCATTGTTCACCATGCTGGATGTCAACATCTGCGAGTCGTAATTGAACAAGCGATTGCGATGCAGTTCCTGTTTGTTTTGAATCGTCTCCGTACCCAAGATGGCGGTAACACTATGAATATCCTTGAATGTCTTGTCGAAACTCAACTGCTGACGGAAATTGTAAGCAGAGGTATATTGGTCAGAGCGAACCATAATATCACCATAAGGAATCATATACTTCACAGAATTGTCGCCATCTGCCACAGCATAGTTGTTTACTACGCTACGTACGTATGACGAAGCCTTGTCCGCCAAAGACTCTCCTCTATAAGAAGCACGCTCATATTGGAAGGAAGCGGAATACTTCAAGAAAGGAAACAACTGGAGATTCAATCGAGCGAATGTGCGCAGAGCCAATTCTTTATTGGTAGTTATTTGTCGGCTCAGCTCCTCCATCGGCGTGATATCCATGCGATAAAGTCCATACTGATTATAGATGGCCATATTGCTCTTGCTGTATCTTTCCTCCATTGGTTTCGTATAGTACGTGCCATCCGCATTGACCAAATCATCGTAAGGCAACACGGAATAACCAGGCGACAAGGCATCATAATTTTGGTTCTTGTCCTCGCCAATCTTGAAGTAAGCACCCAGATCGAGTGAAAGCCACTTGGTAAAATGAGTGGTATTGGTCAAGTTCAAGCCTAGAGACTGGTCATTGGCATACTTGTTCGACTGGGTATCATACTTGTAAGTAACAGATGCCTTGAAGAGATTATTGACCGAATTATTGACAATATTCATATTATACTGCTGATAGAGTTCATCACGCTTGGCGTATTTCTCCACCTGCTTATAATAGTTGTAACCCTTGCCTGCCAATCTACTAAGTGTATTGTTCATCTCGCTCTCCGAGATATTGCCCGCATAATAACTCAAGATAGAGCGGATACCGGAGCTAGGATAGATATTCTCATCCAACATATTCTTGGCATACTCCTTGGCTCCATCACCCACAAGATTGGGATTCTGCGCAGCCCATTCCTTCTCCAAATCTACAACAAGAGCAGAATTGGCGAGATTTTTTGTATAATAAGAATAAGGATGCCAAGTGAGCGAGGCGTTGAAGGAAACATTGGTCTTTCCTTTGGCTGCCGACTTCTTGGTAGTGATGACGATGACACCATTTGCCGCACGAGCACCATAGATAGAGGCTGCGGCAGCATCCTTCAATACGGTGATGCTCTCGATATCATCCATATTCAAGTCGGGCAAGTCTTCCTCTATTTCATTGCCATTTCCTGTCAGCTTGGTTTTCTCCACAGGAAAGCCATCAATGACATAGAGAGGAGAGGTGGAAGCATTCATGGTGGTGACACCACGAATCATACCATCATTATAACCTGCCACCTCGCCAGCCAAGACGGTGGAGAGGTTGCTCAATCGCTTATCCTTCAGTTCGTCGGCAGTAACCTTGGTGAAGGCACCCGTGGCACGTTCTTTGGAAATGGTCTGATAACCAGTTACCACTACCTCACCAAGCACGGTCTTGTTCTCCGACATGGCTATCTTTAGGTTGTCCTTGCCCGATACCTTTACCTTTTGGTCGTTCATACCCACATAAGAGACAGTTACCTCATGACAATCTTTCGGAATGTAAAACTCGAAATGGCCATCTACATCCGTTACCGTACCATAAGGGCTGCCAGGCACCGTAACAGAAGCGCCAATCATCGGTTCGCCATCCTCATCGGTGATGGTACCAGACAAATGGCGAATGTCATCTCCCTTGCTTGTTGTAGCAGCAGATGTTTTTGATTGATAGACCTTCTTGACAGTAATAAACTTCCCACTTACCGAGCAAGCAAAAGGCTTACCCTGCAAGATTTGCTTCACGGCAGCAGGTGCCGAAGCATTCTTCAGATGAACAGTGGTAGAATAAGGCTTCACGTCTTCTACCACAAAGCTCACCTTGTAATCAGACTTCTGCTGAACCTTTCGCAAGGCAGAAGCCAAAGACTCATTGACGAGCGACATCGTGATGCCACCCTTTGCATTCTGCGCCCCTACAGGCAATGCCATCCATAGACCCAAGATGACAAGCATGAATACATTTCTAACTTCTTTCATAATTCTCTCTTTTTATCGTTTGTGTTACTGTTAACACTAAAAATACGTATTTGAAAGCAAATCGGTAACATCTACTTTCAATAAATCATGAAAAAAGTTATTTTTCTTACATCAGCCTTCTTTTATTCCACTACGATGTAGCCACCTTTTGCGGAAACTTTGGCGATGCCAAATTCGTTTAACAATCCTACCGTTTCTTCCAGAGACTCCGTCTTATCCATAGAGAAATCGAGATGCAATAGTTTGGCACGTTGATTCTTAAACAACGCTTTCACCTGATAATAATCGGCAATACCATGCACTATATATTCCAAAGTCTGGTCGTGAAAGTAGAGTACGCCATCAGCCCAAGCCGTAGTTTCCTCTGTATCCACAGTTTTTACCTTCTCAAGATTAGTCTGATGGAGCAACAAAGAATATTGCTGTCCTGGAGCCAATACTATCGGAGCATGTGCATCGTTGTTCTTCTGCATCACTTCCACCTTTCCTTCCACCAAGGTTACCTTGCAGTCGCTGCCTATGTACGCTGATATATTAAAAGAGGTACCTAAATCCTTGGTCAATACGCCACCAGCCTCAACCACAAAAGGTCGATGGGCATCATGTTTTACCTTGAAGAAAGCCTCGCCTTCGAGTTGAATCATACGTTCCTTCCCCTTAAACTGGTGTGGATAAGTAAGTTTGCTATTGCTATTGAGTTTCACTTCCGTGCCGTCGGCAAGGGTAAGCGTTATCATTTCACCTTCTGCCGTCTGAATGGTTGCCATTCCTCCGTCATGGCTAGCATTCATCGCCACAACTCCTTCCGAAGCCTTACCGAGTTTGTTCTGAGTCCATTGCCAAACGAAGACGATTGCCAACATGGCAGCCGCCCCCACCACCGCAGAGAACAAAGTTCGCAACACCGCACGATGTCCTGTACCAACAGATGCAACTTTTTCCGTGCCAACAATCTTCTCCAACTCGGCATCCAAGTCGGGCAAAGGGCACTTCTTGCGTATCATAGCTTGTTCGATGGCAGCCAAGTCCTGGATGTCATTCTGTAAGCTTTCATCATTAAAAATATCAGTTTCCTTCATCATGTTTCTATTTCTTTACCTAGAATAATACGTTTCACCTTTCAAAATGGTAACACCTTACTCTATTTTCTTTTGACTATTTCGTTTTCTTTTGATTATAATGTTCTCTTAACAGTTTCAAGGCTTTCATGATATGCCTCTTTACCGTTTCCTGACAGACGTTCATCTCCTCTGCCACCTCTCGGTATTTCTTGTGGTTAAGATAACATTCCTCTAAAACATGACGAGTGGTATCGGGAAGCAAGTCGAGCATCTCCTCCACTTGCCGTTGGCGTTCTCTGTTGGTATCATTATCCTCATAACATTGATCCACGGCATGAAGATAATAGTCGGCATATTGAGCATGGACAGAAGAATGCCGAAGATAATCCATGCATTTGTTTTTTACGCACTTCAGCAAGAAAGCAGGCAATGTCTGCCTATCATAAGAGGCAAAGTCTTCCCATACGTGAGCGAAAACACCACTCACGATGTCACGACTCGCCTCTTCATCTTTCAGAAGCTGAAGTGCATAATAATATAATCGGGCATAATATGTCTTAAACAATTGCCCAAAAATTTCTCTGTTACTCATCTACAAACAAAGGATCGTCTGGAGTCAACATCGTTGGCTTCTGGTCGAATTCCTTCAAGAGTTGCTCAGAAGCATACTTCTTATCTACTACCAAACGGAACATATACTCATTGAACCAATCGTTGGTCATGATGAAACAACCATTGAAGCCATTGTCAGCACCCCAACTGTTCTCCACCTTCCACTTCACAGGCTTGCCGTTGGCATCGAGGTCCACTGCTGTCAAGGTCATGGCGTGGGTGGAGCCACTGTCGAAGGTAGAGATGCGCTCTGCCTTGTTCATCGGGAAGGTAGTGCCGAAAAGACTTCCATAGTCGAAGTTGTCGAGTGCCAAGTAGCCACGCTTACGGTCGAGCTGCTTGCCCACATCGTAGCTGGAATACATCTTGTGGCCATCCTTGAGGGAAGCGATGGCGAGATTGGCGATTTCTTCCATCGGAAGATTCAAGTATTTCCAGTTATGACCATCGTAGGTGTGGCGGTCGTACTCCACCTCGTAGGTCTTGTGGTAAGGACGACGAGGGTCGTTCATCACCATCAGGAAAGTGCCGTTGAGGTCCTTGCCAACGGTCTCCTCATAGAAACTCTTAGGAGTATATTTCTTAGCCTCGCCCACCTGCTTGCCATCCTTGTCACGGAAAGCGTAGGTGAATTCCTTCACTGGTTCGCCGAGGGTGAGACAGAGCATGTGATAAACCTGAGCGAGCATCTCGTTCTTGCGAGCCTGGATGGCAGCAGGTTTCTTGCCAGCAGCCCCCATCTTGCGCAACTCCAAGCCATACTCACGAAGCTTGCTGCTCACGAGGCGGCTCATCTTCGTAGTGTTGTTGCTGGAGTAAGTCTCAGGCATGGCGCTCATTGGCACCAAGCCATACTTGGCAGTCAAGTCGGCTACGCCACAGAAAGTACCGCCATCGTTGAGCGGATTCTTGAAGAAGAACTGCACCTGAGGGTCCTCGATGCTCTTCTTGCCGAGGTCGATGACACCCTGGAGCATCAAGTTAGCCTTCTCCAACTGGTCGTAGAAGAAGAGATAGTCCTGTGAGAACTCCACCACTCTGCCCTGCTTGTCGTTCTTGGCAAAGTTGGAACGGAGCACATTGAGACCGCTGAACATCCAGCATCTACCCGAACTCTTCTGATTATGAATGCTCTGCGAAGGAGTCTCGATGCTGAAATGGGTATCCACAGGAGCCTCGTTGGCGTGATTCTTCACCAAGTCGTCGATATTATTGTTGGCGATGGCATTGAAGAGTGCCTTGTTGGCAACACCCGCACCCTGGCTTTTCTCCATTTGCTGGAGGGCAGACTGACTGATGCCGCCCCCTTTGTTCTGCGCCATCATCGAGAGGGAAACCATCATCAAGGCTCCCACAAATAACAGGTTCTTTTTCATTATCTTGTATATTTTGTTAGTTTCTTTTTGCAAAAATACAAAGAAATATCGAAAAAAGCGAAATTATCCCTATAAAAATGTTATTTTATGAAAAAAAGCATTACCTTTGCACTCATAAACAATGAAAGAAATTATGGACAAAAGCAAGTTTAGTCTGTTAAGCAAAATAAAATACCCTATAGATTTGCGCAAACTGAGCATCGACCAGTTGCCAGAAGTATGCAAAGAATTAAGAGAAGACATTATCGACGAGGTTTCCGTAAACCCTGGTCATTTTGCCTCCTCGCTTGGCGTTGTGGAAATCACGGTGGCATTGCACTACGTCTATAACACCCCTGACGACCGCATCGTATGGGACGTTGGTCACCAAGCATACGGACATAAGATACTGACTGGCCGACGTGAGGCATTCTGCACCAACAGAAAGCTCCACGGCATACGCCCATTCCCCACCCCAATGGAAAGCGAATACGACACCTTCACTTGCGGACACGCCAGCAACTCTATCTCCGCAGCCCTAGGTATGGCTGTGGCGGCACGAGAAACCGGCAATAAAGACCGACACGTGGTGGCCGTCATCGGCGATGGAGCCATGAGCGGCGGATTGGCTTTCGAGGGACTCAACAATGTTTCCAGCACGCCAAACGATATGCTCATCATCCTGAACGACAACGACATGAGCATCGACCGTGCCGTGGGCGGTATGGAGAAATACCTCCTACAGCTCGACACCAACGAGACTTACAATAAGCTTCGCTTCAAGGCTTCGCAATGGTTGCATTCCAAAGGCATTCTCAATGACAATCGCAAGAATGGCATCATACGCCTCAACAATGCCTTCAAATCGGTGCTGAGCCACCAGCAGAACATCTTCGAGGGCATGAACATACGATACTTCGGTCCTTTCGACGGCCACGACGTGAAGGAAGTGGTTAGAATTCTGAAGCAGCTCAAGGGGATGAAGGGTCCCAAGCTCTTACACCTCCACACCACCAAGGGAAAAGGCTACGAACCTGCTGAGAAGAGCGCCACCATCTGGCACGCCCCTGGAAAATTCGATCCAGAGACCGGTGAGCGTCTCATCGCAGACACAACCAACCAACCTCCTAAGTTCCAGACCGTATTCGGAGAGACGCTTCTCGAACTTGCCAAGAAGAACCCTAAGATTGTGGGAGTAACACCAGCCATGCCTACAGGATGTTCAATGAACATCATGATGCAGGCTATGCCCGACCGAACATTCGACGTGGGCATTGCCGAAGGGCACGCCGTCACCTTCTCGGGAGGTATGGCAAAGGACGGATTGATTCCTTTCTGCAACATCTACAGTGCGTTTGCGCAGCGCGCCTACGACAACATCATACACGACATGGCGATTCTCAATCTGCCTGTCATCCTCTGCCTAGACCGTTCCGGACTGGTGGGCGAAGATGGTCCTACCCATCATGGAGCCTTCGACCTGGCAGCCCTCCGCCCGATACCAAACCTCACCATCGCCTCGCCGATGAACGAGCATGAGTTGCGCAACCTGATGTACTCAGCCCAATTGCCAGACCACGGCAGCTACGTAATACGCTACCCTCGTGGATGTGGCGTACTCGTGGATTGGCGCAACCCGATGGAGGAAATCAAGACGGGTACTGGCCGAAAACTGAAAGACGGCGACGACGTGGCCGTGCTCACCCTCGGTCCTATCGGAAACGATGCAGCCAAAGCCATCGAAGAGGTGGAGAAAGAGACGAGCCTGAGCGTAGCCCATTACGACATGAGATTCGTGAAACCACTGGACGAAAACATTCTCACAGAAGTGGGCAAGAAGTTTAAGCGCATCGTAACCATCGAAGACGGTGTGCGAGCTGGCGGTATTGGCTCTGCCATTCTGGAATGGATGAGCGACCATGGCTACCAGCCACAAATCACTCGCCTCGGATTGCCAGACGACTTCGTGGAACACGGCACCGTGGCACAACTCAGAGAAATCGTTCACCTCGACAACGAAAGCATCAAGAAAGCAATCAAAGGATAACAAATTATGAAGATTATCATAGCTGGCGCACATGCCATAGGTACCCACTTGGCTCGACTCTTGTCGAGAAGCAAGGAGGAAATCACGCTCATCGACGAAAACGAGGAACGACTGGCTAGCATTGGCTCCGACTGCGACTTGCTCACCATGATGGGCAAGCCGACCAGTCTGAAAGTATTGCGTGACGCAGGAGTGGATGACGCTGACCTATTCATCGCCGTCACTCCTGTGGAGAGTACCAACATCACGGCGAGCATCCTCGCCAAGACCCTAGGAGCCAAGCGCACCGTGGCTCGTGTGGATAACCCAGAGTATATGGATCCACAAGCCCAGGAATTCTTTAAGGAACTGGGCATCAGCAAGCTTATCTACCCAGAGATGCTTGCCGCCGTAGATATCAACAATGGACTGAAGATGAGTTGGGTACGCCAACGCTGGGATGTACACGACGGAGCACTCGTAATGCTTGGCATCAAACTGCGTGAGGGCTGCGAGATTCTCAACGAACCACTCAAGAACATCAGCGGTCCTAACGACCCCTATCACGTGGTAGCCATCAAGCGAGGCAGAGAGACCATCATCCCTGGTGGTAACGACGAGCTGAAGCTCTACGACCTCGCCTACTTCATGACCACCCGCAACTATATCCCTTACATCCGCAAGATAGTGGGCAAAGAACACTATGTGGATGTAAAGAACGTGATGATTATGGGCGGCGGACGCACCGCCGTTCGCGCCGTGAAGAAGATGCCTGAGTACATGGAGTGCAAGATTATCGAAATCAACGAGGACCGTTGCGAATATCTCAACGACATCCTCGACGACAACCATACACTCATCATCCATGGCGACGGACGCGACATTCCGTTGCTCACCGAAGAAGGCATCCGAAGCACACAGGCCTTTGTTGCCCTGACAGGAAACGCAGAGACCAACATTCTCGCCTGCCTCACCGCCAAGCGAATGGGTGTGCGCAAGACTGTTGCCGCCGTAGAGAACGTAGATTACGTGAGCATGGCAGAAAGCCTCGACATTGGTACCATCATCAACAAGAAGATGATTGCCGCCAGCTACATCTACCAGATGATGCTCGACGCCGACGTGATGAATGTGCGTTTCCTGATGAGCGCCAATGCCGATGTGGCTGAATTCATCGCCAAGGAAGGCTCCAAGGTAACCAAGAAGCCAGTAAAGGAGTTGGGCATGCCTATTGGCGTAACGATTGGTGGACTGGTACGCAACAACGAGGGAATGCTTGTTTCGGGTAACACCCAGATAGAACCAGGCGACTCGGTGATGGTGTTCTGCCACAACATCAATATGAAAAAGATAGAAAAGTACTTCATATAATACAACGGTAATATATATATAATAAGCTCATATATATATAATTAATAATTAAAGTAATATATATAATAAGGTACAATCATATTCTTATCTGTTGAGAATAAGAGCGACATGATTAATTCTAAATTGATATACAAAATTCTGGGACAGCTGCTCTTCATCGAGGCGTTCTTGCTGTTGCTCAGTCTGCTGGTAGCGTTCTACTATCAGCAAGATGACGTTTTTGCCTTCATCGTGGCGACACTCGCCACCATTGGCGGCGGACTCGCCTTGAAATGGAAGGGACATGGAGCCGACAACTCGATGTCTCGCAGAGACGCTTATCTTGTGGTTACTAGCTCATGGATTGTGTTCAGTCTCTTTGGCACGTTGCCCTTCATAATAAGCGGATACATCAACAACTTCACGGATGCTTACTTTGAAACGATGTCGGGATTCACCACGACGGGAGCTACCATCATCGACGATGTGGAGGCACTGCCGCATGGCTTGCTCTTCTGGCGTTCGCTCACCCAGTGGATAGGCGGACTGGGCATCGTGTTCTTCACCATCGCCCTCTTGCCATCGCTCGTAGGAGGACAGACCAAGGTGTTTGCAGCCGAGGCGACGGGACCTATCAAGACCAAGCTGCACCCTCGCCTCTCCACCTCGGCAAAATGGATTTGGAGTATCTACTTGGTGCTCACCATCGCCTGCATCGTGGCTTATTACCTGGGTGGAATGAACATCTTCGACAGTTTCAATTATGCGATGACGACCACGGCTACAGGAGGATTCGCCACCCACAACTCCAGTACGGAGTTTTTCCATTCGCCTTCGCTCGAATATATCTGTACCTTTTTCTGTTTTCTTTCGGGTGTAAACTTCACCTTGCTTTACGCCGCCGTCATCAAGTTCAAAATCAAGGATTTGTTTAAGAACTCAGAGTTTAAGTTCTACATGCTCCTCGTCGTCGCCTTCTCCGCCTTCATCATGGTAGAGCTGATGGCGATGCGCAACTACGACTTGGAACATGCCTTCCGCAGTGCCGTCTTCCAGGTGGTGTCGTTCATCACCACCACCGGTCTCTTCAACGACGATGCCGCCCTCTGGCCTCACGTCACTTGGGTAATACTCGCCGCCTGCATGTTCTTCGGTGCTTGCTCGGGCAGTACGAGCGGTGGACTGAAATGTATCCGTGGCGTAATGCTCTTAAGGGTGGTGAAAAACGAGTTCCGCCAGATATTGCATCCCAACGCCGTGTTGCCACTGAAGATAGACGGTGTGAATGTGCCGATGCAGAAGCGAGTCACGTTGCTCGCCTTCCTCGTCACCTACCTCATCATCTGTCTTCTCATCTCATTTACGATGATAGCGATGGGCATCGACAATACCAATGCCATCACCATCACCCTGAGCTGCGTGGGCAATGTGGGACCTACGCTGGGCACGGAGATAGGACCAACGATGTCGTGGAGCGAACTGCCCGACGTGGCGAAATGGTTCTGCTCATTGATGATGCTCATCGGTCGTCTGGAGATATTCAGCGTGCTGGTCATCTTTACGCCAGCCTTTTGGAAAGAAAACTAAACATGCTTCTAAGAAAAGAAAACTAAGTAAGTTTGGGAAAGAAAACTAAGTATATAATTAACCATATTCGTATTACTTTAAAAAAGTAAATTATGAAACCATTAAAGTTTGAACCACTATTGAAATCCACCATCTGGGGTGGCAG
>ERZ808242.578-NODE-578-length-25987-cov-4.708237_pt1 | contig 25987 bp, 19 predicted proteins | sample MGYA00521244_ERZ808242 | MGnify/ENA primary metagenome ERZ808242 (study PRJEB31516, sample SAMN03275573) | gut metagenome | biome: mammalia-associated habitat; material: feces | host: Papio cynocephalus | place: Kenya | collected 2012-07-27 ... | reverse complement strand
GGCTCTGGCACCCATGCTGCCTGTGTCCGTATTTGCCGTATGTTCATGAAGGCATCCTGTCACCTGATGAGAATATGTGTCATGTCCGCTTCCGATTCCACCGACCTGCATAAGCGCCTCCGTTTCTGTTTCCCGGGTCAACCTGTTCTATAATATATATCGGAAGTATCATTTGTTTTATACAGTCGTAACACGATTTACAATAATAAAAAAGGAAACTCTTGATTCCAAAAGCTTCCCTGGCAAAAAAATAGAGCGGGTGATGGGAATCGAACCCACGTATCCAGCTTGGAAGGCTGGTGTTCTACCATTGAACTACACCCGCATATCTTTTGTCCTGTCTGGATAACCCGAACAAATAAGATAATAACAGAGAACTCGGTTTATGTCAAGACACATTATCAATTTTCTGTTATAATGCCCAGAACCGGAATCGAACCAGTGACACGAGGATTTTCAGTCCTCTGCTCTACCGACTGAGCTATCTGGGCGAATCAATTTGCTTGCGCAAATTCAGTTAAAATAATTTCAAGAACAATCGTGCAAGTTTACTTGCTAAGATTGGGATTGAAACCAGCTCAAAACCAAAGTTATTTTATCCTGTTTTCCCCCTTCTGTCAACACTTTTGTGCGTTAAATTTTCACAGTGTTTTTCTCCTGCTGCACAGAATATTTTTTAAATTATGGCTCTGAAAAGTTACAAATTATGAAGTTTTATTTAAGATTCCCCGCACCCTCTTGTCCTATTTTTTCGACAATGTATACTGTTAAGTACCACACCAATGAAAAGAGGAAATTCCATGTCTGACAACTTTTACAAACAACCGAATCGCTTCTCCTCCCGGCAAAACAAACGGAAAAGACGCTCTCATAAGATTAAAGTGATCTGCACGCTTCTTTTCGCCCTTTTTGCCATCTCCTTCCTGCTTTTTACCGTCTGGAAGGTACGTTCTGATTTCCGGGAAAGCGGAAATATGCAGACTGCGGATGCAGCTTCCAGTATGGCGCCCGCCGAAATAGAGATCGCAGGGCAGAAGGAAGAGGATACTTCCCTGTTTACAGTCTGTATTGATGCGGGACACGGTGGAAAAGATATCGGCTGCGACAGCAAGGGGCGTATCGAGAAAGATGATACGTTGAAACTGGCAAAAGCACTGTCAGACGCGCTCTCCGAAAGACAGATCAATGTTGTAATGACACGTGATGATGACAGCTTTCTTTATCTGTCACAAAGATGTAAGGCGGCAGCAGATGCAGATGCACGCTATCTGATCTCCCTCCATCGCAATAAAGGCAAAGGGAACGGGGCAGAAGCATGGATCAACAGGCAGGCATCCGATGAAACAACCGCTCTTGCCTCCAATATTCTGTCTGCTCTGGAGAAAGTCGGAATATCCCGGAATCGTGGTATCAAACAGGGCAGTTACAACAGTGACGAAGAAGATTATTATATTACCGCCAATGCTGAAATGCCCGCCTGTATCTTGGAGCTTGGCTTTATCAATGACAGTGATGACAACAGACTGTACGATGCCAATCTGACTGACTACGCGAATGCGATCGCTGATGCAGTCATGACAACCTATGAAAGCTACAAAGATCAGGAAACCAGTACAAATACAAAGCCTGTTGCAGTACCTGATCAGAATGGAATGCAAATAACCAACACGGTAATTGAAAATGTGGATGCATTAGATGCAGAATGCATCGGATACGGACAGGGCACAAACGCAGATGAAGAAAACCGTCCTGTTACCAGTGTACAATACGAAGAAAAATATAAAAATTATCACGCGCACTTCGTCAATCTGGATACACCTCTTACTGAGGATGGTGCGAAAAAGATCTATCTGACAATTGATGAAGGCTATGAATACGGTACAACAGCTTCTATGCTGGACACACTGCAGGAAAAAGGTGTCAAAGCGACCTTCTTTGTAACGCTTCCGTATGCCCAGAGTGAACCTGATCTGATCCGCCGGATGATCTCCGAGGGACATGTGATCGGAAATCATTCCACCACGCATCCTTCCGCAGGTCTGCCATCCCAGGATATCGAAACACAGAAAAATGAGATTCTGCAGACAGATGCCTATGTGCGTGAGCAATATGATTATTCCATGTATCTGTTCCGTTTTCCGGCGGGAAAATTCAGTGAACAGTCTCTGGCAATTGTAAATAACTGTAATTATGAAAGTATTTTCTGGAGTTTTGCTTATCTGGATTATGACGTGGACAATCAGCCCGATCAGACAGAAAGTCTTCAGAAAATGATAAGCAGACTGCATCCGGGCGCGATCTATCTGCTGCACGGTCAGTCTGCTACAAATGCTGCAGTGCTCGGTGATTTCATCGATCAGGCAAGAGAGCTTGGCTATGAATTCTGTCTGATCAACCCTGACACTGAATAAACCTATACAAATGTGACTTTAATTTCTGTTCCCTTTCGTTCTTCACTCTTAATATCCAGTTTTGCATGATGCTCTGCTACGATATGTTTTACGATTGCAAGCCCCAGACCGGTTCCACCGGTCTGTTTGGAGCGGCTCTTATCTACACGGTAGAAACGTTCAAATACACGCTCCTGATTTTCCTTACTGATTCCGATCCCCGTATCACGGACTGACAAAAAGACATTATCGTCCTCCTCTCCGACCGTCACACAGACAAGCCCATTCTCCACATTATAACGGATCGCATTATCACAGAGATTATAGATCAGATCTTCAAGCATCTGCTTATTGCCATATACGTAACATTTCTCACCCTCCAACTGCAGGGAAACATGGTGCTGCTGTGCACTCATGGCAAGCATATCGACAGTTACCTGTGCAGACTCATATAGATCCACCTTTTCAAAAGTCGTTTCAGGTGTACTGTCAAGCTGTGACAGACGGATAATATCATTGATCAGTGTAAGCAGCCTGTTGGCACTCTTATGGATTTCCTTTGCAAAACGAATTGTATCATCTCCGGAAGCCATTCCATTCTCGATCAGCTCTGCATATCCCGAAATAGAGGTCAGCGGTGTTTTCAACTCATGCGATACATTCGCGGTAAATTCCTGCCTCATATTGGCGTTTTTCATGATATCCTGATGCTGTGTATGAATTGTTTTGACAAATGGCTCAAGCTCCTCATACACCGGAACCTTATCCATATGATCCATATCCTTTGCCATCTGCTCGATCGGTTCCACAAGCTTTCTCGTTAAAAGCAGGGAAATTGGCGCACAGATGATCAGCAGAAATGCGCAAACAACTAGTAAAAGCGGAAGCGAACGGAACAGAACCTGTATCACATTCCCTGCATCCTTGGAAACACGCAGCACACTGCCATCTGTCAGTCTCAGCGCATAGTAATAAGTATTATGTGAAAACGTGCTGGAGATACGGACTGTCTGTCCTTCTCCTGTTTCCATTGCCTGCACGATCTCTGGTCTGTTTTTGTGGTTCTCCATCTCCCGGTAATCCGTCATATTATCATAGATCACACTGCCATCTGCAGCTACAAGCGTGATTCTGATCTTATCCGTTTTCAGAAGATCAGCTTCTTTTTCTTCCAACTGCACTATATCACTGTTTTCCAAGATGTCAGCATAACATCTCAGATCATCGATTACCTGTTCCTGCAAAAGATGATATACGATGACAAGAAGTGCACAGACTGTCAGAATCAAGGTCAGTGCGACCATCTGCATCATTTTGGCATTGATCTTCTTTTTCATTATTCTTCTCCCGTCAGAATATAACCAACATTTCGTACTGTCTTGATATAAGCACCTGCATCGCCCAATTTTTTACGGAGTGTTTTGATATGCATATCCAGTGTCCTGGATTCTCCTTCAAAATCTGTTCCCCAGACTTTTTCCAGAATAGTATCTCTTCCAACCACGATCCCTGCATTGGTTAAAAGAAGCTTCAGCAGCTCATATTCTTTAAAAGTCAGCTCACATGGTTTCTCATTTACACTGACAAGGCGCTTGTCTTCTTCCATCTTAATATTCTGAAATGTAAGTACAGGCGACGATGGTGTCCGCCCGCTGCGGCGCAAAAGCGCCTTTACACGGGAAATCAGCTCCATGACACCAAACGGTTTTGTCATGTAATCATCCGCTCCGATATCCAGACCCTTTACCTTATCGATCTCCGTTGTTTTTGCTGTGACCAGAATAATGGGCTGCATACTGGTCTTTTTGTCCAGCTTCAGATTTTTAACGATCTGCAGACCATCTTCATCGGGCAGCATAATGTCCAGAAGAAACAGATCCGGAATCTGCTCTTTCAGCCCTTCATAAAAATCCTTTGCACAGTAAAATTCTTTTGTCTCATAACCGGCATTTTTCAATGCATAGCTTTCAATTTCGGATATATTCCTGTCATCCTCTACAATATAAATGAGTGCCATAGAAACCGCCTTCCTTTCGTTTACGGTAACATATATTTCTCTTTCAGCTTCTTAAAGCTCATTTCAAAATCTTCTTTATTCTCAATACCCAGTTTGTATTCATGGATATCAAAAGCATCATCATTGACTTCCATCAGACAGGCTGCAATATTGGAACAGTGATCTGCGACGCGTTCATAATTTGTAAGCACATCAGATAAGATAAAGCCCATCTCGATCGTACATTTTCCTTTGCGCAGTCGTTTGATGTGACGTTTTTTCAACTCTGCCTGCAGATAATCGATTTCTTCCTCCAGCGGCTCTACCTGTGCGGCTCTTGTCAGATCTTCTGTCTTAAACACATCAAAGGTAAGATCTACTACTTCCTTTAATGCATTCGTGAAGATCTCCAGCTCTACCAGTGCCTTATTGGAGAAATGCTGATCCTTTTTGGTCATTTCTTCAGCCGATTCCTTGATATTGATGGCATGATCACTGATCCGTTCAAAATCACCAATGCTGTGAAGCAGGATAGACAATGAATGGGAATCTTTTTCTGTCAGGTTTTTGGATGACAATTTTACCAGATAACTCCCCAGTTCGTCTTCATACTTATCTACCTTATCCTCCAGATCAAGTACTCTCTGTGCTTTCTCCTCATCATAATGACTCAGCAGTGACATAGCGTCATATAATGCTTTTTTGGAAAGCTCGGACATCTCAATCGTTGCAGTACGACACTGCTCCATAGCAACTGCCGGAGTCTCCAGAAAACGACTGTCGAGCACAAGTACACGGTTCTCTTCCTGCTGCTCCTGCGCATCTTCCGGAATGGTAAGGACAGCCAGTTTTTCAAGCAGTTTTGCAAATGGAAGAAGCACGATCGTTGCAGCCACATTAAACGCGCTGTGGATCACTGCAATTCCTGCTGCATTGGCACTGTCTGCCAGAAATGCAAAATGCACAAATTCATTAATGGAATAAAAGATCACCATGAAAAGAATGGTTCCGATCAGGTTAAAATACAAATGCACAACAGCTGCCCGTTTTGCGTTCTTCTTTGCACCGATTGCAGAAAGAAGTGCAGTAATACAGGTTCCGATATTCTGTCCCATAATGATCGGAATGGCTGTTGCATAGCTGACTGCACCAGTTTTACAAAGTGCCTGCAAAATACCGACAGATGCGGAAGAACTCTGGATCACGGCCGTCAGGATTGTTCCTGCCAGCATACCAAGAACCGGATTGGAGAATTTTGTCAGCATTCCGGTAAATGCCGGTACATTGGCAAGCGGTTTCACTGCTTCCGACATGGCGTCCATACCATACATCAGCACTGCAAAACCGATCAGGATCGTTCCTATATTGTGTTTTTTCTCTTTTTTGGAAAAAAGCAGCATACAGACACCAACCAATGCCAGAACCGGCGAAAATGAGGTTGGCTTTAATAAACGGATAAAAAAATTAGTACTCTCGATACCACTTAAACTTAAGATCCAGGAGGTTACCGTTGTACCGATGTTGGCACCCATGATGATACCAACTGCCTGGGAAAGCTTCATAATACCGGAGTTTACAAAACCGACAACCATAACGGTCGTAGCAGAAGAACTCTGGATCAGTGCAGTCACGCCCGCACCAAGTGCAACGGCTTTGATCGGGTTATTGGTCATGCGCTCCAGGATTTTTTCCAGTCTACCGCCGGATACGCTCGATAATCCCTCTCCAAGCAGGTGCATTCCATATAGAAACAGGGCAAGTCCACCTACCATTGATAATATTCCGAAAAAGTCCATAATAGCCTCCTCTTTTGCTATAAATAGGTTTCCACGGAATTATTTTATAATACAATTCTCAATAACACCACAGGAATTTACATATTTTACTTACATTTTACATTCGGAAAATGCGTCATAATACCTGATTTTGTACTGTATATAAACAAAATCCCAGGCTGACAGATACTAAGCAATCGATAGTGTAGCCGACCGAGATTTGCGGAGCATTTGCTGCAGCGGAGAGACCGCAACGCTTTTTTGCGGCCGAAGCGCAGCAAGACATGCTCATAGCAAATCGCAGGGTAGGCAAACGTGATTGCGTGTATCTGTCAGCCCCGGGATTGATTCATTTACTTATTCATTGATCCTATACGAACTCTTTTACTTTCTTGTAAACACCTTCAGCATCTAAGCCGTATTTTGCAACAAGGGCTGCTGCCGGACCGGATTCGCCGAATCTGTCGTACATACCGATCTTGCATACCTTTGTCGGAGCCTTCTCGCTGAGTACGTCGCAGACTGCGCTGCCAAGACCACCGATCACGGAGTGCTCTTCAACGGTAACAACTTTGCCTGTCTTCTTTGCGGAAGCAAGTACAAGCTCTTCATCCAGTGGCTTGATCGTGTGGATATTGATAACTTCTGCATCGATACCGTCTGCTGCAAGCTTTTCCGCTGCTCCGAGTGCGGAATCCACACAGATACCTGTTGCGATGATCGTTACATCTTTGCCTTCTTTTAAGACAACACCCTTACCGATCTCAAACTTGTAATCCGGTTTATCATTGATGACCGGAACTGCTGCACGACCAAAACGAAGATATACAGGACCGTTCATTTCCAGTGCTGCACGAACTGCTGCTCTTGCTTCAACATCATCGGAAGGAACAATAACTGTCATGCCCGGAATCGTACGCATCAGGGCGATATCTTCATTGCACTGATGGGTTGCACCATCTTCTCCGACTGTAATACCGGCGTGTGTTGCACCGATCTTTACATTCAGATGCGGATAACCTATCGAGTTACGAACCTGTTCAAAGTTTCTTCCTGCTGCAAACATGGCAAAAGAAGAAATAAATGGGATCTTGCCGCAGGTAGCAAGTCCTGCTGCGATTCCTGTCATATTACATTCTGCAATACCGCAATCGATATGGCGATCCGGATATGCTTTTTTGAAAATACCTGTTTTTGTAGCACCTGCAAGGTCTGCGTCAAGAACAACTAACTGCGGGAAGTCTTCTGCGCAGTCAACAAGTGCGTTACCATAGCTTTCTCTGGTTGCAATTTTCTTTACATCTGCCATTATACTTCACCTGCTTTCTCTAACTGCTCATCAATCTTTTTAAGATCTGCCATTGCGATTTCGTATTCTTCATCATTTGGTGCCTTGCCATGCCATCCGGCCTGATTTTCCATGAAGGAAACGCCTTTACCCTTGACTGTATGCATGATGATCGCTGTAGGCATACCCTTTGTTTCTCTTGCCTTCTGCATAGCTGCACGGATCTCGTCAAAATTATGACCATCAATGTTGATCGCCTGGAAATTGAATGCTTCAAATTTCTTATCGATCGGATATACGGAACATACATCTTCAACTTTACCGTCGATCTGCAGACCATTGTTATCTATGATCACAACAAGATTATCAAGCTTTCTGGCGCCTGCAAACATAGCAGCCTCCCATACCTGACCTTCCTGGATCTCACCATCACCAAGCAGTGTGTATACACGATAATCCTTGTTATCAAGCTTTCCGGCAAGTGCCATACCGACTGCTGCGGAAATGCCCTGTCCAAGAGAACCTGAGCTCATATCAACACCCGGTGTTTCCTGCATACAGGGATGTCCCTGCAGGTAAGAACCAAGGTGACGCAGTGTCTTTAAATCTTCCACAGGGAAATATCCTCTGTTTGCAAGTGCTGCATAATAGCCTGGTGCTGTATGACCCTTTGATAAAACAAAACGGTCTCTGTCTTCCATTTTCGGATTCTCAGGATCAATATTCATTTCTTCAAAGTAAAGGTATGTGAACATATCTGCTGCAGATAAAGATCCGCCCGGATGACCGGCCTTTGCGCTGTGAACACTTGTGACGATACCTTTACGAACTTCGTTTGCCATTTTCTGAAGCTCTAAATTTGTCATGTGCTTTCTCCTTTTTCATTCTATATGGTTGCAATATACTGCTTTTGCGAAACACTGATACCTTTCTGCCCTGTCTGCTGTTTATTCGTAGACAGACAGAAGTGCTCCGTAGCAGCTGTTCCGATAAGAGCCGAGAGCGAAAGACTACCGCTTCTCCTTACCCTATGATAGCAACCGATCACATTCATGACCGGTTGCTACCCCTATAAACATTCTGATTGTATCATTCTCCATGCTTTTGGTCAAAGCATTTTGCATAACTGTTTTATGCAAATGGATTTTCTGTTGGATATCTTACACCTTTTGGCTGGTTGTATCCGATCTCATCTACATCTACACCGATGTATTTGAATACTTCATAAAGTGTTTTTCCGAAGTGACCGAAAGCAACTGCGCCATGATGTGGGAAGTTCTTTTCGATCAGTACATGGCGGTAGAATCTGCCCATTTCAGGAATTGCAAATACACCGATCGCACCGAAGGACTTTGTTGCAACAGGAAGTACTTCACCATTTGCAACGTAAGCACGAAGGATATTATCTGATGTTGACTGCAGACGGAAGAATGTGATATCGCCAGGAACGATATCGCCTTCGAGTGTTCCCTGTGTTACTTCTTCCGGAAGGCTTCTTGCCATGATCTTCTGATACTTCATAGAGCATGCAGATAACTTCTTTGTATTTGTATTTCCACAATGGAAGCCCATGAATGTATCTTTATGTGTGTAATTGAATTTGCCCTTAATGGACTCTTCGTACATATCTGCCGGTACAGAGTTGTTGATATCAAGCAGTGTAACGATATCTTCTGATACGCAGTAACCGATAAACTCTGACAGACATCCGTAAATATCTACTTCGCAGGATACAGGAATACCCATACCTGTTAAACGGCTGTTGACATAGCAAGGAACGAATCCGAACTGTGTCTGGAATGCAGGCCAGCATTTTCCGGCGATTGCTACATATTTACGATATCCCTTGTGAGCCTCTACCCAGTCAAGTAATGTCAGCTCATACTGTGCAAGCTTAGGAAGGATTTCAGGCTTCTTATTTCCGCTGCCCAGTTCTTCTTCCATTTCTTTTACCTTTGCAGGAATTCTTTCATCACCATCATGCTTCTTGAATGCTTCAAACAGATCAAGCTCTGAGTTTTCTTCAATTTCAACACCCAGATTATAAAGCTGTTTGATTGGTGCATTACAAGCAAGGAAGTTCAGTGGTCTTGGACCAAAGCTGATGATCTTTAAGTTTGCAAGTGCGTCTGCTGTACGTGCGATCGGAATGAACTCATGGATCATATCTGCACATTCTTCTGCTGTTCCAACAGGATATTCTGGAATATAAGCTTTGATGTTACGAAGCTTTAAGTTGTAGCTTGCATTCAGCATACCACAGTAAGCATCACCACGGCCATCCATCAGGTCAGACTGAGATTCCTCTGCTGCTGCAACAAACATCTTAGGACCGTCAAAATGTTTCGCCAGTAATGTTTCTGAAATTTCAGGTCCGAAGTTACCAAGATATACGCAAAGTGCATTACAGCCTGCTTTCTTGATGTCTTCCAGAGCCTGTACCATATGGATTTCGCTCTCTACGATACAGATCGGGCATTCATAGATCTGAGAAGCGTCATATTTCTTTGTATAAGCCTCTACCAGAGCTTTTCTTCTGTTTACGGAAAGGGATTCCGGGAAGCAGTCACGAGAAACTGCTACGATACCAATTTTTACATCAGGTGCATTGTACATATTTTTTTCCTCCATTTTCTTTCATACTTAAAGTTCATTTTATTCCAACAGGTCTGACCTGTTTATCACATATCGCTTATTCGTTGATATTTAAGTTCTTTCCGACCAGTCCAATGAAAGCAGCCGGATCCTGACCGCCTTCTGCATGTGCGATCAGCCATTTATTCTTTGCTGTGATGAGCTTATCCTCACCATCCTTGTGAGCTTCGTCAAGCGGTTCGTTTGTGCCCTTTGGCAGAACAACCGTTACCTTGAAGCCTTCGTTATTGAGGTCACATGGTGCGTAGTGCAGTGTTGTGCCATAAATCTCAACTGCTGTTCCTTTTGGGATCTTGAATGCTTCCATCAGGGATGTATCATAATGGAAATCATCCGTGATATCCTGCTCAGAGCCTAAGATCAGAACTGCATCTGTTGCAGCTACATTGATCTCTGAGCTTCTGTGGTATTCTACTGCATTCAGCAGTACGTTATGTCCGTTGCAGTAACCGATCTGGATCGGAAGCTCACCATAAGTCACCTTCTGAAGCTCCTGCATCACAGGAAGTGCTTCCAGTTCCGGAACTGAGGCAACATACTCTACGCCATCCGGGAGAGGTGTGCTCTGCATTGCTTCCACAAGACCTGTAAAATCAACATTTTTTACGATTCGTCCATACTTTTTAAAACGTGCGTCTGTAACATCTAAAATCTGCATTGGTCTTACCTCCTTTAACAACATTATTTCGTGATTACATCAAAAAGTGGTTTGCAGGCAGGATAGATTTCCTTGAACTGCTGGTATTTTTCTTCATATTTCGCAACAAGCGCCGGATCAGGCTCTACCGTATCGATCACCTTTACGATCTTTGCTGCTGCATCTTCAACGGAAGCGAATTCACCGTTCGCAACAGCAGCAAGCATTGCGCCGCCGAGTGCAGGTCCTTCTTCACTTTCGATGACATCTACTTTTAAGTTCATGATATTGGCGATCATCTTCTTCCACAGCGGGCTCTTTGCTCCACCACCACAGATCTTTGTACGTTTGATGTCAATACCAAGGCTTCTGGCAACTTCCAGAGAATCACGCAGTGCAAAGGCAACGCCCTCTAAAACTGCCTGTGTCATATCTTCTCTTGTGGTATCCATTGTCATACCGATGAAAGTGCCTCTTGCATTCGGATTGTTGTGCGGAGAACGCTCTCCCATTAAATATGGAAGGAAGAATACATGGTTTTCACCAAGCTTTGTGATGCCCTTCTGTTCTGCCGGATAATCCTTTGTGCGGATGATCTCATCCATCCACCATTTATTGCAGCTTGCTGCGGAAAGCATACAGCCCATCAGATGATAATGTCCGTCTGCATGTGCGAATGCGTGCAGCGCATTGTTCTTATCTACACCAAATTTTTCAGAGGAGATAAAGATCGTGCCACTTGTACCAAGTGAAATATTGCACATTCCGTCTCCGACTGTTCCTGTACCGACTGCTGCAGCTGCGTTATCACCTGCACCTGCAACTACCTTACAGCTTTCCGGAATACCGAGTTCTTTTGCGATCTCCGGTAAAACAGTTCCGACTGTCTCATAGGATTCGTAGATCTTGGCAAGCTGTTCTTCTTTCACACCGCAGATCTCGCACATCTCCTTGGACCAGCATCTGTTCTTCACATCAAAGAGCAGCATACCTGACGCATCGGAAACATCTGTACAATGTACACCAGAAAGCTTGTATGCGATGTAATCCTTTGGCAGCATGATCTTCTTGATCTTTGCAAAATTCTCGGGCTCTTTATTTTTCACCCATAAAATCTTTGGTGCTGTAAAGCCTGTGAAGGAAATATTGGCTGTGTACTGGGAAAGCTTATCCTTTCCGATCACATTATTTAAGTAATCACATTCCTCTGTCGTTCTGCCGTCGTTCCAGAGGATCGCCGGACGGATCACATTGTCATCCTTATCTAATATAACAAGTCCGTGCATCTGGCCGCCGAAGCTGATGCCTGCAACCTGTGATTTATCAGCATCTTTGATCAGTTCCTTGATGCCTGCCATAACCTGCTCATACCAATCCTCAGGCTTCTGTTCACTCCAGCCCGGATGTGGGAAATAAAGCGGATATTCTTTTGATACGATATTCTGGATCTTACCTTCTCCATCCATCAGCAGCAGCTTTACTGCGGATGTTCCTAAATCTATCCCGATATATAACATATCCATCCTCCTGTTTTATTTTTTGTGCGATCCCTTACCGGATCATTTATCATTTACGTTTTTTCTTCGTTACACGAGTCTCAAACACAGATACCGTGCTTCCTTGTGCCCGTGCACATTTATACTATAATATGCCCGTTTCAAAATTGCAATATCTAGTTGAAAAATTATTTCAATTCGTCATTCTTACCAATGATATCCCCTGTTTTTTCACTTCCAGGCACTCTCTTTTGTTACTTTTTTATAAATCATGTGCACGTATCACATAAAAGCACATATTTCATTGACATTACATACAGAGTATGATAGTTTTGAAAGAAGAAGGGGCGTTTTTGCCCATGAAAGGAGATCGTTATGGCAACGATTAAAGAAATCGCCGATCTTGCTGGCGTATCGCGCGGTACGGTAGACCGTGTTTTAAATAAAAGAGGCTCTGTGAACCCACAGACTGCCCAGAAGATCATGGAGATCGTGCATGCACTTGACTACAAGCCAAATCGTGCAGGACTTGTGCTCGCTGCACAGAAGAAGAACTTAAAGCTTGGTGTGATCTTATTCGGAGAGGGCAATCCTTTCTTTGATGAAGTGATCGCTGGAATCCACCAGAAGGAGGAGGATCTCGCCTGCTATAACTGTACGGTACAGATCAAACGTGTCAATGTTGATACGCAGGAACAGCTTCAGGCGATCGACGAGTTTGTAAAGGAAGGCATCAATGGCATCGCCATTTCACCGACCAACGACCCGCGTCTTGCCAAGCGTATCGATGAGCTGTTTGAACAGGGCATTCCTGTGGTTGCTCTGAACACAGATATTAAAAATTGTAAGCGTATCGCCTTCGTCGGCAGTAATTATTACCAGTCCGGCGCTACAGCAGCAGGTCTGATGCGTCTGATGGCAAAGAATGACTCCATTCGGATCGGTATTATTACCGGTTCCGAAGAGATCCTGTGCCACACGGAACGCATTGCAGGCTTTACAAATGCGATCCAGTCTTATCCTAATATTGATGTTGTTGAAACGATCACAAATGATGATGATGACTTTATCAGTTATGACCGGACAACCCAGCTTTTGAAGGAGCATCCTGAAATCAATGCACTTTTCTTTGCTGCAGGCGGTGTTTACGGCGGTTGTCGCGCAGCACTTGCCATGCGCGGGCAGAAAAAGGATATGACGATCATCACTTTTGATAAGGTTGCTACCACCAAAGAAATGGTCGCAAAGGATGTGATCTCTGCTACGATCTGTCAGGAACCGTTCGTGCAGGGCAGCAAGCCGCTCGATATCCTGTTTTCTTATCTTGCAACGGGTGATCTGCCAAAGTCTGAGTACAATTACACAGCGGTAGATATCCGGATCAAGGAAAATATGGATTAAAATCCGATGCATTGACATCCTTTTAAAAATTAGATATACTTAAACGAACCGTGCAGCCGGGGCAGTAGCGGCGCCCTATACCTACAATCCGCTCTAGTAGGGGTGATGGCCGGCAGAGGGTTTTGGCTTTCATAGCTGCCCTTAATAAGTGGCGATGACGTTTGGGTCTTGCGCAACAGGAATCTGTGAACCGTGTCAGGTTGGGAACAAAGCAGCACTAAGCAGAAGCTCCTGTGTGCCGTGAGGGTGCCTGGGCCGAGTTAACTGTTAAGGTAACGTATGGGGGTTTCGCTCGAAGCAGGTCGCACGGTTCTTGTAGTTAGGGAAACCGCGAAGCGGCGGGACCCTGACTACCTTGTGCAGCCCATTCGAGCAAAGCGAGAATTTAATTGCTGCACATCCCGTGCGCCCGCCAGCGTAAATCGTAGAAAGAAGACTCACCATGCATATACAAAAAGCTACCACTGCAGATCTGCCAAAGGCAATGCAGTGCTATGAAGAAATCATTGATAAAACACCGGATATCGAGCACCTCGCCATGTGGCGGAAGGGACAGCATCCTACCGAAGAAACAATCTTATCCTACATAAATAAAGGCGAATTTTATATTCTTTGGGATCACGAAACTATCGCCGGTATGATGGCTGTTGCAAATGGCATCAGCGATACTTACCGGACCGTAAACTGGATCACAAAAGCTGCAGATACGGAAGCTGCAGAACTGCATGTCCTTGGTGTAAGCCCGGACTATCAGAGAAAAGGCATTTCCAAAGAGCTGATCCATGAAGCACTCCGCTTCTGTAAAGAAAACGGCAAAAAAGTATTGCGTCTTGATGTGATCGGAACCAATTCCGTAGCCAAAAAGCTTTATCCATCGCAGGGCTTTGTATTTTGCGATACCGGACATCTGTCTATCCGAGGTTACGAGGATATGAAATTTCTATTTTATGAACAAAAATTAAGTAAATGAAAGTAAAATGGACGCATGAAAAATTTTCGTTTTTTCATGCGTCCTTCTTTTACTCTTCTTTCTGCCCATAGTACGCATTCGCACCGTGTTTCCGGTAGTAATGTTTATCCTGTAATTCCTTGGGTGCAGGTATATTCTTTGGATTGATCTGTTCACAGTAAGCAGCCATCTTGGCAACCTGCTCCAAAACTACTGCATTATGAACTGCATCCTCTGCATTCTTGCCCCATGTAAATGGACCATGGTTTTTACAAAGAACAGCAGGTGTTGCATTATAATCCAGTCCTCTTGCCTTAAATTCCTCTGTTATCAAAATACCGGTATTGGTTTCATAGGCTTCCTCTATTTCGTCTTTTGTCAGATTCCGGACACAAGGCACTTCTCCATACAGATAATCTGCATGTGTTGTACCATAGCACGGAATGCCTCTGCCTGACTGCGCCCAGCTTGTTGCCCAGGTGGAATGGGTATGTACAATACCGCCGATTTCCGGGAATTCCCGATACAGGATACGATGTGTTTCTGTATCGGAAGAAGGATTGTATCTTCCTTCTACCTTATTTCCGTCCAGATCAACTACAACCATATCCTCCGGCTTTAATTTATCATAATCCACACCACTTGGTTTAATGACGAAAAGTCCTGACTCTCTGTCAATACCGCTTACATTGCCCCATGTAAAGATAACAAGTCCATATTTGGGAAGAAGCATATTTGCTTCGTATACTTCCTGTTTCAGCTTCTCTAACATAACATTTTCACCTCAATTTCTGTATTTGCCGCTTTACAACCTGTTTTATTTCAAACAGCCCTATAGTCATTCTGCCAGCGCAGCAACTGCTGCCTTTTCAATTGCAATACCCTTCTTGTACTGCTCAATAAACGTCTCGAATCCCTGCACATCTTTTGGATCCGGATTCATGGTTGTACCCTGATCTCCCGCAAATACTTTATCAGCCAGAAACTCTTCCAAAGTTTCTGCTTCCTGCTTCTGCAGCATATAAGCAGCCAGAAGTGCCATGCCCCACGGACCGCCTTCACCTGCGGTTTTCATGACCGTTACCGGTGCATTGATCGCTGCAGCAAGGTAACCCTGTCCGACACCTGCAGTTTTGAAGAATCCGCCATGTCCGTAAATCCGGTCAACCTCCACCTTTTCTTCCTTCAGCAGGATGTCCATTCCTACCTTTAATGCGCCAAGCGCGGTATATAAATGAGATTTCATAAAATTCGGTAAAGTGAATCTGCTTTCCGGGAAACGTACAAACAAAGGACGGCCTTCCGAAACATCTGTAATGTTTTCACCCGATAAGTAACCATAAGGCAGCAATCCGCCGCAATCCTTATCTCCTTCCAGAGAAGCCATAAATAAGGTGGTATACAACTTGTTTATATCCGGCTTTACTCCAAATCTTTCCAGTGCTTCCCTGATCAGAGAGATCCATGCATTTACATCAGAAGTACAGTTATTTGCATGTACCATCGCAACCAGACTGCCATCCGGTGTTGTGACAAGATCGATCTGTGGATACACCTTTTCAAGCGCCTTTTCCAGAACGACCATTCCAAATATAGAAGTACCTGCAGATACATTTCCGGTTCTCTGCTTGACACTGTTTGTAGCAACCATACCTGTTCCTGCATCACCTTCCGGCGGGCAAAGTGGTATTCCTGCCTCCAATTGTCCGGAAACGTCTAAGAGACGTGCTCCTTCCTCTGTCAATACACCGGCATTTTCTCCTGCCAGAAGAACCTTTGGTAAGATCTGCTCCAGTGTCCATGGTAGCTTCCTCTCGGCAATCAGCGCATCAAAGATCTGCAGCTTCTCAGCATCATAGTTTTTCTTTTCCATGTCAATCGGGAACATACCGGAAGCATCACCGATACCAAGTACCTTCTCGCCTGTCAGCTTCCAGTGCACATAGCCTGCAAGTGTTGTAAAGAAAGCAATTTTATCAATATGTGCTTCCTCTTTTAAAATCGCCTGATATAAATGGGCAATGCTCCATCTCTGCGGAATATTGTACTGGAATTTTTCTGTCAGTATTTCCGCCGCCTGCTGTGTAATGCCGTTTCGCCATGTACGGAACGGTACTAAGAGTTCTCCCTCCTGATCAAATGCCATATAGCCATGCATCATAGCACTGAAGCCAATAGAGGCTACCTTTTTCAACGGAATTCCATACTGCTTCTGTACATCTGCTGCCAGATTTTGATAACTGTCCTGTAAACCTGTCCAGATATCATCCAATGTATAAGTCCAGATACCGTTTTCCAACCTGTTTTCCCAGACATGGTCACCTGACGCGATCGGTTTATATGTTTCATCTATCAATACGGCTTTGATCCTGGTAGAACCAAATTCAATGCCAAGTACGGCTTTGCCACTTTCAATTGTTTTTTTAGAATTCTCCATTCTCATTCCCATTCCTTTCCTGATCAATCACCTTGCTCAGATCCATAGAACTGTCATAATAGGTTTCATCTATATACTGTATCTTTTCAACCTGTTCGCCCTTTTCCAGCCGCCGGATCACTTCTTCTACTTTCGGTGCAAGCAGGGGGTTACACTCAAAGTCTGCATTGATCTTTCCATTCTGCATGGCAATCAATGCTGCCTGCACCGCATCAAATGAAATAATACAGATGTCTCCATCAGGACCACATGTTTTTCCCGCCTGTTCGATCGCATCAATGGCTCCGAATGTCATATTGTCATTTTCACTGATCACAACATCAATATCATCATACAGACGGAGAAAATCCTCCATAACTTCCTTGCCTTTCGCCTGTGTAAAATCTGCCGGTCTGCTCTCCAGAAGATTCCACTCCGGATGCTGCCTGCAGACAGATTCAAAACCTTTCGTTCTGCCGATCTGTGCAGTCGATCCAAGTGTTCCCTGCAGTGCTACAATATTCACTGTATCTTCTTTTCCCTGTTGTTTCAGGTAATCTGCCAGCCATTTACCGGCATTTTCTCCTTCTTCCTGAAAGTTACTTCCTACCCAGCAGGTATAAAGACTGTCATCCTCAAGTTCTACAGAACGATCCGATAAGATAACGGGGATCCCTGCATCCTTTGCCTCCTGCAGGATCGACTCCCATCCGGTTTCTACAACCGGATCCAGAATGATATAGTCTACCTCCTGCAAAATAAAGCTTCGCACGGTTTTTAACTGATTTTCCTGTTTATTCTGTGCATCATCAAAAAGCAGATAATACCCCTTTTCTTTCGTAAATGTATCCATAAAAGATTGCGTATTGGCAATACGGTAATCAGATTCCGATCCAACCTGGGAATAGCCCACAACGATATAATCCATATCCTTTACTTCCGTATAGGCATCCGCATTCTGTACGGCCGCAGCCTCACCGCCCGCACATCCGCACAAGCCGAAAAGCAATATAAAATTTAACAGACTATATAATTTCTTACGCATTATCCATACTCCCTGTCCTTTGGGTTACACTTTTATTTTATCACAGATTCTTCTAAAAGTGTGTGTATGTACACCTGCCAGTTTTATGCTTTTTTCTTTCTTGCCATGACAACTGACTGGATGACAAGGAACAGGCAAAGCATTGCTGCGATCGTAATTCCTGTCCACCAAGCCTGATCAAGGCCTGCAGAAGATACGATATTCTGGATCGTACTTAAGGAAAGTACACCAAATAACGTACCGATGATATTACCAACACCACCTGTCAGCATTGTTCCACCAATGATAGACGATGCAATGGCATTCATTTCCATACCTGTTGCATGGGATGCAGAACCTGATCCAACATGCATAAAATATACAAATCCGCCGATACCTGCCAGCAGACTGCAGAGAAGGTGTGCCATAAATTTTGTCTTCTTTACATTAATACCGAGCATCAAAGCACTCTGCTGATTACCGCCGACTGCATAGAAATTACGTCCACTCTTTGTCCAGCGCAGCATACAGAATAAAACAATTACCAGGATCAATGCTACAACAACACCGATCTCTACATAGGCATTTACATATTTACCAAGCTTATTGACAGAGCCAAGCCCCGGAACGATCACTCTTGTTTCCTTCAGTTTTACAAATGCCTCGTTCTGCACATTGAACGGCTCTGTATTTACAATTGTTGTCATACCTCGTGCAAAAAACATGCCCGCCAGAGATACAATAAACGGCTGGATATCCAGATAAGCTACCAGGTAGCCCTGTACCAGACCAAATAAAAGTCCGATACCAAGTGAAATAAAGATTGCTGTCACTACATTTCCACCATGATAGTCCAGATAAACCGCACAACACATGCTGACAAGTGCAGCCACACCACCGACAGAAATATCAATACTTCCTGTGATCATAACAATACTCATGCCACAGGATGCAATGATCAGTGCTGCGTTGGCATTCAGCATGTTTAAAAATGTCTGCGCCTTTAAAAATCCTTTTCCTTCAAAGATCATCGCGCCGATATACATGGCAAAAAATACGATCATGGTAATTGCCAGAAGCAGATTGGTATCTGTCATATTTTTTGTTTTCTGGAAAAATCCTGTTTTCTTCTTTTCTGACATATTACGCAACCCCCTTTACCTGTTCACTGTGTTTCAGCTTTTTGGTAAAACCAGCGATTTTTTCTCTTACGACCGGTGCACTGAAAATAACAAGTGCGATAACAACGATCGCCTTATAAGCTGGAAGTGCATCTGACTGTACATTAAATTTATAAAGTGTTGTTGTCAGGAACTGGATCACATATGCACCGAGGATAGAAGCAGGTAAGTTGAATTTACCACCGCTCAGTGAATTTCCGCCAAGTGCAACTGCTAAGATCGCATCCATTTCAATATCCTTAGCAATAACAGAATAGTTAATGGTTGACAGACGGCTTACTTTGATAAAACCTGAAACTGCAACACATAATCCAAGGATCACGAAAGTAAGCAGCTTTACCAGCTTCGGATTTAAGCCATTCAGTCTTGCGGAATCAGAATTGATACCGACTGCCTGCACATATAATTTGAGGTTTGTGAACTTCATCACAAGTGCCATCACGATAATACAAGCGATCATGATGAAAAACGGTGTCGGAATCGGAATTCCCGGAATGAATCCACCAAAATAAGTAAACGTTGCATCATTAACGATCGGAAGTTCATTATTATTGATCCATGCAGCGATAGAACGACCGGCTGTATACAGGATCAGTGTTGCAACCATCGGCTGAATCTTGAAATAGGATACAAGAACACCATTAAATGCGCCAAACAGCATTGCTACAATACAGCTTACTAAAAATGCTACAATGATCGGAGCCTGCAGTGTATCCGGTCTGGAGTTGGTTCCACAAAGCACACGCAGTACCACGCTGCCACTGATCGCAATCGCAGCACCCACACTGATATCCTGTCCGCCGGAGGCTGCTGTTACAAGCGTCATACCGATCGCAAGGATCGCCAGCTCTGAGCCGTAATCCAGAATGGTGATCAGATAACCGGATAATACCGGATTTCCCATGCTGTTATATCCCATCGTGATCTTAAAAAAGGATGGATCTACTATTAAATTAAATATTGCCAGTATGATCAATGCCATAATCGGAATCATGATCTGTTTTTTCATTAAATTTTTCATGATTTCTGGTCACCTCCTGCAATCGTACTCATAATGCCCATCTGTGTCAGTTCGTTGCCTGTCAGCTCACCGACCACTTTACGGTCACGCATGACAACCAGTCTGGAACAGGTACGGAGCATTTCATCGGTTTCGGAAGAAATAAAGGTTACGCTCATTCCTTCTGATGCAAGCTTCAGCACAAGCTTCTGGATATCAATTTTAGTACCGACATCAATACCTCTTGTCGGTTCATCCAAAATCAGATACTGTGGATGTGTCAAAAGCCATCTTGCCAGGATAACCTTCTGCTGATTACCACCGGATAACGATTTGATCGGTGTATCTGCAGATGCGGTTTTAATTGCAAGAAGTTTGATATATTCATCTGCCAGTTTATTTGCCTCTGCCTTGGAATATGGCTTAAAGAAGCCCTTCAGCACCTGAGATGCAAAAATTATATTATCTCTGACAGAAAGATCACCGATGATACCATCTTTCTTTCTGTCCTCAGGAAGATATGCAATACCCTGTTTCATCGCATCAAGCGGTTTTGTGATCTTAACCTGCTTTCCGTTCATCTTTACGGTTCCGCCCAGTACTCTGTCTGCTCCAAAGATCGCACGTACACACTCGCTTCGACCGGATCCCAAAAGTCCGGTAAATCCATTGACCTCGCCTTTTTCAATGTGGAAATCAAATGGCTTGATACCTGCATCGCTATACAGTCCTTCTGCTTCAAATACAGGTGCATCACTCTTACTCTTCTCAAATGCCTTCTGCTCACCTTTGATGTCAGACATGTCATCCAACTCCTTGCCAAGCATTTTGGAAACAAGCTGCACACGTGGCAGATCTTTGATCTCATATTCTCCGACAAGCTGTCCGTCTCGCAGAACAGTAATCTTATCACAAACCTCATATACCTGATCCAGGAAATGGGTTACAAATATGATACCAACACCCTTCTTTTTCAGATCGCGCATCAGTTTAAAGAGCTTTTGCACTTCCTGGTCATCCAGTGATGAAGTAGGCTCATCCAGAATCAGAACCTTACATTCCATATCAACCGCTCTTGCGATCGCTACCATCTGCTGGATTGCGATAGAGCAGCTTGCAAGCTGCTGGGTTGCTTTTGCCGGTATATCAAGCGACTGCAGAATATCATCTGCCGCCTTATTCATTTTCTTCCAGTTCTGTCCTACGCCCTTTGTTCTGCCAATAAACATATTTTCTGCTACAGACAGATTCGGACAGAGTGTAATTTCCTGATATACAGTACTGATACCAAGATTTTGTGCATCCTGCGGAGAACGGATCACCGCCTCTTTCTCCATTCCTTTCAGATAAATATGTCCTTCATCTTTTGTATAAACACCTGTCAGCACCTTGATCAATGTTGATTTTCCCGCACCGTTTTCACCCATCAGTGCATGGATCTCTCCCTCGCACAGATTAAAATCCACATTCTGTAGTGCCTTTACGCCGGGGAAGCTTTTATAAATACCTTTCACTTCAAGTACTCTGTTTTCTTTCACCCTGCATCCTCCTTCCTATAAAGAGGGAGCGCAAAGCAGCTTTTTTGCTGCGCTGCGCTCCCGGCTGTTTGTATGATCGTGGATCTTAGATTCCGTAGTTGTCTACATCTTCCTGTGTGATCGTTGTAGCATCAAAGCCTTTTTCATCCATGATGATTGTCTTTTCAGAGATTGTTTCACCATTTTCAATCTTCTTGATGATGTCATCGATGTAAGAAGCCTGGAATGGATTACACTGTCCGTCGTAGTTCCAGTTCTGGTTTAATAATTCTTCAAGCGCCCACTTGTTGCAGTCAAAGCCCATAACGATTACGTCTTTGCCAACACCGTGAGGAATATTCGCTTTATCAAGAGCCGCTACAGCACCTTTTGCCATATCATCGTTTTCAGCATAGATGACATTGAAGGATTTACCTGAGTCAATAACAGACTGTACGATCTGCTGTGCTTTTTCTGAGTTCCATTCAGCGGTCTGCTGTGTTACAAGATTCCATCCGTCAGATGCAACTGTATCATTTAAAGCACCTGTACGACCCTGCTGTGCTGCAGAACCCATAACACCCTGTAAATGAATGATATTGTATTCATCAAGGTTCTGGCTCTTTAACCATTCAACTGCTGTTTCTCCTTCTTTTGCCATATCGGAAACGATAGATGCTTCATAAAGGCTCTCATCTGCATCAATCGTACGATCGAATAAGATAACTCTGATTCCTGCATCCTGTGCATCCTGCAGAACTGAATCCCAGCCTGCTGTATCTGCTGCGGAGAGAAGAAGATAATCAACACCGTCCTGAATGAACTTCTGTGCTGCTGTGATCTGTTCATCATTCTTTAAGCTGTATGCGAATGATGCTTCATATCCGTTTTCTTCTGTGAACATTGCCTTCATGTCTTTATCGTTTGCTGTACGATATCCTGATTCATTCGGATCATTGTTGATGATACCTACTTTGACCAGATCTCCTGATGCTGCAGGTGCTTCTGTTTCTGCATCTGCACTTGCATCTGTGCTTTCCTCTGTGCTGCTGTCAGCAGGAGCTGTTGTGTCTGCTGCACTGCTTCCACATCCTACCAGCATTGTTGCGATCATTGCGGTGCTAAGTAAAATCCCTAATAATTTCTTTTTCATGGCGTATCCTCCTTTTTGCTTGTTACTACGTTTTTGATGGTCTAATCATAACGTAATCTGCCGGCAAAAAATACGGAGTTTCTTTTGAATAAAGTGTAAATTTTTTCTAATATTCGGGATGTTATTATTTTTTGTCAGAAAAAGTTGAATTTTTTACGAAATTTGTTTGATTTTATTGTATGGGATCCTGACATAAACTCTCGTCCATTCCCCATACTCACTTTCCAGTTGTAATCCATACCCCTGTCCATAATTCAGACGGATTCTCTGCTGCACATTATAAAGTCCAAAGCCGCTTGGATTTTCCTTCTCCTCTATTTCACCATCCAATACTTTTTTCAGACGGATCAGTTTTTCCGGATCGATTCCGCTTCCGTCGTCATAAACTTCAAATGCAAGACAGTCTCCCACTATCTGCCCGCTGATACGGATATGCCCCAGCCTTCTTTTGTTTTTTATGCCATGATACAACGCATTTTCAACAAGAGGCTGCAGTGTCATTTTTAATATTTTGTACTGATACAACTCTTCCGGTATTTTTATTTCATACTCCAGAATATCCTGATAGCGGAACTGCTGGATCTGGAGATAGCTTCGGATATGTAGTTCTTCTTCCTGCACCGTAATAAAATCCTGCCCTTTCGAAAGAGTTGTACGGAAAAAATCAGAAAGCGAAGATACCATATTGACGACCTGCTCTTTTTCACCTGCCTCTGCCAGCCAGATGATCGTATCCAGCGTATTGTACAAGAAATGCGGATTGATCTGCGCCTGCAAAAGCTTCAGCTCTGTTGCTTTCAGATTGAGCTGCTCCACCTTGATCCCTTCTACAAGATTTCCGATTTGCTCCACCATCTGGTTAAAGCTCGTGCTTAAAATCGCCATTTCATCATCATTGCCGCCTTTTGCCCGGACTGCAAAATCACCCTGTCCTGCAATTCTGGTTGCTTCACACAAACTTTCGATTGGTTTGGTAATGCGCAGCATGATCTTTCGACTGATGAGAAGTGCTGCTGCTAGAATCAATACGAAACTTACTGTCACCGTCCGTATTGCCTGATCCACATCCATTCGGATATCGCTTCTGAGGTTTTCCAGATTTGTCGCCTGATAATAAATATACTGCTGGATCTGATCCTGGATCAGTTGTGTCAGAATACGGATATTGACATCCAGACGCTCCATATTTTTGTCATATTGCCCGGAAATCAGCGCATCCTTCTCTATTTCCTCCACACGATCCTCCAATGTATCCAGTGCTTTCAATATCATCGTCAGCTGATTCTTTGCATATTCATCCTCCGTAGCATCGTACATCTTCTGGAAGGACTGCCTTGCATCATCTATCATTTCATGCGGCTTTTGCGTATCAACAAGCTCCTTTGCACGTTCAGAGTTTACCGCAATGATATACATGATATAATCCATATCATCCTTAAAATTGATGTTATATGCATTCGCCATTTCAATCTTTCCAACAATCGCATCATAACGATCCGCAAAGCTGTAGATCATGACGATCAGATAGATAATGATCACAACCAGTGGCAGCAGACAAATACCCATCAGCATATTCAGACGTTGTTTCAGCAAAGAATTCTTTTTCAAAACTGCCTCCTGTTTTATATCTGTGTACGAAATTCACGTGGGGTACATTTTTGTACTTTTTTAAACAGATAACTAAAATAATGCGCATCCTTGTAGCCAACTGCATACGCAATTTCTGCCGTTTTCATTGTACTGCTCCGCAGAAGCTGCTTTGCTCTTTCCATTCTGACGTTTGTCAGATATTCAATAAAGGTTTCTCCCATTTCCTTACTGAATATTGTACTGAAATGACTTGGGCTGATATTTACACTTGCAGCCACCTGATTCAACGAAATATCTTCTTCCTCATAATGATGTTCGATGTAGGAAACAGCCTCTTTCAAAAGATCGCTGTAACGCTTCCTTGACACGGATTCCCGACATTCCAGCGTCGCATCGAGTACTTTTTTGATATATTCCTTTGTCTGCTCTGTTGTCTGTATCACCTGTTCCATTTCCTTCAGATCACCGCAACGCTCTACCAGTTCTTTTGAAGAAAATCCAAGCGTTTCCAGAAATGCCACCGCAGCCAGATAAAAATCCATGGCAACATACTGTCTGAACATCAGTGACTGGACACTCTTTTCGCCCAGACTCATAAAATAATCCTCTACAAAGTTGGAAACCTCCCTGCGCAGACCTGTATGAATGAAATTCTCAATAATCTTGTGATTAAGCTTATCAACCTGTACAGAACTGATCAGAAGTTCTTCATTTTCCTTCTTTTCAGTCTGCGGATTTTCGGATGATCCGACATCTCTGACCGGTATTTCCAAAATCTGGTTCCACTTTTTAAAATACTGGAAAGCAAACTTCTTTTCCGCTTCTTTCAGAGAATTTTTGATCTCCCTGAGTCTTTTCACAGGATTTCCAAGTGCTCCGAAGTATTCCACCGGCGGATCTGTTTTTTCTGTGATCTGTCTGACTGTCTTTCTGCAGCTTTCAATCCGCCTCTCCATCTTCTCTGCATCATCCGCAGTCAGTAAGAAGAGCCATTCATCCACGCCTCTCCGGAAAGAAAATACACCGCTTAACGTATCCAGCGCGCTCTCAATTTCCGCATACGTCTCCTGCTTTCCCCCGTTTTCGGTAATTTTTAAAAGCAGTATATTATATAAGGGCGCACTCAGATCCATCCCCAGAGATTCTCCTGTCTCCAGTATTTGAGCCAGACTTAGATTCTGTGTTATGATCTGGTTTAAAAACCGTTCTTTTTCCAGCTCACGGTTTTCCTTCATATCTTCTTTATACTTCTTGATCAGTTCCTTTTCTTCCTGCTCCTGTCTGATCACTTCTTTCACCTGTGCGAGCACATCCAGAAGCTTTGCGGAAGAGATTGGTTTCAACAAATATTCCGCAACCTGTAATTTGATCGCCTCTTTCGCATATTCAAATTCGTCATATCCGCTCAGGATCAATATTTTGGTTGCGGGAAGTTCTTTTCTGACCAGCTTACTAAGCTGTAATCCATCCATAAAAGGCATTTTGATATCTGTGATCAGAATATCCGGCTTCGTCTTTA